>Ga0123356_10004628_pt1 | contig 14176 bp, 9 predicted proteins | sample TergutEmb28metaG_2_FD_92546 | JGI IMG/M metagenome (GOLD analysis project Ga0123356, IMG submission 92546) | Embiratermes neotenicus P3 segment gut microbial communities from Petit-Saut dam, French Guiana - Emb289 P3 | ecosystem: Host-associated > Arthropoda: Insects > Digestive system > Gut ...
AGAGCGCACCTGGCGACCGCAGGAACTTGAAAATGGCGGACTGCGAGATTGTCAACAACACGATCCATTCTTTCGCGCAGATCGTCCGGTTTTACAGGAACGCCGTCCAAGTGTTCGGATGCGGTTTCCGTATCGCCAACAACCTCATTTACGACGCTCCCTCGCACGCTATTAACTACAACGGAAACGATATTACGATCGAATACAACGAAATTTACGATGTGCTACAGGATCAGGACGATGCGGGCGCGATCTATTCATTCGGCGATTACACTTTTGTGAATTGCGTTATACGTTACAACTACATCCACGACCTTTATTCCGTGGGTAAAGAGAACGTCGGAATAATGGGAATCTATATCGATTACTGCGTCGGCGACGTTGAGGTATACGGCAACGTCTTAAAGAATATCAGCGGCAACGGTATCCTCGCCAACGGCGGGCAGCGTATAAAAATTTATCACAACATAATCATGAACGTGGAGAACAGATCGATTTGGAACAGTGGTTACGGCACATATTTCTGGGCACCGTTAGAGCTCACAATGTCGCCAGGTCACCCTACAGAGGAGATCGTTTGGTTTGCAAAACTCAAAGGACAAATAGATAATATGGAACCGGACAAAGAACCATGGGCTTCGACATATCCATGGGTAAAAGATATATTTACGGATAAATGGGAGCCGGATAATCCGTCGGATATACTTCAAGGGACTTTGGAACACGCGGAAGAAGTAAAACAGTTACCAGGCGAGGAATGGGACCCTGAAAGGAACTATCTGAGCCGCGAGCCGTACAGCTACTGGCTGCCGATAGGTTCTGAAACGTACGAAAATTATATAATCAACGGGTATTCCGGCGACAGCCGCGAATTCACGACGATTTTTGTACATCGCCCGAACACGGAAACATGGAACAATGAAATAAATTATTGGAAATTCAACGGGCATTATTACGATATAGGTTCTATACGCGACAACCGGATCGTTGAAATGAATGCGGCAAGTTTGCAAGGGAATTTCCGCGACCCGTTCAGCGGCGACTTCACGCTCAAAGACGGAGGGAGTATTCTGGCGGATTTTCCGGCGTTCTCACGGGTTGATTTTGCGGACATCGGTCCGAGATAAAAAAGGAGAATAAAAATGAAAATGAAAAATTTATTAGCCGCGATTCTTTTGGCATTAATATTTATTCTGGCCGCCTGTAACAATGCAGGCGACAATAAAACCAACACTGGAAGTACAAACACAAACGACAATAATAATTTCGGCAATTCAACAAGAGACCCCGCGTATCAGTACGGCGGGGAACGGTACGATTTTCGCGGGGAAGAATTTATTATTTTATACGTTGACTTATGGCCGGGTCCGGAAGTTGCGGAAGAAACCGGAGACGCCGTAAACGACGCGAAATATATGCGTAGGATAGAAACCGAAGAATTCTTCAACGTAGTTATCAAGCAAACGGGCGTAAGCGACATAGACGCCCTGCCGAAAGCGGTGGTAAACGACGTTTTAGGCGGGTTAAACTCCTACGATATCGCCCTGCCGCATAAATTAACTGCTGCGGCACTGGTCACTCAGGGCGTTCTTTACAACTGGGATAAAATGCCAAACGTAGATTTTTCAAAAAAATACTGGAACCAAAGCATATTGAAATTCGTTGACATAAAAGGCTATATCCCGTATGTTTCGAACGATTACAGCATAAGCGCGCCGAGTTTGGTATATTTCAATAAAGACCTTGTCGCGGAATACTCCCTTGACAGCCCGTATGATTTCGTCAAAGACGGTAAATGGACGATTGATAAATTGACGGAGCTGGCGAAACAGGTTTCAAAAGACCTGGACGGTGACGGTTTATATACTGAAGCCGATCTGTACGGGTTCGCGTCATTGGTTAACTACCATTTCATCAACGCAATGTACGGCTGCGGTGTGACGGTCGGGCAATGGAATGACGGGCGTTATGTGATTTCAACCGACATATCAAGGGTACAGTCTATGGTCGAAAAGTATTACGATCTGCTGTACAACGGCAATCAGTCTTTCGGTTGGACATATCAGCAGCATCAGGACAGGGGCGACGACCTCCTCCGCTTTGACAGCGGCAGGGCATTGTTCCATTTGAACGCGGATACAACGGCTCTGCGGGCCGCGGACTTTAACTTCGGGTTTCTGCCGTATCCTAAATTAGACGAATATCAGGAAACATATCTTTCAATAAGCTGGGCACAAACTATTTGCACGCCGCTCAACATACGCAATCCAGAAAAGGTCGGGACGGTAGTGGAATTTTTCGGTGCCAAAGGCAATGAACTGGTACTCCCCGCGTACAACGAAATCCTTTTAAAGGGAAAAGTACTCAGAGACAATGAATCCGGAGAAATACTTGAAATGCTTCACGGCACAATGATTTACGATTTCGGGTTTGACTTCGGCGCGGTCAATAATTTAAATTACCTTCTTCCTACTATGCTGGAGCAAAAAACTACAAATGTCGCGTCATGGTTTGAGAAAAACTCTTCTATGGTTCAGGCGCTATATGACGGTATCGTTGACGCAGCGCTCGATAACGCAAGATGGCAATAATGTTATACCTGACGAAGGCAATCCAGCATCACGCGGTAATTTTCCAGCGGTATACCCGGAAAAATAGTGTTGGACGAACTGAAAATGAATCCGCCGCCCGGCGCGCCGTGTTCGAGGCAGTACCGGCTCGACTCTATGATCTTTTCGGCGGGTCCTTCCTGTAAATAATTGCATTGTACGTTTCCCATTAGCGCTACCTGCCCGTATGTAAGGCGTTTTACTTCTTTGATATTCATTCCCGCCATCGGGTCAATCGAATGTAACACGTCGGGTTTAATCTCAAGTATTTGATCGATTATCCCCATCAGGTTTCCATCGGTGTGCATGATTACCCAAATGCCCTGCGCTTGAATGTAACGCGTCAGTTTTATCATGTACGGGGTCACTAATTCCCTGAAATCGCCGGGAGATAAAAACGTGCCGCTGTTGAAAGCGTGGTCGCTGCCTATATTGATAAAATCAACTCCGGCGTTTATTAAGTTTTTGGCGTGTCTTAACCCGTTTTCGTACATTGTTTGCGCCCATTCATGTACTTCGTTCCGCCGTTCTAATAATTTTATGGAAAATTCCATATAATCGCTGATGGTGTCGATACATATCATCGATCCCCAGATAAAACCGCCTATCAGAATTTCTTCGTTAAAATACGAACGCAGGTAATCTTTTAAGAAACCGATAAATTCATATCCTGCATGTCCGGGGTTATTATACGGTCCCGGAACGGCAGGCGGGTAAACGAGCACGGCATCCCAATTAAATTCTTCAATGATTTTAGCGTAAAGATGAGCCGTATGTTCAAAAATTTTATTTTTCTCACAGTCTGGCATGTTTTCAAAATCTTTATTTTCAGGAAAATCCATACCGAAGGCTTCCTGCGTCAGTTGAAAAAGCTGTTCGAAATGCGGGGGTCGATCTGGCTGCTCAAAATTAAGGGTTGTTTTGATACGTTCTTTTCTTGTCATTGTTGAGTTTCCTTTTTGATTTTTTTATATTTTTAAATTTCATGGAACAGTTTTGCGTAGATTTCTATATCGGCGTGTTCGTTGTGCAGTAAATAATATTCCCACACTTTGTAGCTTTTCTCTATTATATCAAATTCGTCACAAAATTTCAACAGCCTTTTTGTAACGACACAAAATAATAAAAATATACTTTTGTGACATGATATCAATATTTCACAAAAAGTCTACCTTTTGTGACTATTTTTACGCCGCTTGCTTTTCCTTTCCTTATAGTCGGGTTCCTCGCTATTGATATAAAAAGCAATCTTGATATATGAAAATACAACATCCGATATAATAAAAATGTTATTAAATATTTAGGTCTGTTGCAATTTTAAAATAAATAGTTTATACTATAAAAAAACAATTTTTTATATGAGGTAGTATAAATGTTGAATATTAAAAACAGGCGCGAATTTTTCTGGGACGAAACAATGGTTGATACGGCTAAAACAACGGCAACCCCTAAAATCCACGAGCTCATAAAACGCGAATGTGTTGTGAAACATGACGAACCTTGGGAAGGCGACGGTTGCGATTATTATAATCTGTTTTATGACAATGGGATCTATCGCTTATATTATCTCGGTTGGCAGATGATCAGTTCCGACGGTACCCAGCACACCTTATCAACCATTAAAGTATGTTACACAGAAAGCAGAGACGGTTTGATCTGGATAAAGCCGAAGCTCGGATTGCGTGAGTTCAACGGTTCGAAAGAAAATAATATCATCCTTGATGAAACCGATGATAATAATTGGGATAACTTCCACGTGTTCCGCGACGAGAATCCGGATTGTCCGTCGGATGAAAAGTATAAAGGGATCGCGGCAAGTTACGGCAAATTGATTTGTTTTCTCAGCCCTGACGGGATCAATTTCACGAAAGGCTGGCTCTTAACGGATAAAGGCACATTCGATTCGCTGAACGTGGTGCTGTGGGACGAGGCAAGCGGGAAGTATATGGGGTTCGTGAGGGGTTTCCACAACTCCGGCATCAGGGATATTATGTATATGGAATCGGTTGATTTTAAGAATTGGAGCGAGCCGAAACTCATAGATTTCGGCGACGGCGATGATATCGCGCTGTATACAAACTGCGTATCACAGTATTACAGCGGCAAACATGTGTTTGTAGGTTTTCCTACGAGATATGTTGAAAGAACGGAATGGACGGATACTTTCAACAAGCTGTGCGGTTTGGAAAAAAGGGCGCAACGTTGTAAAATTCATCCGCGTTTCGGCTTGGCGGTAACGGACTGCGTGTTCATGACTTCCCGCGACGGGTTTAAATGGAAACGTTACGATGAGGCTATAAGCCGACCCGGACCGGAAGAACCAACCAATTGGCTGTACGGTGACGGCTACCCCGCAGTAGGCATGATAGAAACACCCGGCATTTATCCGGGCACGGATAACGAATTGTCCTTGTACATGTCAACGAACCATTGGATGGGGATCCCGGCGGATCTGTACCGCTACACTGCGCGGATCGACGGATTTGTTTCGTACAACGCGACGTATAAGCCGCAAATACTGACGACGAAGCCGTTTATTTATGATGGCGACGAGTTATTTATCAACTTTGCAACGTCCGCTATTGGTTATTTGTATATTAAAATTAAATCCGAGGACGGAAACGAAATCAACAGTTACGAGTTATTCGGCGACAAAATCGATCGGCAAGTCGGATTCAAAGACGGCTCGCCTTCGCAGTTCAAGGGAAAGCCGGTTGTGATGGAAATTAAAATGAGCGACGCGGATATTTATTCGTTTGTTTTTAAACAAATTTAAATTTGAATGAGGTGTAAAAATGAAAAAAGTAATTATATTATTATTGATTTTGATGATGATCGTTTCGTGCGGCGGGAATACATCAGATGAAGTTAACGACACAACAACGCGACCGGACAAAACCACGGAAGACACGACATTCAAACTGCCGGAGTATAATTTCGACGGCTATAAATACAATATCCTGACGGCGGCGGAACAATGGGCGCATTACTACGTTGCGGAATCCGAAAACGGCGACATAATCAACGACGCTGTATACGCGCGTAACAGCGCGGTTGAGGAAATGTATAACGTCACGCTGAATTATCAGGTGTTCAACGGCTACGGGGCAGGAATGCCGGCTGTGGCGACGGCATTAAAAGGTGCTGTACTTTCCGGCACAGGCGAATTTGATTTGGTTATATCCGGTACGGTTTATATTTCCGGGCATATACTTGACGGCTTATTTATGGATATGAATACAATCGATATGATAGACCTTGCCAATCCTTGGTGGTATAAGAAAGTCAACGACGAACTTATTATAGCGAACAAAGCGTATACTGTAGTCGGGGAATATTCGCTTATGGCGATAACAAACTCATGGTGCGTATATTTCAATTCCGCGCTGATAAAGGATTTCGAATTGGAAAATCCATATGTATTGGTAAATAACGGCAAGTGGACGTTTGACAAAATGATCGAAATGGGTATGTCGGTCTGCGCTGACTTGAACGGGAACGGGAAACCGGATGAAGAGGACAGGTTCGGACTACTTACAGGTGTGAGCGAAGCGTTTTACGCGATGCGTTACGCTATGGGGTCTACGATAACGAATATCGGCAGCGACGGTTATCCGATTTTGGTAGGCGCTTCTGAAAAGACGGTCACAGTATTTGATAAACTAAAAGCGTTAAATAATAATAAAGAATTCTTATATAACTACAAAAATAGTTTATATGTTGAACAGATACCGATATTTGTCGGCGGACAAGCGTTATTTTACAGTTACCCAATAAAAGCAACTGAAAACGCCGTTATGAGAAATTTTGAAGATTACGGTATAATCCCGCAGCCGAAATTAGATGAGGCACAAGAGGAATATTATGCGCTTTGTTTAGGTGACGGGTATCAAATACCCGCGGTCGTTAACGACGCGGATATGTCCGGGGCAGTACTTGAGGCTTTGAACTGGGAATCGTATATGAACGTAACTTCGAGATATTATGATGTGGCGTTGCAGGGAAAATTCACTCGTGACAACGAATCCGCTGCGATGCTTGACCTCATACGCGCAAACTCCATAATGGATTTCGGCGCGTTATATTACGGTGCGTTAGACCCCAATTTGATGTATATACATAATATTTTTAACAGGGAATACACGTCATGGTGGCAGAGTATCGAGACTTCCGTTCAAAAGAAACTGGATAATATTATCGAACAAATGAAAGCAATTAGTTAGGGAGAGTGATTAATTATGAAAAACACATTATACATGATCGGCAACACGCATTTTGACCCTGTTTGGCTTTGGACATGGGACGACGCAATGTCGAGCATACGCGCGACGTTCCGTTCCGCGCTTGACCGCATGAAAGAAGACCCCAACTACATCTATTCGTTTTGTACGCCGCCGGTTTTCGAATGGATAAGGAAAACCGATCCGGCTATGTTCGAAGAGATAAAGTCAAGAGTTGCTGAAGGGCGCTGGGATCTGGCGGAGGGTTTCTGGTTGCAACCGGATTGTAACGCGCCGCACGGCGAAAGTTTTGTGCGCCACGGATTGTACACGCAGAATTATTTGCAAGACACGTTCGGCAAGCGTGCTACGACCGTTTTCAACATCGACAGTTTCGGACACGCTGCCACCCTGCCGCAGATAATGAAAAAATGCGGGCTGGATTATTACGTCTTTGGGCGTCCCGATTCCGGGGAAAAAGAGCTTGAGGACACGCTGTTTATGTGGCAATCGCCCGACGGCAGCGAAGTTATGGCAATGCGCGCGGGATGTTATCAGGGAATGTATTATATGATTACGCCGGAAAGCATGAAAGCGATGTGTGATATCCTTCCCGATATGCCGCACGGCTACGCGTTTGTATTTGGCGTTTCGAACCACGGAGGAGCCCCGACAAGGAAATGTATCGCGGAAATAAACGAACTGATCGACGCGGGGTATGATATTAAATACGGCTCGACGGCTGATTTCTTCAAAGCGAACGAAGGTAAGCTGATGCCCGTGATAGCCGACGAATTGCAAGTAACATTCATCGGGCCTTACAGCAACGACGCTCAAATCAAAAGCAATAACCGCCTTGCGGAATACGCCGCGATACGCGCGGAAATCGCATCGGTTTTCGCCGGGGTCGCTTATCTAAGCGGAGCGATTACGTTCGCTTGGAAGGATATTTTATTCAATCAGTTCCACGACATACTCGGCGGCGCATGCATCAAGAACGCCTATCACGACGCGCGCAACCTACACGGCAGGGCATTACAAAACCTTAACGAGATCACTCATACCGCGATTCAATACATCACCAAAGACATCGCAATGCCCGGCGTAGGGCTTGATAATACGGAATGGAATGCCGTTATACTCAACCTAAGCGGTGTTGATTATAAAGGCGTGGTCGAGGCGGAAGTCCAATGGGTTTGGGAACACGATTGGTATGAAGGCGACATCGAGCTTGTGGACGGAAGCGGCAAGATATATCCGTGCCAGATGATACGGGAACTGTCAGTTATAACCGCGTTTCGTTCGCGTATAGCGTTTTACGCGGAGATTCCCGCGTTCGGCTATAAAACTTTCGCGGTCAGGCGTAAGAACACACCTAAACCGGAAATAGATTTTAACGCTTCTCTGGAAAATAAATTTTATAAACTAACGATCGGTGAAAAAATTTCCGTGTACGATAAAGTTAGGGATTGCGAACTTCTGAGCGACGCTTTCGCCATGACGGTCAGACAGGATGAAGGCGACACTTGGGGTTTCAATATAAAAAGTTACGGCGTAAAATCCGGCGAATTGACTTTTGCGGAATCAAGTATTATCGAGAGTGGCAGCGTTTTCACGACTTTAAAAGTCAAATCATATTACAACGAATCGATCATCGAGCAGTATTTCACATTGTACGAGGACAGTTCAGTTATAGATTACAAATACCGCGTCAACTGGAACGAAAAGCATAAGGTTTTAAAGTTGGGGTTCGACTTTTCCGGCGGCGCGAAATTGACGGCGGCGGTTCCATACGGCAGCATTGAGCGCGGCTTTGACGGAAAAGAATGTCCGGTCGGTGAGTGGCTGGACGTTTCGGCGGCGGACAAGGGATTCTCCCTGCTTATGCGCAACAACTTCGCGTACGATACGACCGAAAACCATATCGGCGTGACCGTGCTGCGTTCGCCGGTTCACGGCGACCTGCGTAGAAAACCGCTCGACGAGAAAGCGGATTACGATTATCTCAATCAGGGAATCACGGAAGGTAGTCTGCGGCTTGTGCCGCATGGCGGCGACTACGTCGCCGCGCGGATTCCGGAACTTGCGTCGGCGTTTAACAACCCGCCCGTTGTCGTGATTGAGGCTAATCATGGCGGCAGCTTATCGCCCGACGGGCAATTTCTGAAAGTTGAAGCAAAGACCACGATGGTCGGCGTGTTGAAGAAGGCGGAGAATGGCGCGGATATTATAATCCGCCTCATAGAATACGGCGGCAAACAAGATAATGTTAAAATCTACGGAGAAAATGTTGTAATGAAAAAATACGAGATAAAGACATTGAAAGTAAACGCTTCGACGCTTGCTGTGTCTGAAGTAAACATGCTGGAGGAAAAAGTATAAATGAACTTTATAAATTATCTTAAACCGGTCACGGATGAATTGGTGAAACATTGGCCCAATAATAAAACCATTAACATAGTGTGTCATGGTCACAGCGTTCCCGCGGGATATTTCGATACGCCGTTTGTCAATACTTTTGAGTCTTACCCGCATCTTCTGCACAGGATTCTGAAAGAACGTTTCTCTTTCGCCGTTATAAACGTGATAGTCACGGCGATCGGCGGCGAAAACTCCGTTCAAGGGGCAGCAAGATTTGAGTCCGAAGTATTGAATCACACCCCGTCGGTCATAACGATAGATTATGCGTTAAATGATAGGGGTTTAGGTGAAGAAACGGCAAAAGCGGCATGGAAAAGTATGATAGAAAAGGCTGTTTCACGCGGAGTCAAAGTAATTTTGCTTACACCGAACTGGTCCAACTCATATTACATAAAAGACGAAAGCTGGCAAAAATTAGAATCGCATACGAAACAAGTTCGTATGCTTGCCGAAAAGTATGAAGTAGGGCTCGTGGATACGTTCATGCTGTACGAAAACTATGTGAAAAAAGATTGTGATTTAGTTTCGCTGATTTCCTGCTTACATCATCCGAGCGCGATCGGTCACAGGATGATCGCTGAGGAAATCGCTAAATTTTTCATGAATTAAACAGGAGGAAAAAGTATAAAATGAAACGCTCAAAACTTAACAACATCATAAAAGACGCAATCAAATTTTTAAACGAACAAAACTTCAAACTGCCGCCGTTCGGATACTGGACGATGGACGAGTGGGCTTCTCTCAATGATGAACGCAAAGAAATCTTAGATAACATGCTCGGCTGGGACATCACCGATTTCGGCAGCGGCGATTATTTGAAGGTCGGACTTCTGTTGTTTACCATAAGAAACGGCAGTTTCAAAGACAAACAAAAATATCCGAAACCATATGCCGAAAAGATAATGATAGTCGGTGAAGAGCAGGTTACGCCGTACCATTTTCACTGGAGCAAGATGGAGGACATCATCAACAGGGGCGGCGGAAACCTTCTCGTTGAAGTCTACAATTCCACAGAAAAAGAAGAAAAAAGTGAAAGTCCTGTCGAAGTCAACGTTGACGGGCGCTCGTTTGAAGTTCCCGCGGGTTCGGTAATAAGGATCACGCCGGGAGAGAGCATAACTCTGCCCTGCGGTCAGTATCATAAGTTCTGGGGCGAAAAGGGGAAGGGAACAGTATTGGTCGGCGAAGTTTCAAGCGTCAACGACGACACTATTGACAACAGGTTCTATGAAACCATCGGCAGGTTCCCTGATATAGACGAAGACGAACCGATACTCTATCCGCTGTTCAGCGATATAAAACTGAGGTGATTAACATAACGACACACAAAACACGTATGCTCAATGCGTACAAAGGCATTTATTCGGATTTTTATCCGGTTTCCCCGGAATTTTGGTATTATTATCCCGCAAAGGTTTTGGGTGTGAACATGCTTGAGTTTCAGCGCGAGATCCCTCATTGGAAAGCTATGCGGGAAACGTTTCTGAAATACGACGCCGAAGGATGGTGCGTCGCCGGACCGGGGATAAATAATCCGCACGTGACGGGCGAAGGTGAGTTCAAGAAGATAGACGATACCCGCTACAGAAGTAGGCATATCGTTCATTATCCCGGCGGTATCACGACGGAATCGACCGCGATTTTTGATATAAATGAGCCTGCCTGGATGGAAACCCATCCGGTAAAAACGGAAAAAGAACTGATCGCGTACATGGACGCGCAGCTCTCGGACGATATAACATATACTTTCCACCACGCTAATCACGCGTGGGAAGAGTGCGGCGAGGATATTCTGGTCGAGTTTAATATCGGGCTTACGTTCTTTGACGTTATCGACGGCGCGATGGGCTTTGAGGACGCCATCATGTACTTCATGTCCGGTAATGATGCGCTTCTTGAAAGCTGGCGCGAGAAATATATCGCGCAGCAGATCGGTTTACTGCGCGAAGTCGCAGCGAACACCAAATTTGAAACGGTGTTTATCGGCTGCGGTTCGTCGTGTAATTCGCTGCTTGGCCCGACTCTGTGGCGGAAATGGGATAAACCATATTTGAAAGCCGTCACGGACGAAGCCCACAGACTCAGACTGCTCGTGCACAGCCACAACCATGGCAAGATCATGGACACAGTTCCGGACTTGGCGGAGATCGGTTTTGACTGCGTGTGCCCGTTCGAGCGCGAACCGGGCGACGTTATCGGCTTGGATGGTTTGTTGAAAGTGCGAGAAATGTTGGAAGATAAAGTCACGTTCAACGGCAACGTCAATACGGTTGCTACGCTGATACGCGGCACGCCGGACGACGTGCGCCGCGAGGTGCGGGAAATCAAGGAGGCGTTCAAAGGTACGCCGCGGCTTATCATTGGAACGGGCGACCAGGTTGGAGGCGAAACCCCCGAAGAAAATATTTACGCGATGATCGAAGAAGGGCGTAAATCTAAACCTGAAAACTTGTAGTTCTTTTAATTATTTCATCCTGGAGCGTGGTGTCTAATTTAGTAAAATAAGCGCTGTAACCTGTTACGCGGACAATTATCCCGGCGTATTTTTCCGGTTCTTCTTTAGCGGCTTCAAGCTCGGCGGGAGATAGTGTATAAGCTTGGATATGCGCACCGCCCATATCGAAGTAAGCGCGCGTCAAATGGCTGAGCTGTTCAAAACTAACGGATGGAGGCAGTTTCAAATCAAGCGTCGTACCATTCGGCGACATCATGTAATTCAGTTTTGCTGCGGACGCGAGCATGGCGGTAGGTCCGTTCAGATCCATACCATGCATGGGGCTAACTCCGTTTACAAAAGGTTCGCCGGCTTTTCTTCCGTTCGGGAGCGCGCCGCATTTTCTGCCTGCATCCATGAAATTCAAAAAGCTGAAAAGCCCGGGACGCAGTTTCGCGCCGTATATATGAGTTTGTTTCAGGATTTCCCCGCAGCATATTTCCCCAACCCTGACTGCGATTGTGTCGGCTACATCGTCATCGTTGCCGTATTTCGGGGCTTTAGAGAGCAATACCTGACGCAAGGTATCTTCACCCTCAAAATTGTTTTTCAACGCTTTAATCAAGCGCAGGAGGTCTACAGAGGTATTCCCGTTATCAAACACCAATGTCTTGATGGCGGTCAAGCTGTCGGTAACAGCGGAAAATCCCGTAAACCTTACGCCGCAAGTTGTATATCTCGCGCCGCCGCTGTTAATATCGGCGGCTCTTTTTATGCAGTCGCCGACAAAAGCCGATAAAAACGGCAAAGGATGATTACGTCTGTATGTCAATTCTTCCAATATCATTTTAAGGCGGACTTTTTCAGCATAAAACGCTACACATTTCCCGAAAGATGATTCTAATCCTTCATAGGAATCATATGTGTTTTCGTACAACGCCTGCTCAAAGCACGCCGCCAAATTGAAAGTCACGCTCATAGGAGAAGGGCGGTCAATGCCCGCAAGCCCATATTCATAACAACCTATGATTCCGTAATCTACAGCGTCTGTTGATAAATAGCCGTAATTCTCAAGGGCTTTGAGAATCACGTCGTCGTTATATATCTGCACTCCCGCGTTAATGGATGCTCCTTTCGCGCAAAGGCATAAATACTCATCAGGTGAATTTTTATGTATGCGTGCGTTCAGTTTCGGTTGAAGCATTTTCATCCTGATCGCGCTGTTTAACATAAGATATGTGACGTCGTTCACGCCATCAGTACCGTCCGAAGTAACACCGCCTATTGTCACGGCCCGGCCCGCATCAATCGTTATCATATTCTGCTCGTTGTTCTTCACAAAGAAGCAATCCATGATTTCCTGTGCCTGTTCGATGTTTATACGTCCGGTTTCAAGATCGGCTTTGAGGAATGGGTACAAATATTGGTCGGCGCGTCCGTAAGAAAATGCTGATATCCCCGATTCTATCTCCAAAAGCAATTGCATAAACCATAACAACTGCACCGCCTGTAAGAATGTTTCGGGCGGATTCTCCGCGAGTGATTTCAATTCAGTTTTTCCGCTCGTTTCGGCATAACGTAGTATGTATTCTGAACCTGCATTGAGCGTGATTTTTACCGCGAAAAGAAAATCACGTTTATCTTTATCCGTGACTGACGCGATAGATTCGTCAACACGCGCTTTCATACCTTTGAAGCCTATTTTTAAAATAATACCGTAATCCGCGATTATATGCCCGTAACATATACCGCCGGTAAAAAAATCCTGCATTTCGTTAAAGTTTTCCGGGTCTGTTCCGGTAAACGTTCTGTACTCCGCTTTTGCTTCGGAGTCGATGGCTTCTCTTTCTTTCAAAGTTAAGAAAAGCGGCATGAGTTCTCGGTTATCTTTAAATTCATGGTAAGGAACGTCGCCGATAATAAGTTCATTCGGATATACCGGTTGTTTCAAGACTTCGAGAGTGGCGCGGTAAATTTTTGCGCGCCGGATGATCGGTGGGTCATCGTAAAAATCACCGCCGAGGATGATGTTTTCGTCCACGAGGCTATACATCGCTTTCGGTTGTGAAAGTCGTTCTATAGCTTGTGCAGTGCGGGCAGATATAGGATTATCCGTATTGAATTTTTCCATAAGTTTCTCCTTAATATAAATCTATTTTAATTATACTATTTTTAGATATTATTTTCAATCTATTTTTTCGTTTTTTTTTTAGCTAACTAACAAACCGTTTTTCTCTCTTGTTTGTTAGCTTGTTTTAAAAATATATTTATATACTTGTTTTAAGTACTTGTTTTCGGCGGAAATTTTTGGGAATTGATTTTTTAACAAACCCTTATGCTATATAGGTTTATCGCGTATGAAAAATGTAATCGTTATGCAAACTTAACGACACGAATCCGCAAACTTAACGACACGAATCCGCAAACTTAACGACACGAATCCGCAAACTTAACGACACGAATCCGCAAACTTAACGACACGAATCCGCAAA
>Ga0123356_10004629_pt1 | contig 14175 bp, 10 predicted proteins | sample TergutEmb28metaG_2_FD_92546 | JGI IMG/M metagenome (GOLD analysis project Ga0123356, IMG submission 92546) | Embiratermes neotenicus P3 segment gut microbial communities from Petit-Saut dam, French Guiana - Emb289 P3 | ecosystem: Host-associated > Arthropoda: Insects > Digestive system > Gut ...
CATATCGCGCTCAACGCCAGCGGTTGGTTCTTGTCGTCGACAGGAATTGGGCTCGACCCGGTCGTGTCGACGCCGATCCCGACGACTTTCGAGCGGTCGAAATCCGCTTTGCGTCCTGCCTCGTCCAGCGCCCCCCGGACGCTTCCCTCCAGGCCGACCAGATAGTCGCCCGGATGCTGGCGCGCCAACAGGCCGTCTTTCGGATCGAGCAGAACGCCCTGCGCGCCTGAAGGATAGTCGACCACCCGACTGCCGTATTCGGCTCCGTCCGAACAGCGGACGACGAGGGCGCGGACCGAGTTGGTTCCGAAATCGACGCCTAGAGTGAACATGAGCGCTGACGTGCTCCGGTCTATGGATGAACCGCGGCGATGCGGTCGGGCGTTCGACTTCGCGACAGACCGCGTCCCACCGCTTAGCGGACGCACAAGGCGTTCGCTATCCTGACATCAGCGATGGTGCAATCGCAAGACAGAGATTGGCGTAATGGCTCCGGGCCACCCTCGCAACGATTGGGGAGGAATGAAACGTTCCGCTCCCGACCAAGTTCCTTGGCCATTGCCCGAGACAGAATTAGACGACGACGGCCGTGCCGAGGAGGAACTCCATGGGCCAACACGGTTAATGAATGGGTTGCGTATTTGGCGAACATTGGATCGGAGCTGGCGGCCTGAGCCGAGCTGCGCGCGGATCGCCGCGACGTCGGTTTGGCGAAGGCCGCAAAATCGCGGCGTCCGTCGTCAGTATCCGCTGAGCTCCAGGATTCCAGAAAGCCAAAGCGCCGCCCGCCAGCGGATGCTCATAACGACAGGCCTGCGGAGGCGCCAACTGGGCAACCATAGGTGAGCGATCATCGGGCCGGCGCCCCCGATCGCGTGGCGCGCCAGGAAACGATATGCGCCTTGGGAACAAGGTCGCCGAGGAGTCCGATGGCCGCCTCTGCGACTTTGGGCTCGTCGAAGAACTCGATGACCAAAGGGAGATCGACGTTAAGCCGCAAAATATCGTCGGCGCGGACCTCGCCGCCGGCGCCGAAGCCGGCTATGCCGCGGAAAACCGTGACCCCTTGAACGGCGTGCCGATCCTTTAGAAGGGTGAGGATTTCCTGCATCAGCGTCTTGCGCTTTCCATGGTCCGCTTCGCTGAGATAGATGCGCACCATCAGCATGTCGTTGCTCATCCAATCCTCCCTATAGGTTTCTTGCTATGTAGGCTCCCCCAAATGCTGCAAGGAAACCGAGCCCCACCGATAGGGCGACATAGAGGGCGGCCTTCAGGAATTCGCCCCCCTCGGCGAGCAGGAGCGCTTCCATCTCGAATGTCGAAAACGTCGTGTATCCGCCGATGAAGCCAGTCAGAATGCCGGTGCGCAAGGCCGGAGCGAGGGTGAGACGCTCGAGAGTCTCGACGAAGAGAAAGCCCATGATGAAGCTTCCCATGATGTTGATGCTCATCGTTGCGTAGGGAAAGTCGCGGCCATAGACGGCCTGCACGAGATTTGTCTGCCCAAACCTCGCCCAGCAACCAAGAACGCCGAAAAAGGCGACTGCGCCATAGGTCCACATTTTTTAATGCCGTCTCAGGTGATCAGAAGAGGGTGAGCCCAAGAATGAGCACGAGCAGGAGGCCGATCAGGCCGAGGTAGAAATTCAGATGCCCAGACTGCAACAACCTCAGCTTGCCCGCGAGATCGTTCACGGCTCTGACCGCAGGCTGAAACAACCAAGGCCCGAAGATCGGCGCGACGTCGTGCTCGAACACCAGTCGCTTCACAAAGTACCCGCCAGCGTCGGCGTCGCGCTCGGTGTCGGCTGTCGGGCGATAGACGAAACTATAGAACGTTCGCATCGCGTTCGAGAACGTGAGCGCGGTCGTGGAAGCGACGGCCGGATCGGGAGATAGGCCTCCGTACCAAACGGCCGTGCGGCGAATTGGACGGCGGGAGCTTGCGACGACCAGGATGATCGGCAGCAGCGCCAAAAGCGGCATCACGACGACGAGCAGGCTTGGCGAGATGAAGGCGAACTTTGCCGTGAGCGGAACCAGCAAGAGGCCGTCGCGCATTTGCGACGCCGTCGCGACCCCAAATTGCGCCGAAGCCGCGCCATCGAGGGCCTGAAGACACCACGGCATGCCGGCGCCGAGCGCCAGAACGAAAAGTCCCAACAAGCCGATTGAAGCGGAATGGCCAAGTTGGATCGGGGCTCGCTCCGTCGGGCTGCGGGAGAGCACGCCGAGGCCGACGAGCTTGACGAAAGTCGCGAAAGCGACCGCCGCGGTCAGGGCCAGGCCGGCGCCGGTCAGCGCCAGAACGAGACGGCCGCCGAGGGTCGGAAGGTGAAAGCCCTGGAAAACCGTCTGGAAGACAAACCACTCGCTCACAAACCCGGCCGTTGGCGGCATCGCCGCAAGGCTCATCGCTGCAATCAGCGCGCCAATCCCGAGCAGCCAATGTCCGCCAGCCCCGGTATAGGCGATATGATAGCCGCCGCTCGCCTTTTTCAACGCGTCCGCGGTGAGGAAGAGCGTCCCTTTGGCCAGCGCATGGCCTGCGAGGTGCAGGAGCGCGACAATCCAGGCGAGGCCGGCCAGATCATTGAGATGATAGGTCCGGAACGCCAGCGCGGCGCCGAGCGCGATCACCGCGATCGATGCGTTCTCGGCGGACGAGAAGCTCAGCAAAGAGCGCCAGTCGTCCTGCTGGAACGCGTAAAGGATGGTGAGGATGGCGCTGAGCGTCGCCACGACGATCACGATCACGGCAAGCGCGGGGAAGGCGCCCTCTGGCGCGGTGGGCAGCCAATTGAACAGGGCGCGCGACAGGCCGAAGAAGGCGGCGTTGAGGACGACGCCCGACATGATCGCGCCCGACGCGCCGCTCCCGGAGCCATAGGCTCCCGGAAACCACTCATAGAACGGCAAGAGACCAAGTTTGGCTCCGAATCCGATGAGGAAAAGGACGCCAACGCCGATCTGCGCCGACTGGGCAAGGCCAACCGCGGCCCCGTTGAAATCGGACAGTTGCAGAGACGAGATCCGCCCTCCAAGAATCGCAATCGCAATGACGAGCGCAACGGCGCCCACTTCGAGCAGCGCCAGCATGAACAAGACCGTTCGGCCGCGCGACGGCTCGAGGTTCTCGCAAAGAATCATCGCCGCGCCGCCGAGGCTCATCATTTCCCACGCGATCAAGAGCGCGGCGCCGTTCTGGAGTCCGAAGACGCCCAAGGCTCCGAGAAGGCTCATTGCCGCGCCGAAGAGCCATCCGCGCCCGCCGCGCACCGAGGGCGAAGCAAGCGCGCAAGCAAAGCCCGCGGACGTGAGACCGAAGCCCATCAGCCAAAAGGCCTCAGGATCGACGCGGAAGGAAACCGGTTCGCCAATCAGCGTGCTCGGAAGGATGATCCCCGGACTTCCAGCAGGCAGGCTGGCGATCGCCGCCAAAATTCCCGCCGCGATTCCGACGACGAGGGCAATGCGGCAAAGCGTTGACGCGCCTGCAACGGCCAGAATTGCGCCGGCGACCCAAAGCAGAGCGGCGAGCATGAGAAACTCACTGACCACTGAGCCGCCCTCCGCTGACGCGCTGGGGGGCGCGCTCGAGAAACATGAGCAGCGCCTCCATGATGGCGGCCGGGTTCGGCGGGCAGCCGGGAAGATAGACGTCAACCGGAAGAACGCCGTCGAGTCCGGTCCCGCACGCGTAGTTGCCGCCTGGGATTCCGCCCGATACAGCGCAGGTCCCGACCGCCATCACCCACCTTGGCTCGGGCATGGCGTCGTAAGCGGCCTTGAGCGGATCGTGCATCGCGTTGGTGACCGGCCCGGTGACGAGGAGCAAGTCGGCGAAACGCGGCGAGGGCGTAAAGAAGACGCCAAGCCGGTGCAGATTGTAAAAGGGATTGTTGAGCGCCTGCAGCTCGGATTCGCATCCGTTACAGGACCCGGCGTCGACATGGCGGATGTGCAGGCTGTGTCGGAAGGGTTTACGCTCGGACGTCGTCGGAGAGAACGGCTTCTGCCCGAACTCCGACCAGACAAGATCGGCGCGGTCGCGGACGCCGAAGGCCCAGTCGTTGGACGGCTCCATGGCGCCCGTGGGACATGCTTCCGTGCACAGATTGCAGACGATGCAGCGTCCGTAGTCGATCGCGAGCGCGCGATCGCGCGCTTCGATCGCATGCGTCGGACACACCCTTGCGCATTCCTCGCAGCCCTCGCTGCACGCCCCCGCATGATAGCGCGGCATGCCCAGGACGCCGTCCTGTCCATCGTTGCGGCCCTGCCTCGGCCAGTCGGTCGTCGCCTTTCCGCTGGCGAGCCCAAAGAGAGTCCATATCGCCACGAACGGCCCCTATCGGTCACATCCGGCCATGGTCAGACCGAAGCTTGCTTCATTGATCGCGTAGTCCATCATGTTGGTGTCATACACAGTGAAGGGGAAAGCCCGCCAATTGGAGAAGGACGGAGACTTGATCTTAACGCGCGCGACTCTTTCGTCCGCGCCGACATGAACCGCGTAGAACAGCGATCCGCGCGGCCCTTCTGTCCAGCCGAGGCCTTCCGACAAAGGCGGTGGCTTGCACGCCGCTCGGATCGGCCCGGGCTCAAGGAGCAGCAGGATTCGCTGGCAGAGAACGAACGAAGCTTCGACTTCGGCGATGCGGACCCGCTCGCGCGCATAGGCGTCGCCTTCTTTGAGGGTTGTGACGGTCAGCGGCAGATTGGAGTAGTGCGCGTAAGGGTGATCTCGACGCAGGTCCCGATCGAGGCCTGAGGCGCGCTCGATCGGGCCTGAGGCGCCTTGGTCGAACGCGACCTTCTCCGGAAGGAGGCCCGTCGTGATCAGGCGATCGAGATGACTCTCGGAAGTCTCGAGCCGAGCGACGTAAGCGACGAACTCCTCTCTTAGCCTCTCGAGCGCGTCGCCAAGCCATTTGCCGGGATCGAGGTCACGCCGCAGCCCTCCAGGGGTCAGCACCCCACGAAGGAAGCGACTGCCGGTCAGCCGCGCATTGAGCTGCTTTGCGGTTTCTTCGAGCAGCTTGCCCTGCGCCTCGCCCACTTTGAGGGTCGTCGTATGACAGAGGTGGCCAAGGTAGTGCAGGTGATTGTACAGCCGTTCTAATTCGGCGATGAGCGCCCGCAGCGCTTTGGCCCGGACTGGCGGCTCGCAGCTGGCCGCCCGTTCGACCGCCTCGCAATAAGCCAGAGCATGCGCGACGGACCCAACCGCGGAGACACGCTCGGCGATCACTACGGCGCGTTCAACGTCGGCTCCCTCGAAGCATGTCTCCATGCCGCGGTGCTTGAAGAAAAGCCGTGGCTGATAATGGATGATGTGCTCCCCGGCATAGAGGAAGGTAAACTCCGCCGATTCCACAACGTCGGCTCGGATAGGCCCGAAAGGAAGCTGTTGCACATCGCCGGCGTCCACCTGCGGCAGATGCGCCCGTCCATTCGTGAAACCGTTGCCATTGCTGCGAGTTCCGCCGTTGCGCAGGACGAGGGGATAGGGCTCGGGGTGACCAACAAAGATCAACCCCTGGAGGTCCATCATCTCGCGCTCGTACCAGCCGATCAGGGGCGTGACCTCGGCCAGGCTGGGCAGCTCACGCTGGCCGGTCACCACCCACATGTCGAAATCATATTGTCCCGGGACCGAGGAGAGGTAGCGGACTTCGGGTTCCTCCCCGACGGGAAACCACGCATAGGCGAACTGCAGGCGTCCGCCCATCGCCCGCAGCCCATCGGCTCTGAGTCGAAGATCGTCTGCCGATAGGTGGAAAGCGCGGGTTCCGATCATCGCGCCACCTCCGCAAGATGGACTGGCTGGAGAGCCTGCGCGATGGTCTGGAAATGATCCCAGAGGGCCGGAGGCCACCACAGCCCCATGATCAAGAGCGGCGCAAGCGCCAGCCACATCGGCAGCAGACACCATGCGCTGGCTCGAGCCGGCGTCTGATCCGCGGTCTCGCCGTCCTCGAAATACATGGTGCGAAAATGGTTGAGGAAGCCGACGAAGATGATGACGAGGAGAACGGCCATGAGCCCGATCAGGAAATAGTTCGACGCCGAGAGTCCCGCCCGGACGATCGTCAATTCGCTCAAGAAGAGCGCGAACGGCGGCGCCCCGGTGATGGCGACAGCGGCGGCAAGCCACAAGAGGCCAAGCGTCGGCAGCCGCTCCAAAAGATGACGGATGCTGCGGATGCGCTTTGTGCGACAGGTTCGCATAACGACGCCCGCGCCGAAGAACATGGCGGATTTGTTGAGCGAGTGATTGAGCATGTGGTAGAGCGCGCCCGCGACGCCGAGCGGGCCGCCGAAGCCGAACCCGAGCGCGATCACCCCCATATGCTCGACGCTCGAATAGGCCATGAGGCGCTTCACTCCCGTCTGGCGGACGATGAATAAGGCTGCGACAAACAGTGAAAATCCGCCGAGCGCCAGCAGCGTGCCGCGCGCCAGCGTCGAGATGCCGGCCGCGTCGGCGACCGCCAGGTAGCGAACGATGCCGACCATGGCCGTGTTCAGAAGAGCGCCTGACAATAGCGCAGACACTGGCGCCGGGCCTTCGCTATGGGCGTCCGGCAGCCATGTATGCATCGGCGCGAGACCGACCTTCGTGCCGTAGCCGATCAGCACGAGAAGAAAGGACAGCGACACCACCGCGGGATTGAGCCGAGGCGCCACCTCCTGCAGCGCCCTCCAGGTCATGTCATAAGTTGGCCCGAGGATGAACGTGCCGCTCCAATAAAACAGCACCGTGCCGAGCAGCGCGAGGCTGATGCCGGCCGAAACCACGATGATGTACTTCCACGCGGCTTCGATGCTCGCCGCCTCCCGTTCGAACGCGACCAGGAAGGTGCTGATCAGCGTCGTCAGTTCGATGGCGATCCAATAGAGGCCGGCGTTGTTCATCATCGGGCCGATGAGCGTGCTGAGCCCGAAGCCGGCGAACATCGCGTAGAACCGATGGAGCCGATCCTCCTGGCCAATGAGCCGCATGTAGCCGACCGCGTAGAGCGAAGCGAGGAAGTAGACGATCGCGGCGCAGAGGATCGTCCACGTTCCAAGGCCGTCGACGATGACATAGGACCCCCAGAACGTCAGGCTGCCTGCATTCCTCGAGGCCAGGATCAGAAGGATTGCGAGGAGCGAGACGGCGCTCGCGATAAGGTTCAGAGCCTCCGCGGCGCGAGGGCGACGAATGAGCAAAATGAGGACAATCGCAACGGCGGGCGCAAGCGTGAGAACGAGCGTCAATGTTCCGATGCCCGCCATCATCCCACCAAACGCCTGAGGTTCAGCGAGCTCGTGCTTCCGACATGGATCAAGAGGTACTGAACGAGAACGCCAAAGCAGGCGACGACGATCAAAAGGTCGAAAAGAATGACGATCTCGATCAGAAGAGGCATTCCCGGAACAAGGATCTGCGCGCCGAGAAAGACGCCGTTCTCGAGGACAAGAAGACCGAGGATCTGGCTCAGCGCTTCATGCCGCACCGAAAGCATGAGAAAGCCGATGAGCTTCATCGACAGCATCACGGTCAGAGCGAGCACGACGATCGTTCCGGCGAGATTTAGCGCGACACCGATGCGATAGGAGACAGCGAGGGCGAAGACGACGGCGAAAGCGCCAATGACCAGGCTTGAGCTCGCCTGGAGGATCACATGGACCTCGCGATGGACCTCCATGCGGCGGATGATGCGCAAAATGAGGTAGGGCAGCAGAAGCCCACGGAAAGCCGCGGTGAGGATCGCCACGATGTATAGCTCGGCGTAGCCGCCGTAATAGCCGACGGCGGCGGACAGAATGGCGATCAGCCAGGACTGGGCGGCGAAGGCGTACAGGTAATGGCGCAGCCATCTGGAGCCAAGCATGACGAACGACAGGAGAAGGCTGCCGATCGCGAGGAGGCTGAAGAGCGCGGAAGGAAGGGGATCGAGGTGCGCGGCAAGCATGGTCAGATCAGTTGCGTGCCGACGATCGCGAGGACCGCGAGAAGGAACGAGGCGGCCAGCGGCTCTTGGTAACGGTAGAACCGCAAGCGTGACTGGACCGTCTCGACCAGCACGACGACACACGCCACCGCGAGGAACTTCAGCGCAAGCGCGCCGATCGAGCCCATGACGCCTAGCGGCTCTCCGCGGCGAGAGAGAGCCCAGGGAAAAAGCAGCACGTTGCAGAAGATCGTGTAGAGAATGAACTGCTTCATCATCGAGGCCCAGCGAAGGATAGCCAGCATCGGTCCCGAATATTCGAGAATGCGCGCCTCATCGATCATGTAGACCTCGATATGGGTGCTCGAATGGATCGGCAGGCGATCGGTCTCGACCAAGAGAAGCACGAAGAAGGCGGCGACCAGAAAAAGATGCGTCGGACCCCAATAGACCGAGGGCTCCGCGACCAGGAGGTGATTGACGACGAAGGGCAACATCGCCTTGGCCAACAGCGTGATTCCGACGAAGACAAGGATCAGGGTCGGCTCCGCCAGAATGGTCACCATGACGGCTCGGCTCGACCCGATTCCGCCATAGGCGCTGCGCGTGTCCAAACCTGCGAGCGTGATCATGAACGAGCCTAGCGTCAGAATGAGCCCGCCGCCCAGAATGTCGCCCATGTCGGAAAGCGGCAGCGGAAAATCCGTCAATACCGGAATGAGAATCGGCACGGTCAATGTCGTCGTGAAGGCCACGATCGGAGCCGCCCAATAGAGCCATGAGGCAGTCTCGGGGACGACAATCTGCTTGTGGAACAGCTTCCAGAGATCCCGATAGGGCTGGAAGATCCCGGGGCCCTGGCTTCGCTGGACCCGTTCTTCAAACTGGAGAATCACGCCCTGCAACAGCGGCGCAAGCACAAGCGTCGCGAGCACCTGGGCGATCTGGAGGAGGACGTTTCGCGCTATCACTGGGGCCCTCGTCAGAGATCGGCCGCGTGAGTTTGGCGCACAACGTGTAATTCGGGGGACCGTCCGATCAAGGCGCGCCTCTCCGTCTGCCATTCGGCTCGACAGGAGTCATCAGCCCCAAGGGCGGTTACACGGCGAACTCCATCGCCAGAACGTTACGCTGCCCTTGGCGGCGCCAGCTGTCAAGAGGCGTATAGATCCTCTGAGGCGATCCCGCGGAATTGGCAGGCGCCCCGGCAGATGGCGGGAGGCGACGCGGCCTTGGCGAATAAAGGAACAAGGTTCCGCCGACGGGGTCAATCCAGCGCTCGGGGATTGACAAAAACTCGCTCAGTCCTACTTTGCAGGCGCAGGCGATGGAGTTCGCCTTCCTAAACCGCCCTCAGGGCTGATGACTCCTTCTGGCGTCGATGGACGAAGAGGGAGTCTCTATGTTGCACCCCCGCGACAAACTGATCTGCGCCTTGCCTCTTGCGCTGAGGTCCGGGGTCAGTCGCCAAAACCTTGGCGAAAGCGCAGCGGCGTGCGAGACGTTCGCGGCTCTCCAGCTCAGAATGGAACCCTGTTCGCGGCGTCGGCTTCTCTCGCGGCGGGGAGGCTGAGATGGCGTTCGGCAGTATCCTTTACGAGACGGATCTCCCTCCGCAACTTCCCGACCAAGTTCCTGCCCCAGACTCTTTCGCGGATCTCAATCTCGATCAGGCCGTCGCCGCGATCACTGCCCGCTGGGACGAATACAATCTCAAGCCCTTTTTCCATGCGCCGCCGCCTGACCTCGATACAGTTCGCTATCGGCGCGAGGTCATGCGGGACCTCGAGCAGGGTGCGGTGATCGAGTTCGTCAAGGCGTTCTCAGCGAAGATGCGCTCGATGCGGGAGCAGATCGCAAGACTCAACAAGCTCCATTATCGATTTCAGAAGGAGGCCGTCTTCCTCGACTCGATCGCGTTCTACTGCGATGCGGTTGCAGAGCTCGCGAACGATCTCAGGGCAGCCCGGCTCGAATCGCGTGGGTTGCATCGTTTCCGGCGCCACGTTGAGGACTACGTCCAATCATCCGCGTTTTCGTCGCTGGAGAGCGCCATGATGGAAATCAAGCGCGACCTCGCGGCAATTGAATACGAACTGGTCATCGGCAATTCGAGCGTGACTGTGCGCAAGTTCCACTCGGAGCCCGACTATGGCGCAATCGTTGCGACCACCTTCGAGCGGTTCAAGCAAGGGGTCGTGAAGGACTACAAGTTCAAGCTCACAGACTTTTTCGAAATGAATCATATCGAGGCGCACATCCTCGATTTCGTCGCAGCGCTGCACCCCGACCTGTTCGGACGCCTCGACCGCTACTTTGGCGACAATCAAGCCTATCTGGACCCGGCGATTGGTCGCTGGGACCGCGAAATCCAGTTCTACGTCGCCTATCTCGACTACATTCGCCCCCTTCAAGGCGCCGGACTGTGCTTTTGCTATCCGACGCTATCGGATACGTCCAAGGCGGTGCATGCAAGAGGCACGTTCGACATTGCTTTGGCCAATAAGCTCGTTGGCGAAAAATCCTCCGTGGTCAGCAACGACTTCGAGCTGAGCGGCGACGAACGCATCTTCGTCGTTTCCGGACCGAACCAGGGTGGGAAAACGACCTTCGCTCGAACGTTCGGACAGTTGCACTACCTGGCCCGCTTGGGGTGTCCCGTTCCCGGCGCGGAGGCCGATCTGTTCTTTTTCGACGAATTACTGACACATTTCGAGAAGGAAGAGGACATCCACACCCATCGGGGCAAGCTCGAGAATGATCTTGTCCGCATCTACGACATTCTGGGGCGGGCGACCCCGAACAGCATCGTCATTCTCAACGAGATCTTCACCTCGACGACATTGCGCGACGCGCTATTCCTGGCGCGACGCGTGCTCGATCGGATCATCGAGCTTGATCTGATGTGCGTCTGCGTCACCTTTATCGATGAGCTTTCATCCCTCGGGCCGCAGACCGTGAGCTTGGTCAGCGCCGTGGTTCCCGACAATCCTGCGGAGCGGACTTATCGAGTGATCCGGCGGCCCGCGGACGGACGCTCCTATGCGCTGTCCCTCGCGGAGAAATATCGGGTTACATACGAGAGCTTGAAGGAGCGCCTGGCGTCATGAAAGCTTTCCTGATGTTCAGAGACCGGGACTTTGATCTCAAACAGCCGTTGCCTCCTAACGCGGACGCTTTGGTTCAGGACCTCGAACTGGAAACTCTGTTCGGCGCAATGGCGGGCGGCGACCGGCTCATTCACGACGTCAGTAAAGTCGCAGTGCTGAGCGGCGTGCGGGGCGCCGCCGAGGAGATCGCGTACCGCCAGCACGTCATGACGGACGCGCTCCACCGCCCCGCCGTGCTCCGTGACATTTACAAGCTTGCCGGTGAAGCGATCGACCGGGAGAAGAAAGCTTACTTCGGTCTGTTTCGGGACTCTCCCGAGACATTGCTCAATCGCTCGATCGAAGTCATGACCATGTTCGTTGAGGTCCTCCGCAAGCTACGGCAAATCGCCGAGCAGGCGGAGCCGGACTTTCGGTCTCACGGCTTTCGAACCGTGTTTGCCATGCTCAGACGAGAGCTGAGCGAGGACTACTTCAAGGAAGTTTCCGCCCATCTGAAGCAACTGAAATTTCCCGACTCTGTTTGCGTAAGCGCTCGCCTGGGCGCCGGCAATAAGGGTGTTGATTATACCCTTCGGCAGCTTCCGGCCGATGATCGTTTCTGTCCTCTGCGGTTCTTTCCGCGAGGGCTCGGCGGCTACACGCTCTATATCCATCCTCGCGACGAGGCGGGCGGCCAAGCGGTCTCGGCCCTCCGCAATCGCGGGCTCGCGCTCGCCGCCCGCGCTCTTGGACAATCCGTCGATCACATCCTCAGCTTCTTTCATATGTTGCGCACCGAGGTCGCTTTTTACATCGGGGGCGTCAATCTTCAGGAGCGCCTTTCAACTCTCGGCCTTACGACGGTCGTCCCAATACTCGCAGGACTGAACGAACGCCGCTTTGCGTGCTGCGGCCTCTACGACGTTTGCCTCGCGATCAGCATGAACAAAGCCGTGGTTGGCAACGACGTCGACGGCAACGACAAGAACCTCGTCGTCATCACCGGCGCGAACCAGGGAGGAAAGTCAACCTTCCTGCGCAGCGTCGGGCTCGCTCAGGTGATGATGCAGTCGGGCCTGTTCGTCGGCGCCGAGGCGTTCGGCGCGAACATCGTTTGCGGCGTCTTCACGCACTACAAGCGTGAGGAGGACACCAGCATGACGAGCGGTAAGTTCGACGAGGAGCTCAGCCGAATGAACGCGCTGGCCGACATGCTTCATCCGCGCGCCCTGATCCTCTTCAACGAATCGTTCGCCTCGACGAACGAACGCGAGGGATCGGAAATCGCGCGGCAAATCGTGACCGCGTTGCTCGACAGCGGCCTTAAAGCGTTCTTCGTCACGCACCTCTATCCCTTTGCCCGTGCGATGGATGAGACGAATCTCGAATCCGCGTTGTTCCTCCGCGCCGAGAGAAGAGAGGACGGCTCGCGTACCTTCAAACTGATCGAAGGCAAGCCACTTGAGACCAGCTTCGGCGAGGACCTCTACAAGAAGATTTTTCGATCGATGTCCGCTCTGAACAAGGCGCCCCTGCGAACGCCGGCAATCGCTTAACGACATGGGCGAAGCGCTGTAGGCCAACCGGCGATCTTTTCTCGGCTGCAACGGCTGAGCGCGTCGAAAGCAACATCCTCATGCCCGTCACGGGTAAGGCGGCTTGACGTAAAAGGACGACCTGAAAAAGTATCGGGAGTTCGCGCCTCAGTTTAGCGAAGCTCGGGGCGCGGCGCTTTTCATATTGGGGGCAGAGGAGCCTCCGCAATCGTGGAGCGGCTGCGCTGCCTGCCGGCGAGCCAGCGCGAAGGCATGACGAGAGAGCTTTCGGCAACGACAATGCGCCGATGCCGAAAAACATTGGAGAGAAGCGGCTCGTCTGCACGGTCGCGAGGCCCCGGAGACGACGATCGCGCCCTTCGCCCATAGGGGCGCGCGCATCCGCGGAGCGCGCCTCGGAGGTCGAGGCGCCTTCCAGCGCCTTTCTAGCGCCCCCGAGTGTGTTTACGCGACCCCGAGTCTCGCGCCTTACGGTCCAATTGAAGAGCGGAGGTCCGAACAATCGTCATGCCGAAGAAGCCGACGGGTGGATAAGCTCTATGTCGTCGCCGGAAAACGGGTGGTCAGGCGAGGGTCAGCCGCAACATTTGGTAGGAGTAGGGTGAAAGCTTGGCGGTCAGCCGCCCGTCTTTGACCTCCGAGCCCGAGCCCTTCTGGGGTACGACCGTGAGGGGCGCGCTCAACGTATTGACTGCTTCGAGGTCGGCGCCGGTCATCACCTGGTGATCCGTGATTTTGGCCGTTCCGAATCCTTGAAGCTCGAGCTCGAGGTCAAGCTTCTCGGAGCTATGCCGGTTGACGGCGAAAAATGTCAGTGTGCGGCCCGCTTCGTCGTGAACGCCGGCGATGTCGAGGTAGGGAACGTTGGCGGCGACCTGCGAGTCATAACCTGGCGACTTGACGCTGAGCTGAAGCGCCTCGCCTCGCCCGTAAACGGAGGCGAAGAAATAGGGATAGTAGGTTGTCTGACGCCAGGCCGCGGCGCCGGGTTCGGTCATGATCGGAGCGATGACGTTCACCAGTTGCGCAATGCAGGCGATCTTCACCACATCAGAACGGCGGATGAAGGTGTTGAGGATGCAACCGACCTGGAGCGCGTCTTCAAAATTGTAAATGTCCTCGAGCAGCCGCGGCGCGTGCGGCCAGCCCTTGGAGCCGCCGAGGACCTCGCGATCCTGCACGTTAGAGTGATACCAGACGTTCCATTCGTCGAAGGAAATCGTCACCCGCTTGCGGCTGCGCTTGTTGGCGCGGACAAATTCGATCGTCGAGGCAATGGCGTTGATATAAGCGTCGAGCTTGGCGTTGAGCGCGAGATATTCGGCGGCGTTCTTGGCTCGATTCGCGAAATACATGTGCAGCGAGATGTGGTCGATCGCGTCATAAGTGTGTTCTAGGACGATGCGCTCCCACTCGGGATAGGTCTTCATATCCGAGTTCGACGATCCGCAGACGATGAGTTCAAGCGAGCGGTCAAAGGCGCGCAGCGTCTTCGCCACTTCGTTGGCGAGGCGGCCATATTCATCAGCAGTCTTGTGGCCGACCTGCCAGGGCCCGTCCATCTCGTTGCCGAGACACCAG
>Ga0123356_10004630_pt1 | contig 14174 bp, 10 predicted proteins | sample TergutEmb28metaG_2_FD_92546 | JGI IMG/M metagenome (GOLD analysis project Ga0123356, IMG submission 92546) | Embiratermes neotenicus P3 segment gut microbial communities from Petit-Saut dam, French Guiana - Emb289 P3 | ecosystem: Host-associated > Arthropoda: Insects > Digestive system > Gut ...
AACATGACGAGTTGTACAAATCTTTCAAGAAGTACAGTAGCCAAGGCCTCTTGACGAGCATAATGAAAGAGAAGGAAGAGGGGTCGCTTGGCGGCTTTATCGTCGCGGGCTCAAACTACGGCCAAGGCTCCTCCCGCGAGCACGCCGCGCTCGTTCCTTTATACCTCGGCATAAAAGCCGTTCTTGCCAAGTCCTTTGCCCGTATTCACCGCGACAACCTCTTAAACAACGGAATCCTGCCGCTTGTTTTCGAAAACGAGAGCGACTACGACAAATTCTCGCAAGGCGACGAAATCGAGTTGTGCTACCCCCGTGCCGAAATCAAAGCGGGCAACCGCATCACGGTCAAAAACAAAACCAAAGGCCTTGCCGTCACCGTCATCCTCGACCTCTCGCCCCGCCTAAAAGATATCGTGCTGAATGGGGGAGTGCTGGCCGATATCGCCATGCGCAACGGGCAATGAGGTGCGGTAGTGCGTTGACGAGTGCAGTAGTGCAGTAGTGCAGTAGTGCAGAAGTGAAGGATTGATTGAAAGTGTATACAAAGTTTGTCCAAATAACCTGACCAACAATAACTACTGCACTATTGCACTACTGCACTACTGCACTGAAAGGAGCTCCCCCATGACAGACATGCAAAACAAAATCGTCGCCCTCTTAAAGGACGATGCGCGCACAACCCCCGCCCGCATTGCGGTGATGCTGGGCTCGGACGAGAAAACGGTCGCTTCCGAGATAGCAAAGCTCGAAAAAGCGGGCGTTATCGTCAAGTACACCGCCGTTATCGACGAGGAAGCCGCCAACCCCCATAAGGTGGGCGCACTCATAGAGGTCAAGGTCAGCCCGGTACAAGCGAAGGGATTCGATTCGATTGCAGAGCACCTTTTGGAGTTCCCGGAGGTCAAAAGCCTCTATTTAATGAGCGGTGCGTACGATTTGGCGGTGTTTATTGAGGGGAATTCTTTGCGCGACGTCGCCTCGTTCGTGTCGGAAAAGCTGTCGGTGATGGAAGGTGCTCTCCACCGCCACGCATTTTGTCTTAAAAAAATATAAGACAGAAGGGATTGTTTTGGGTGGGAGTGAGAACAGTAAGAGGCTCTCTGTGCATGCGTAGTTCGTCACGAGTGCAATAGTGCAGTAGTGCAATAGTGAAGGATAATAACAATTTGTAAGAGTATCAAGGTTTGTGCCAAAAACATAAAATTCATCAATAACTACTGTACTATTGCACTACTGCACTACTGCACTACTGCACTCGTAAAGGACGTAGCTTTTGCTGTGGAGATATAAGTGAACTATCAAGATAAACTAAACCCCATCGTCCGCTCGCTCAAACCCAGCGGCATACGAAAATTTTTCGACATCGTATCGGAAATGCCCGACGCGCTGACTTTAGGTATCGGCGAGCCGGATTTTGTTACGCCGTGGGAAATCCGCGACGCCGCGATAAAATCCGTCCAAAAAGGGTATACCTCGTATACGTCGAACCGGGGGTTGCCCGAGTTGCGGATAGAGATTGCCGGTTTTTTAGAGAACCGCTGCGGCCTATCTTATCACCCCGACAGCGAAATTTGCGTGACTATCGGGGCGAGCGAGGCGATCGACCTAACGTTACGCGCCATTCTCTCCCCGGGAGACGAGGTGGTGATGCCGGATCCCTCCTATGTTTCTTACGTGCCGAACGTTTTGCTTTGCGGCGGCGTCCCTGTACCCGTAAAAACGCGGGAGGAGGACTGCTTTAAACTGACCCGCGAGAGTTTAGAGGCCGCGATTACGCCGCGTACCAAATTACTGATTTTGCCCTACCCCAACAACCCGACCGGCGCGATTATGACCAAAGAGGAGCTGCTTGAAATTGTCCCCGTCATAAAAAAGCACGATCTTATCGTTTTATCCGACGAGATTTACGCAGAGCTCACCTACGGCGGCGCACACGTTTCGATTGCCTCTTTGCCGGGAATGCGGGAGCGCACGGTTTTGGTCAGCGGGTTTTCTAAGGCGTTTGCGATGACCGGCTGGCGCTTAGGCTACGTGTGCGCGCCGAAAGAATTGATGGAGCCGGTTGTCAAAATCCATCAATACATCATCATGTGCGCCCCCACGGTTTCGCAGTATGCCGCTTTGGCGGCGCTTAGAACCGGAAAAAGCGACAATTATGCAGTCGTTAGAGAGATGCGCGAGAGCTACGACATGCGCCGTCGATTTTTAACGGACGCGTTCCGCAAGATGGGTCTTTCTTGCTTTGAACCGCTTGGCGCATTTTACGTTTTCCCATCCGTCGCCGCTACCAACCTTACCGGAGAAGCCTTTGCCGAAAAGCTTTTAAAATCCGAAAAAGTCGCGGTCGTGCCCGGCAGCGCGTTCGGCGAGTCCGGCTCTTTCCACATCCGCACCTGCTACGCCTGTTCGATGGCGGTTTTGGCCGAAGCGGCGACGCGGATTGAGCGGTTTTTGAGAAATGTAAAAATGATAAATGATAAATGATAAATTATGGAGGGGATTTTGTTTGACCGCAAGCATAAAAATTAATCCGACATTTATCATTTATCATTTTTACTTATTGACATTCCAAAGTAATTCCTGTATACTAGCCAAAACTCATCAATCACTACCGCACTACTGCACTATTGCACTACCGCACTATTGCACTACTGCACTATAAGGAGACATCCATGGCAGAAATTTTAATGACGGCAGAGTTCAAAAAGCAGCTTGAAGAAAAGTTGCATGACCTCAAAGTAAACGGCAGACCCAAGGCGGCCGAGGACATTCGCGTCGCGCGCGAGTTCGGCGATTTATCCGAGAACGCCGAGTACGATATCGCGAAAGACGCGCAGGCGAAGATGGAGGCCGAAATCGCGGACATCGAGTTTAAATTGCGCAGCGCAAAAATCATCGAGGAAAAAACAAAGGCCGGCCGCGTGGATTTTGGCTCGAAGGTAAAAATCCAAGACGAGCAAAGCGGGCGCGAATTTGACTATACCATCGTCGGCAGCAGCGAATCCGACCCAAAAAACGGCAAGATTTCCAATGAGTCGCCGCTCGGAAAAGCTCTTATGGGCAAGAAAAAAGGTGAAAAAGTCACGGTTAGAGGCCCTGCGGGCAGCGTTATGTACCTGTTAGTCAAAATCGGCTGATTTTCTAACGATAAATAATGAATGATAAATGATAAACTATGGATGTATATCGGTGAAGAACAAAACTCATCCGCAATTTATCATGTATCGTTTATCATTTATCATTCATATTAGAGGTTATCATGGCAGAAGAAGAAAATATTGTTCCCGAAGACCCAACCGAGCAGTCCCGCATCCGGCGCGAAAAACTGGCGGGATTGACGGCGGCGGGGAAGAATCCGTTTGAGGTCACAAAATTCGATAAGCGCGGCGTCTCAAGCCGGCTGATTTTGGAATGCTTTGATAAATTCGAGGGCAGGCGGGTCAAAATCGCCGGCCGGATTTTAACGCGCCGCATTATGGGTAAGGCGAGCTTTGCCCACATCTTAGACGGCGAGGGCAAAATTCAGCTCTACTTTAAAATCGACACGCTGGGCGAGGAGGCGTACGAGGCGTTTACAAAACTCGACATCGGCGACATCATCGGCGTCGAGGGCAGCGTATTCCGCACGCACAAGGGGGAAATCTCCATCGCGGCGGACAATTTTACGCTGCTGTCTAAGTCGCTCCTTCCCCTTCCGGAAAAATTCCACGGCCTTACCGACAGCGATTTACGCTACCGCCACCGCTATTTGGACTTAATCTCGAATCCCGAGGTGCGCGAAACGTTTGTGTTGCGCAGTCACATTATCTCGGCAATCCGCGCTTTTTTAGAGGGGCGCGGGTTTTTAGAGGTCGAAACGCCGATTTTAAACACGATTGCGGGCGGCGCGGCGGCAAGGCCCTTTGCCACGCACCATAACACGCTGAATATGCCGATGTTTATGCGCATCGCGCCGGAGCTTTACTTAAAGCAGCTCATTGTGGGCGGCTTTGAGCGCGTGTTTGAGATTGGCAGGATGTTTCGCAACGAGGGCATGGATCCCCACCACAATCCCGAGTTTACGATGCTGGAGCTCTACGAGGCGTACGCGGACTATAACGACATGATGAACATCACCGAAAAGCTCTTTGCCGCCGTATTAGAGGAACTCGGCATGAAGTCTTTTATCATGTATCAGGGCATCCAAATCGACCTCTCGAGTCCGTGGGAGCGGCTGACAATGGTTGAGGCAGTTAAAAAATACACGGAAATTGATTTTGCAAAGCTCTCGGCAAAGCAAGCGGAGAAAAAGGCGAGGGAAGCGGGCGTTGCGCTCGAGGGCAAAAACCTTTCTAAAGGCAAAATCCTGTTTGCGGTATTTGACCAGCTTGTCGAAGAAAAGCTCATAAACCCCGTGTTCATCACCGAGTACCCCATTGAAATCAGCCCGTTGGCAAAGCGCATCCCCGAAAATCCGGACATGACATACCGTTTTGAGTTCTTTATTTGCGGGCGCGAGATGGGCAACGCGTACTCCGAACTCAACGACCCCCTTGACCAGCGCGAACGCTTTGCCGCGCAAGCCAAGCTAAAAAAGGCGGGCGATGGGGAAGCGATGGAACCCGACGATGATTTTGTCACCGCGCTCGACTACGGAATGCCCCCGACGGGCGGCCTTGGCATCGGCATTGACCGTTTGGTGATGCTGCTGACGGACTCTGCGTCGATACGGGATGTAATATTGTTCCCGACCATGAAGCCCGTCAACCGCTAGCGGTTGACAGTTATCAGTTGACAGTTATCAGTTGTCAGATGAAAGCAGTTGATAAACTTGCAGCGAAAAAGACCATTAACTGAAAACTGTCAACTGAAAACTGTCAACTTTTATGAGCATTCAAGATTTCCTAACTCAATACGCAGCGCGCCGCCCTTCGCGCTGGCACACGCCCGGACATAAAGGCAGCTTAAACCCGCTCGACATTACGGAATTGGCAAGCGGCGTTTTCCCCGGCGACTACGTCCAAAAAGCCGAGCAAAAAGCTGCCGATTTTTACGGGGCGCAAAGCGCGTGGTTTTTGACGGGCGGCTCGTCGATGGGCGTCAAAGCGGCGATACTGGCGGCGGGCGGGGATATCATCGCGCCAAAGCACTGCCATGAATCGGTTCTGCACGGCGCGGCATTGGCAAAAGTCAATTTGTTTCAATTCGACACGGGCACGGGGAGCACATCCTCGCGGAAAACTTTTAAGCCGCACCTGAATTTATTAAAAGTCAAGTTGCCGAAATTTAATATCGCCGATCCCTTACGGTCAATAAAGGATTTATTAGATACCGAGTGGCCTAAATTTGATGTGGAATCGGGCGACGACTATCTTTATAACGTTCCCACATTGCGTGACGTTGAGTATGCCGTCCGGCAATACCCGTCCGTAAAAGCCGTCATCTTAGAAAGCCCGGATTACTTTGGCCGTTGCATTGACCCCGATATCCCGGCATATCTAAGGAGCCGCGGCAAGCTGTTTTTCTGCGACGCGGCGCACGGGGCGCACTTCCCGGCGCACTCCGGTTTGTTCCCCCCGTCCTTATCTGCCGTCGCTGATGTTTGCAACCTCTCTGCGCATAAAACACTCGACGCCTATACGCAAGCCGCCTATTTGTGCGTCAACGACCCCCACATCGCGGCGGATATGTACGACATCCTTCCTATGCTGGGTACTACCAGCCCCTCATATCTACTTTTAGCCTCACTCGAAACCGCCATCGACGCCGCAATCGCAAATAAAGCGGAATACGAACGGCTGTACGAGGACGTCCAAGCTTTTAAGCAAGAAATCCCGTGCCTAGCAAACGACGACTTTACCCGCCTCGTCGTTTGCGCCGACGTCGCTAATCTTTCCGGCTTTGAATTGTGCGAGCGCTTAGAAGCGCAAAATATCTTCCCCGAGCTCGCCACCGATGACTACGTCGTTTTCATCGCCACCCCGCACGAGACGCGCGAGGATTTTGAACGGCTGGCAAAAGCGATTAAGAAAATAGCCAAAACGTAGGGGGTGTTTTCAAATCGGCCCGTACCTCATACAACACATGACAAACCGTTCCGGCAAATTCATCACCGTCGAGGGTTGCGAGGGCGTTGGGAAGTCCACGCAAATCCGCCTTCTGCGCGAATATTGCGCCGCTCATGGAATCGACGCGGTTTTTACGCGCGAGCCGGGCGGTACCCCGATTGCCGACAAAATCCGCGCGCTGATTTTAGACCCTGCCAACGCGGAAATGGTCGCTCTAACCGAATTGTTTTTATACGCCGCTTCCCGCAGTCAACACACCGCCGAACTTATCGTTCCCGCCCTTGCTGCCGGAAAAACCGTGTTTTGCGACCGCTATACCGACTCCACGCTTGCCTACCAAGGGTTTGCGCGCGGCCTTGACAAAGAAATTATCCGTCGGCTGAACGCGTGGGCGATGGGGGGCACGACGGACGGCACAACCATAGATTACACACTCTTTATCGACCTCCCCCCGCGCGAGGGCTTTTTGCGCAAAGGCGGCGCAGACCCGTCCGACCGTATGGACAGCCAAAACATCGACTTTCATGAGCGGGTATACGCGGGCTTTTGCGCGATTGCCAAGAGCGAGCCGCAGCGTTTTATTCCCGTCAGCGGGCGCGGAACGGAAAGGGAAGTGCATGAAAGGCTTGTCGCGGCGCTGAAAGAGAGGAGTTTTATTCAATGATAAATGATAAATGATAAATGATAAATTAGGGATAAGTGAGAGTGTTTCACGGGCGTGTTTCTTTTATTCCAATAATATAACTTTGAAACAAAATGACATGGCTATTATACACACGGACACATATCCACAATTTATCATTTATCATTTATCATTTATCATTTATCAAAAAATGTCCCCCTTATTTCACAACTTAATCGAGTCTTCCGACGCCTCTCGAGCATTAAAGCGCGACGCAGAAGCGGGGCGTGTTTCGCACACGTACCTGTTGAATGCGCCGGACAACCTTGCGGGCACGATTACGGCCCGCCTTTTTGCCGCGTATTGTTTGTTGGACGTAGTAAACGGCGGGAGCAAGCCCCCGCCCTACGATGGCATAACTCGAAATAATTGGATCGCTCAAACAAACGTAGGGCGGGGGCTTGCTCCCGCCGTTTTGCATGGAAGTACTCTTGGTTTTGACACGGACTTAATTTTCGCGCAAAAGCATCCCGACGTTGTCGAGCTCCCGTTCGCAGGCACCGACGGCAAACCGCGCGAAAATATCCTGACCGCCGACATCGACAAGCTCATCGCGGGCCTCTACATCCGGCCCTCGCGCGGGAGTCAAAAGTTTTATATCTTAAACGGTGCCGAGACGATGAACCCGCAAAGCCAAAACAAGCTGCTTAAAACACTCGAAGAACCGCCGCCCTCGGTACGCCTCATCCTAAATTGCCGCGCCGTTCACGCGTTGCTTCCCACCGTCGTTTCGCGCTGTAAAGCCGTTGAAATCCGTCCTTTTGCCATTTCGGCCATCCGTGACGAGCTAACCCGCGAGTTCGGGGCCGGCGAACGCGCGGATTTGGCGGCCGCGCTGTCCCGGGGCTCGCTTACGGAGGCTCAGAGCTTCATTGCCGACAAAAAGCGCGCCGACCTGTTCCGGTTGTCGCTTAATGCGCTGCTCACTCTAAAGTCCTCCAAAGACGTTTTAGACGCCGCCGCAGGGTTTTCGAATCTTAAAGGCGGCATGGAACATGTTTTAGAATTTTTTGAGGTGATTTTGCGCGACGTAATGGTTATTAAAGAAGGCGCACCGGCGTTGTGCGCCCTGCAAGCCAATCTTGCCGACATGATTGCCCTATCCGCGCTGTATTCGACCGCAGCCGTCGTCAAAATCCTGCCGATGCTTGCTAAGCTTAAAAAGCGGTTAAGCCTCAACGCGAATTCTAATAGCTTGATTGACGAATTGTTGTTTACGACGGCGGAGTACAGGGTAAAGTTTCGCGATTCGTGATTGGCGGTTAATGATTTTGGTTGCATCCCGATCCCAAAAAAAGGCACAGGTGTCACTCACAAGGCACGGGAACGGTGATATGCGTAAACCGTTTATCTGTGCCTTGTGCCCTGATACCTTATGCTCGAGCCCCGAGCCCCGAACCCCGAACCCCGAACCCCGCGAAAAAGATTTGCTTTTTTTCCGCCGATAGGGTATAATAAAAAAAGTATGAAAAAAGTTGTAGGAATTAAGTTTGCCCGCTCGCCCAAGGTTTACTATTTTGACCCGGGTGAATTAGAATACCGCGTGGGCGTTGGCGTTATTGTCGAAACCGCAAAGGGCGTCGAGTACGGCACCGTTTCCGCGGCACCTTTCGAGGTGGACCAAAAGCGTTTATCCGCGCCTTTAAAACCGGTTATGCGCCTTGCGACCGCAGAGGACAATGTCAGAGTGCGCAATTTTGACGAAAAACGCACCGAAACTCTGCGTTCCGCTACCGAGCTCATTGAGCAAAGCGGCCTGGCGATGAAGCCGGTCGATGCCGAATACACGTTTGACGGCCAAAAGCTCATCATCTATTTCACGGCTGACAGTCGCGTCGATTTCCGCGACCTCGTCCGAAAACTAGCCTCCGCGTTTAGAATGCGTATCGAGTTGCGTCAAATCGGAGTGCGCGACGAATGCCGCATGATCGGCGGGCTCGGGGTTTGCGGGCGCGTCTGCTGTTGTAACAGCTGCATGGAGGAGTTTTCTAAGGCATCGATAAAAATGGCAAAAAACCAAAGCCTGTCATTAAATCCGGGCAAAATCAGCGGCTTATGCGGGCGGCTGATGTGCTGTTTGGAGTACGAGAACAAAACGTACATGGAAATCAACAAGCGTATGCCTAAAATGGGTTCGCAAGTTTTAACGAGTGACGGCAAGGAAGGCGTCGTCGTGGGTCTTATGCAGCTAAAAGAAAAGGTTAAGCTAAAAATTCCGGAGCGCGATTCCTTTGTTTTTGCCGATTACCCCCTAAGCGAATTAATTTTCAAAGCGCGCGCACCTGCCGCGATAGAGGAACCCGAGCCCGACGACGACATCCCCGAGGAGCTGAAAGGCTTGGAATAGGATAAACCAGAAATATAAAATTTATATTTTTTATTTTATATTTTACATTTCAAAAATTCATCATTCATCATTTATCATCAAAAAACTATTGCTTTTATATTTTGTCTATGTTATAATATAGTTTAAAGTGGATTTTTGTAGGCATTTCTCTATTAAATCTGCTTTTCCTAACCCCTATTCTCTATTCCCTAGCCCCTCGGCGGGGGCAAGCCCCCGCCCTACAGCCCCTAGCCCCTAAATTTATCGGGAGTACAAATACTATGAAAAAATTTGGTGCGATTTTATTGACGGTCCTACTCAGCCTGTCGGCTTGCTTCGCGTTGTTTGCATGCAGCGCGTGCGACGGCGACGGGCCCGACCCCAATCTGCCGGATACCCCGGTGGTATACGACCTTAAGCAGCTGACCGTCGGGACAAAGATTTTCGACATCGCAACGATGGCCGAAACTTTGACGGCGGAAGAAAAAGCCGCGTATGATGCCGTAATAGCCGCATACGGGGACAAGGTGTCCGTTAAAAAGAAAGACAAAATGATAGAGTTTTCCGGCTCGTTGCTTTTGTCATTCGGAGAGGTGGGCTACACGATTTCCGGCTCGGAAGTCACGTTGAAAAAAGCAGCGGCAGCGGTCGTGCTTAAAAAAGTGACGATGACGGACAAAGTATTTTCGTTCGAGGCCACCGCCGACGGGGTGACCTATAAGTTTGCGTACGGCGACCCCGTGAAGCTGCCTCCCGAGCCGCTCATTCCCGTCATTATCAACCAGATTTTCGGGCGCGGCTTTAACAAAGACACCGAAGAGGGCGGCAACCGCGTGGCGGCGGTTTCGCATTCGTTTGTCGAGCTGTACAACAAGGGCGACGCGACGGCGGATTTGGCGGGTTATTCCCTGTACTGCGGCGCAAACGGCATAACAAGCGGCGTCCCATGGTCGTTTTGGAACGGCCAATTGAAGCTGTCTAAAAAGATTCCGGCAAAAAGCTCGCTTTTGGTGGTAGTTTCTTCCGGCACGGCCGCAACCGACGCAAACCCGTTGGTAACCTCTAACCCGGATTTGGTTTTTGCCGAAGACCAAATTGACCTAAAATGGAACAAGGCGGATTTTGATAAGGATAATATCGGTTTTAGCAACAAAAACCTAAAGGTGTGCCTCATGAAGGGCACGGCTCCGCTTACCGTTACCAACCCCTTTGATACGGACGGCAACGGAAAGCGTGCCGAGGGATATGTGGATTTAATGAGCGTTACGGGCAACAACAGCACGATTCCCGTAGACGCCTTTGAGTATAAGGTAAATGCTTCCGCAAATGAGAAAAAATTGCGCGAGGCAGAGGGCGCGGATAAGCCGCAAGCCGTGCAATCTAAGCAAAAGGCCGTGCGCCGTAAGAATTTTTCGGACACAGACGATACCTTCGGCGATACAAGGATTATCGATTACCGCGTCCGGAACTTAAGTAAGGAAGGCTTTGAGCGTTACCGCCCGCGCTCGCTCAAGGACGCCGCGTGGGGGAGTACCAACATTGACGACCGCGCTTCAAGCCTTGACCACGTAATTATCAATCAAATTTACGGAAAAGGCCGCCGCGAGGGGCGCGAGTCGCCGTTTTCTAACTCCTTTATCGAATTGTATAATCCGACGGGCCAAAATATTCCGCTGAAAGGTTGGTCGATTCAAGCGGCACAAGGCGCGGCTGCGGACGATCCCGACGCCGGCAAGGCCTGGATTAAGCTGGATTTTAAAGACGACGACGTGATTCCCGCCAACCACTCGTTCCTGATTATGATGTTCGGCGCCAGAACCGACACCGCGCCCTATGTGTTTGATAACAGCGACTCCTTTGACACGGCGGGCGGCACGCAAAAGCAGATTTTCTACGACCAGATTTGGTTTGCGGAAGGCGAGTACCTATGGAATAAAAACCTCAAAGTGGCGCTTATGAAAAACACCACGCTGTTGACGGTTAAAAATCCGTTTGACACCAACGGCAGCGGCGCCATGGCCGAGGGGCTTGTGGACTTGCTGGGCATCACGGGCAACGACGCCGACACCCCGATGATTGACGGTTGCGAAACCGAAACCTACCCCTTTAGCAACGGCCAGTCCCGCCAGCGTGCGGTGCGGCGCGTGTTCTTCTCCGACACGGATGTCAACCTAGACGACGTAGAGGTAATTGATTTTAGAGACGAGGGCACGGAGGTTTATTTACCGAGGTGCACCAAAAAGAGCGGCTCGTGGGGATTCTACGTGGTTTAGCGAATAGCGAATAGCGAATAGTGAATAGCGATGGATAAGTGTTGATGGTTCAAAAATGATTTGCTTTTGTTCCATGTGGTTGTTTTGTCCTATGACACAGAAACCAATCGGACGTTATTCGTTATTCGTTATTCGCTATTCGCTGAAAAATTATTCGGCGTTATTCGTTATATTCATGAAAAAAGGTATTAAAAGATTTTCAATCCTTCTCACCACATTGCTCCTTTGCATTACAATGACGGGCGCTCTTTCGTCGTGCTCGTGCGAGTCCGTGCATACGGTGCGGTTTGTTGTGGGTGACGGCCAAGCCGACATCATCCGGATTATCGAGGGCGGAAAGATAGAAATGCCGGACGACCCTACGCGCAAAAACTTTGTTTTTATGGGGTGGTTTTACTCCTCAAACGGGGGTGACACGTTGAGCGAGCCGTTCGAAAACGAAAATTTATCGGGGAACACAATCGTTTACGCCAACTGGTTCGGCGGGGAATTCGACGTGTCCCTACAGCCCGGCGTGTACGATACGGAGCAAACGGTCAGCTTTGCCACCGCTACGGGGCGGCCGATTTTTTATACGTTAGACGGCAGCGACCCGGAATTGCTCCCACTGTCGGGCGGGGTGTACAAGGAAACCGCGACAACCAAAATTTTTGACCCTAAAAATCCGATTGTGGTTAAAAACCGCGCGACCGACCGGCCAAGGCTTGCCGAAATGATGCTGGCGGGCGGCAAAATGTGGAACGACCAGCTTGAGGTAGGTTCGTACAACGGCATCCCGCCGCACTACAACCGCGGCACCGTGATAAAAGCCGCGCTGATCGGCAAAAACGGCGCGCTCGGGCGCGTATGGACGGGCACGTACATTGTATGGCCGAACCACCCAACCGAGTTTGACCTGCCGGTGATGAGCATCGCTTTGCCCGCCGAGCAATTGTTCGGCAAAAAGGCCGATTCTCCGCCCGACGGCGGCATTTACCGTTTCTACGACAGCTCGCTTTCGGGCTACATCGCCACGTTCGAGTATTTTGATAAAAACAAGAAGCTTGTCTTTTTCCGAGACGGCGAGTTGCGCGTTTCCAACGGCAAATACGCGGGCGGCGCGCCGCAAAAAACGTTCAACGTCAATCTAAACCGGGGTATTTACAATAACCCGGTCGAGTACCCCGTTTGGGGGAACGTCAAGCGCGGGGCGCGGAGTGAGCCGGTTACAAGCTTTTCGCGCTTTAGGCTACGCCAAGACGGGCAAAGCTATTCATACGGCGGCTACAACCATGTATTGGCGCAAAAATTAGCGGAATGCTTGCATCCGGCCACCTCGGCGTCCATCCCGACGGCGGTGTATTTAAACGGGGATTTTTGGGGCATTTACGCTTTGGAGGAGCAATACAACGACCGGTATTTGGCGGACCACTACAACGACGACCGCCGCAACATGATTCAGCTCAACTTTAAAAGCAAATGTAAAAACGACCCGGAGGTAGAAAACGCGCCGGACGAGCAGGCGGCGAAAACGATGTACCAAAATATGTACGATTTTGCCAAAAGCGGCGACTTTACCAACCCGGCTGTTTACAAGGAATTCGGTGAGAAGTACATAGATTTAAACGACTACACCGACGCCGTATTAGCGCACGTCTTTTTTAACAATCCGGACTACCCCGGTAACAACAACCGCATGTGGCGTGCCGCAGCCGTGCGCGAGGGTGCCCCGTACATCGACGGCCGCTGGCGTCCGATGCTATACGATTTTGACCTCGCGTTTTTAGAGGACGTGGAGAACTGGTTTAAGCCCGATCAGGACATGCTGGCGCACTTTTTAGGCATCGACATCGTCGCCGAAAAGGAGGATGTAGGCAAAAACACCGAAAAATTAAACCCCGGCTGGTCCACGCTGTTTTTCAGGCGCTTGATGTCCAATCGCGAATACCGCACTTTCTTTCTTGACCGCGCCGCGTATTTTTACAATTACGTCTTAGAGCCGACGCGCGTCGCAAAATATGTCGACGAATGCTACAATCAGCTTAAAACGATGCAAAAGTTCCAAGACAGCCGCTGGATGCTCGGCGACGTGAGCTTGGAGAAGGTGCGCGACGATTATAAAACCGCCATCGCCGCCCGTCGCGAAATCGTCATGCAGCATTTTTCGGCACATTACTCGCAAAACACGAACACCGCTTTTAATACGTTAGACGGCGACCCCGAATTCGACGCGGAGAAGAGCAAGCCTTTATGGAATGAAGCTTTTTCGATTGTGCCGATAGCGCTTGAGCTTACGACGGAAGCGACGCTGAATGCGAACAAGACGGCTTTCGGCTGGCAGTACCCTTTATCCGGCCGACCCGCGCCGGAATTTTCAAGCGGAAATTGGATTACCGAGTGGACGGATTTGGCGCTAACCAAGCAGTTTAAGGTGTTCTCAAATATGCAACTCAAGCTGACAAACGACGATCCGGACTTTTTGCGCTATGATGTTTCCACCGACGGCGGTGCGACGTTCGCCCCTCAAACCGACCGCAATGCAACCGTCACGGCGGGGACGGGCAAGATGGTTATCCGCACGGTGTATAAGGCCTAGCCAATAGAACCCGTTGTAATTGGACACCACCTAAGCAGTGACTGTAATTTATTTACGATTTACAATTTACAAATTGCGGATGGATTGGCAAGAGTTAAACGGTATGATTGCTTGGAACAAAAGAGATTTTATGTGAACCCATAGGCACTTATCCCTAAATTGTAAATTGTAAATTGTAAATCGTAAATTTTTATTCGCCGACGAAATGAGGGTCGCGGGCAAGCGTAGCTTGCATTAAGACCTGAATGAGGAGGTGAGCAAAGGGTTTAAT
>Ga0123356_10004631_pt1 | contig 14170 bp, 10 predicted proteins | sample TergutEmb28metaG_2_FD_92546 | JGI IMG/M metagenome (GOLD analysis project Ga0123356, IMG submission 92546) | Embiratermes neotenicus P3 segment gut microbial communities from Petit-Saut dam, French Guiana - Emb289 P3 | ecosystem: Host-associated > Arthropoda: Insects > Digestive system > Gut ...
ATGGATGGTCGACGAAACCTTTTCAATATGCTTGGCATTGCTCTTTGCGTAGTCCATTAGGTAAGCGTTGCCGCCGTCTGTTAGTAACATAAGGCTCCGATTTAGCATGAATCGGTCAGCAACAATGAGTTCTATCATAATCTGCTATTCCGTTTTTGTTCCTGTGTTTTCGACATGTAATTGTGTTTTAGTATAGCATGGGGAGAGGGAATTGTCAATGGTTGGGGAATGTTTTAGTTGGTGAGTTTTATTCATTAAATAATACTTTTAATATTTTAGTTAAAATGGAGGTTTGACACTTAGAAATGACTGTAAAAAAAAAGAGAGAATGGAAAGATAATTTCCTTAAAAAATATTTTTTTGATAACGATAGTACACTATTATTGCCGTTTTTTTTCTTTACTTTGTTTTTAATTGTAATTTTGCAACAATGCCCATCTTTTTCGATAAAACAATCTTTCTTCGATGGGGGCTTTGAGGGGTTGACAAGTTTAGCAACTGGAATTTATGCTTTTTTGATACTTTCTGTAATAGCTGCTTTATATGGAGTTTCAAAAAAAATTGTAAAGAAGGGTATAGAACCTGAGTCATTAGATAAGGTTAATTCATTTGTTATTGGCAAAGGGTATGATTCAAAAAAGTTGATTCCAAGAACAATTCAAAGTATTGATTTGAAAGATTTTTTACAGGATACCGCCAATCAAAATAAATATGGATTTATCGTTGGTAAAAGTGGCAGCGGAAAATCCACGTTGCTAAAAGAATATATAAAAAATAATTATAAAGAATTTATAGTAACTGAAAATCACAAGGAATATGGTAATCATAGCAACAGACAATATGTAAAAAGATTTGAGGCTTTGGATTACATTAAAAGTGATGGATTGGATAGAGAATTAACTAAAATACGTGAAAAAAAGAATATTGAGCGTTATTTCGTAATATTCGACCAATTTGAGAGGACTCTGGAAAACGAAAACATTTTCGATTGTATTTATAATTTTCTTGAAGAATTAAAAAGAACTAAAAATGTAATTGTTTCTCCGTTTTTTGTGAGTACAAAACATCATTATGTGGATGCAATTCAAAAACTTCAAAAACTAAATGACTATAATAATGATTACACAAACAATAACATAAACAATTTTTTGGTGCAAGTTAAGTCAAAGGAAAAAGTTGAAATGTTAAATGATTTGGAAGAAGGTTTGCCAAATAAAACAAAAAACGATAAACGGAAAAAATTCTTTGATGAATTACTATCTTTTGATAATAATGTTTCAATGATTGAAATGAATATTGCAAGGATTTACTTTAAGAAACCGTCTGTATATAATGAAGATGGAAGTTCTGATTATATGGGAGTTCTCAGTAAAGAAGACCCCATTGAATTGATTTTAGAAAAGTATTTCAATAAAATATTCGCTGGAATAGAAGATTCACATTATGCAATGGTGATAATATATGCTATTTGTTGCAGTGATTATTCCAACACTTTAAATATAGATGACTTTAAAAATCTTACATTTGCCCCACAAAAAACAATTGAAGACATACTTGGAATTTTAGAAAAATATAAAATTATTGAAAGGCCAAGTAACAGTGATGATGAAGGGGACAAAAACGAAAAAGACCCGTATATAATGATGCATGACTATTTAATAGCTTACCTTGAGGGATATTGCAGTGGAAGGTTATTTGAACAAGTAACAACCAATATACGATTTTATTGTAAAGAAAAAAAGAAACGTATAAAGCGAGTGATTAAAGGAAAAAAGGGGAAAGCTATAAATGAAGCCAAAGCGGAAATACAAAAAAATATACTTTCTCCATATTATAAAAATACAGTTGCCCAAAAATCATGCAATAAGTTTTTAGAGCGTTGCTTAATTACTCTTTGCATTATTATGACTTCTATTTGTGTATGGTATGAGATAATAGGATATGAGAGTGGATTGTTTTCATTCTTTAATATTGAAATAAATCATAATATTCTTGCTTTAAATGTACTTGCATCTGGGAGTGCTATATTTTATGTTTATCATTATTTGTACTATTTTGCGAAAATATTTTATAGCATAAGAAGTAAAGGACATCGCAGAGAATTTTTTCTTACATGTGCACTTACAATAGTTGGAATGTTTTTAATATGTTTGTCTTTGTTGATTTATGAATTATCAGTAGTATTTATTGCATTAGGTTGGCTAATAGTGGCTTTTTTGCATTTGGGTCTATCAAAGAAATCTATACCTAATGAAAATGCAAGGGTAAGGCTTAAAAGAGAGGGGTCACTTTATATTCTAATTACATTTATCTTAATTTTATTAAATTTCGTAGTTATTCTATTTGGTGGTATTACAGAATTTCATTACATCATGTTCTTTGTACTTGTTGTATTAATTATACGACAACAAATACACAAGGATTTTATGCTTGCAAAATTAGGTGTGTTTGCCAGTTTGAGGAAGGAATAGATATAAATGATTAATGCGGCACTTATTTTAGAAGGCGGCTCACTTCGTAGTGTTTATACTGCGGGGGTACTTGATGTAATGATGGAAAACGGGTTAGAATTTGCATATGTTATTGGCACTTCATCTGGTGCGTTATGTGCCGGAAATTACATAGCAAAAGAAATCGGACGTTCCGCACGTATTAACATCATGCATTCAAATGACCGCAATTACTTTGGCTTCGGTCGTTACTTTAAAACTGGAAGTATCTTTAATTACGACTATTTATATAACGAGCCTATTAACAGGCTTTACCCTTACGCCGAAGATAGATTCCTAGCCTCAAAACAACGATTTGTTATAACCGCCACGAATTGCAACACTGGAGAAGCTGAATATTTTGAAAAACACACATACGATGAAATGACAAACGCTTTGACCGCATCAAGCAGTATCCCCTTATTGACGAAAATTGCGTATGTTGATGGAATTCCATGTTTAGATGGGAGTGGAGCTGCTCCGATTGGACTACATAAAGCCATAGCTGACGAAAATGAAAAAATCATTATCGTTTTAACTCGTGATTTAGACTATAAGAAAGATGATGTTAAGGCAATAGTGCGATTTTTTTTAAAACGCAAATATAAAAGATATCCTCAACTTGTTGAAAGACTGTTGTCACAACCTCAACTCTACAACAAACTTATTGAGGAAATTCGAGAACTAGAGAAACAGAAAAAGGTCTTCATTGTAAGACCCAGCAAACCCTTAAAAATAAGGCAAACCGAGAGAGATGCAAGAACTCTGTTCGAAGGGTATCTTCGCGGTAGAGACAATATGTTATCGCTTTTGCCCGATTTAAAGAATTACTTAGAAGAAAAAACTAAATTAGAATGTTTGTAAAGGAAAAACCATAGTATGGCAATAAAAAAAGTATTATCGGAGAGTGTAGAGCTATGCAATACCAGTGAGGCGAAAACATTTGTTGTAAAAAAGAACAGAAAGAAAGCTATGATTATTACACTTGCTGTTCTTCTTTTTTTATATATAGCTGTTCCTTTTGGATTAGCAATTTATATATTTGAACGTGCTTACAGTTTTCGTGTCGAAAGCCCGGTATACTCACCATATATTCGATATGATGATGTAGACGGTTACGACAGACAACTGGCATTTTTTTATTCAGGAGAGAACAAATTGCAAGCCTATATATATGGCGAAAACAACGACAAAGGATTGATTGTTATGGCTCATGGTATTGATTGGGGTGCTGAAAATCACTTTGTTGAAACTATGTATTTTGTTGATAGTGGGTGGCAAGTGTTCGCATACGACAACACCGGTCGCTACGGGAGCGAAGGGCGTGGTGCGATAAGTATGCCACAGGCGATTAGTGATTTAGAGGCAGCTTTGATATATATAGAAAGCCAAAACTGGAATCTTCCGATTCTGCTATATGGGCATAGCTTAGGTGGATATGCGGTTACTGCAATACAAAACTATGATTTACCTATAAATATTAATGCTATTGTAAGCATTTCGGGGTTCTCTTCTCCAGTAGCAGTTAAGCATGAGGTCGCAAGAGACCATATTGGTTTAGGTTTTATTGCTACTTGGGGATACCCACATACGTGGTTATACAATCGCTTTCTTTTTGGAAAAAACGCTAATCTATCAGCCATTGATGGAATCAATAGTGGAGAAATACCTACATTAATTATTCATGGTACAGATGACCACTTGATTTTGTATGGAGGGTCAAGTATCACATCTCAACGTAACAAGATTATTAATCCCAATGCAGTGTTTATTACTCGTGATGTTTCGCCCAACAATGGACACAGCACTTTATGGCTTGTGCCTGAATCAGCCACATATAGGGCAGAAATGATTGAAGCATATGATAATTTGGAAGAGTATTACAATGGGAATATTCCTGATGAAGTTTTATTCGACTTTTATAATGAGTATAGAAACAAAGTTAATACTCTTGATGTTAGCTTTATGGATAAGATTAATGTCTTTTTTGAAATAAACTTAGAACAACGATGATGTATTTAAATTCTTTGATTTTAACTTTATTCTTTTTTTCATATATTCTTTATTTTATCTGCTGAAAACTTCTCAAGGCACATTTGACAATGGAATATATCATAACTAACTTTAATATTACCTGTCATTATCCCAACACCATCGCAATTGAAAGTTAAATTATATTTATCTGCCTCGGTCGATTTAGTATTCACTATTCTGTTTTCTTTTTAACTTTCAACAATCCTCCACATGACGGACAAAAATGTTTCTTAAGCCGAGCAGAAATTGAATAGTCTGCTTTGAACCCGTGTACCATAAAAAAACACCCTCCTGATAATATTATTGATGTTAAGTTTAAGTATTAGAAATTTGCTTTAAATCTAATCCCGCCGCCATTCATCGCACCGCCACCGACAATTATACCAACCACACTAAGAGCAGAGGCGGTTAAATTGCCACCAATTCTCGCTACATCATACGCAGAACTTGAGGGATTCCATGACGCTTCTTGTACAGAAACAGGGTTATCGCACATGGCGAAAACCCGTAAATCTGTCCCTGTGAAAAGTAGAGTTATTGTTAGGAAGAGGGCGATTATGTTTTTCATTCCTTTTTTCATATTTACAATGTCCCCCAAATTGCAATTATTTCAGCATTGCTCTTCTTAAAAATAATATATGTGCACCCCCCCATGACTAATATATCATCCGGAAGTTGAGTTTGCACCATCCATAAATCTTCACTTTCATCAAAGTATGCAATTAGAGGTAAATCCCAGTTATTATAACCATCACCGAATATAGATATGAATATTGTGTCTGCAAATATAATTGCAGTTTCAACATCTCTAATACAACCTTTTTCATTTATATTATATTCTGTTGCCATTTCGTCAAATAAAATATCTTTAAAGTTGAAACTTTTGTGTTCCATATTTTCGTCTCCCTGCTTTTTAGAACAAGAGCTTAACGATAAAACAATTGATAGAGTAAATAAAATAATAATAGTTCTCAACATAATTATTTCACCTCTCTTAAATCAACGTAAACAATAGACTCATTATGATTTATATCAACAAAAACATCTATTCCCATATATGACATAACATACATAATCGTAACGTCGTCTAATATTAATTCCCTATCCACGACTTTACAAAAACTACGCCCTCCCACAGGTGCTGCATACAGAAGAATTTCATAATCGCTTTCAGCTTGTGTAAGAGAAACGGGATTCAATTTTAAAATATACATCTCGTCTTTTAAAGTTATATGAGAAGTGTTATCATCAAGCCATTTCACATCAAACTCCATGTTTTTAAGCACTTCTGTTAGAGGTAATTCAGCATATGATGAGTTAGGTTTATAGTGAATGGTTACATTCTTATCAGTAATATTCTTTCCACACACATTTAATATGCCACCACTACTCACAAACATATCCTCCTCCCGCTTTTCACGAACTAAAAGGAAAACACATAGCATTACAATCAATAAAAAAGCAGAACCTAATATAATAATCATTCTTTTCATCATTAATCCCACTCCTTTTTTACCGGTTCGGGTATAACAATAAATTGTAATGTCATATCATTATTACTATGATACCACTTTTTGACAAACCCCTCTTCAAATTCTTTATATGTTTGTTCCCCTTTAAATCCCCAAGGATTATTACTGTGTACAGTGCCCCAACATGAGTCAACACCAGTAATTACTACCATGTGTGACCGCCACTCATTACCACTTGAACGATTATCATAAACCGCATATACTGGACCATTTTCAATAATTATATCATGAAGTCCCCATAATCCACCAATATTATCAACACTTATCAATACTCCTTCGTTAGTAGGACGTCCACCACGATTCCAGTCTACTTCGCCATAAAGTGATACTGCCAGTTCCTTTGCTCTCGCATCTGCTTCATTTCTTTTTAATTTTGTATCGTCTTGAAAGGATTCTACCATAACTTGTGAATATGCCCAACATAAACTCGTGTCACCTTGATTATATACTGGAACATCATGTTTTATAAATCTGTTATTATAGGTATATAAATCTCTCCCAAAATCATACAGGGTACTCCCGCCGCTTCCATTTTTTCCGACCATATACCCAAAATCATACAATTGTTTGAAGAACAACCCACTCGGGTCATGGTACATTATCGGATTACCTGCGGCGTAATTATACCAGTTATACCCGTCGAACGCAGGGTCCTCGCTGATAAACCGCCCTGTCGAAGTGTCATAATACCTCGCTCGGAGGTACACATACCCACTCTCGGTATCGTAATACTGCCCGTTGTAGCGGTAGGGGTTGTTGTCGAAACTGTCAAGCCCTGTCAACTGATTTCCATACGGGTCGTAGTCGTAGAACTTCGTAACCGTGCCGAATCCGTTAGTCAACTGCACCACATCGCCGTGTGCGTTAAACACGTACCAACCGTAGTCGGACTTGACCACACCACGTCGCCCGTGAATATAGTTTACCACATTTCCGCCGGTGATGTCAACCGCAATATCCGTGCCAATCCAGATATGCGTGGTGGTCACACCGTCGACAGTCTTGCTCCTACGCATATTATCGGGGTTGTAGTCGTACACCGCCGTGCTGACACCGTTAGTCCAGCTTGTCATACGGTTGAGCAGGTCGAACACCTGCACCACATACACCGTGCCGCCGGATTTGCTTAACATGTTCCCGTTGAAATCGTAGGCGTAGACAGTGGTTATGCCGTCAGCGGTCTCACTTGTAAGGCGGTCGTTCTTGTCATAAGTATACGTGGTGATTGACGTACTGCCGCCCTGTGTGACGGTCAGTGACGTGCGGTTTGAGTTGTCGTCGAACTCGTATTCCTGCACAGTCCCGTCGGGGAGAATTGCAGTCGTCAAGCGGTTCAGCCCGTCGTAGAGGTAGTAGGTAGTCCCCGCAAACTCTTTCTTAGTCCGCTGGTTGCCGTCGTAATAATAGGTGTAGGTGTATTCGGAAATTGTGGCTTTGCCCACAGTATTCTTGACATTTACCACCAACCCCGCCGTGTTGTAACGTGTGGTCTGAACCGTTCCGTTGGCGTTGACTGCCTTAATCTGCCTGCCGAAAATGTCGTAGCTGTAGGAGGTCACAAGCGAGTTGTCCTCAAAAACTTTGGTAATCCGCCCGATATTATTGTATTCATAAGACACGTTTTGTTGAACAACATTGCCGATTTTTATGACACTGTTCGTGAGTGAGCCTATGTTGTTGTAGGTGTAGGTTTTTACGGTGTTGCCTCTGGTTTCGGTGAGCCGATTACCCCTGCCGTTGTAGGTGTAGGTAATCACGCCCGAACCGTCGTTCACGGTGAGCAGGTTGCCCATAACATCGTAGGTGTAGGTCTTGGTTTGGACAGCCGTACCGTCGGTGCTTGACTTGGTTAACGGGTTGTCCATCAGGTCGTAGGTAATTGTGTGAAGTGTGCCGTTCCTGTCGGCGGAGGAAACCAACCGCCCCGCATTGTCGTAGGTGAACGTCTCCTCTTGGTTCATGGCGTCGGTTTTTTTAGTAATATTCCCGAAATGGTCATACTGATACTTGACAATCGAACGGTTTGTATCAAGTCCCTTGTGCTGTTCGATAACCCTGTCAGCCCAGTCATAGACGAAGCCTACGGAACTCCTCGCAGTCCCTTGGTCGTAGTAGATAACTAAGGTGTTCCTGCCCCATGCGTCGTATTCATACTCGGTCATGGAGTAGGTTTTGTTTTGCCCCGGTGCGTTGTTCTGCACGAACTGTGCGGTCATGTTCGAGGCGTTGTCGTAGACGTAAAGGGTTTCACTTGTTGAAGTGGTGTCAAACGAGGACGTGACTTTTACAATTCTGCCCACATTGTCATAGGTGTAGCTCGTCACCGAGACATGTCCGTGGGTTTCGCTGATTAACCGCCCGTTGACGTAACTGTAATTGTGACGCAGCCCGTTCGGGTCAATCCGTTCAATTAAATTACCCTCGAAGTTGTAGCGTTCAACTGTAACAGCGGTCAGCCCTGTGTCAATGTGGACTGTCGTTGTTACAACGGCGTTACGGTTGACAGCGGAATAAACGATTTCTTCAAGCAGAACACCATTGAATTTCTCGCTTGTTTTACGGTTCATGGAATCGTAGGTAAGTGTGATTACAGAATTATTCGCCAATGTTTGCTTAGTTACGTTCCCGTAATAATCATACTCGAACAGAGTGGAATGACCGAGAGCGTCGGTTTGTTTGAAAACAAAACCGGCATTGTTGTAGAAATACTGGGTTTCGCCGCCTATGGGCGAGATTTCCTTAATAACACGCCCCAAATTGTCATACACGGTTTCAATTACCGAAACAATCTGTCCGTTCGGACTTGTTACCGTGGTTGTAACAACCTGCCCCGCAAGGTTATACACATAATCGGTGACTGTGTTATCGGGGTTAATCTGCTTAGTAATTCTGTGAGCGTTATCGTAGAAATATTGTGTGATGAACGGTGTCCCGTCGATATATTTAACGGATTTCATAACCTCGCCAATGCTGTTATACTCAAAGAAAATATAATTGTTTGAGTTACCGCCCGGCAGTGTAATTGTTTGAACTAAACCGTTCTTGTTAAGTGTGTTATTCGGGTAGTAGGTGTAGGTGGTGATGATATAGTTATTTTGGTTGGCGGAGGTGCTGTACGCTGTTACTCCGTCAATAGGTTTTGCCTCTTTAACAAGGTTATACCCGTCATAGATGTACCACGTTACCGCTCCCGAACGGTCGGTATGGCTTGTCATGTTGTTCAGATTATCGAACGTGAACTGCTCGTTTGAACCGTCGGGGTAGTTTATTCGGGTAATATTCCCCTTAATATCCCGCACATAACTCGTTACATTGCCATATATATCGACAGTTGACTGAACCTCGTTAAACTTGTTTTTACTGTCAATAAGCAGGTAATTCACCCGTTCGGTATACCCGAGCTCATTCACCGAAACAGTCACCGCATAATCGAACCCGTACCCTTGTTTTGTCGTTCGTCCTGTAGAATCGGTGATTATCGTCTGCATGTTAATAATGTCATAGGTGTAGGTTCTCGTGTTCCCTGTAACATCGGTAACAGTATGCACTTTTCCGTCACTGTTAAGGTATGTCAGCGTAATCACCCGCCGCCCGGAATTATCGTTTATCCCTGTTAATAATCCGTTATTGTAAGTATACGTTGTGGTAAACCCACCCGCATCATTCACACTTGTGAGCAGGTTATTATTGTATGTATAGCTAACGTTTCTCCCCGATTTATTATCAACGATTGATGTCAGATAATTCCCTGTGTACCCGAAAGTTACATTAGCTCCTGCGGGGTCGGACAGTGATAATATTCTGCCGTTTGCGTTGGTTACAATCGTAACACGGTTCCCCTTGAAATCCTCAACATATTTGATAGAACCCGACGAATTGAACACATATCTCATTTGGTCAAGTGTTTCAAGGACATAGTCACTGCTTTGTTTTTTCAGCACTCCTCGGGAATCCAGTGCCGTAAATATGTTGTTATTCTCGCTAAAACTCCACACCGAACCGTTCGGCAGCATGACATATGCCGTGTTGTTTTCGTGTATCACTTTCATGTCATAGCTGAAGCTGAACCCACGTCCGACAATCCCCGCCTCATTGTTCAATGAGTTATATGTCCTCGTGAACGTCAGGTCGCCTAACACGGTGGGAACTGTCATGTCTGTGAATGATTGCGAGTAGTTCCCTGTAGGGGCGTGGATGCCCGATACGCCATAGTAACGTGTGCGGAGGTAGTTTTCTTGTTCAAGGTCTACTTTTATCGTTTTTGTTTCGTTGGATTTAGTCTTTGGGTTTCTTATAGTTTTTTGAACAGAAACAGGGTTATCGCACATGGCGAAAACCCGTAAATCTGTCCCCGTGAAAAGTAAAGTTATTGTTAGGAAGAGGGCGATTATGTTTTTCATTTTATACATCCTTTTGTTGTAAATTATTGTAATATCTTGAAGCGAAATTTTATTAACATAAATATCAATCAAATTTTCATTGTATAGAACCTTACACAGAACTTATATCTTTCCATATGTAAACATCAATTAGTTTTCCTTCTTCATCAAATCCCCAAAAAACAGAAACATATGTGGTGAATAAAATAAAATCAGAATAACTGCCAATACAAGCCCTTATTGATTTAACACCCACAACCTCATATGTGTCACGGTCTGTATAACCACGGTTGTAATCTATGTCGCCATATCTAACATCCCATTCTTTTCTCTCTATAACTTCAATAACCTCTTCCATGCTTGAACTAATTGGAGTCTGCTTTAAAATGCTCCTCTTAATTGCTTCCTGTGACCTACGTAACGGGTTTAGCATAACAATCACCACCAAAAGAAAAATCAACGATAATATGATTAAAAGTATTCTTTTTGCTATTCCTCTTTTATTTGTTTTCTTCATTTGTTATGTCCTTTTCTTTGAAATTCCTATAGCGTCTTAATGTGAAATTTTATAAACATAAATATCAATCAAATTTTCATTTTCATCAAATCCCCAGTACGTCGAAACATAAGTCTTAAATGTAGTAAAACCTGAATAAGTGCCAAGAATAACTTCTATTGATTTTTCACCAACAATAGTAACATTGCTTCCTTGAGCAACATCTTCAGGGTCAGGCGGTCCAGGTCTTGCAAAACCAAGGTCATGGTTTATATAAGAAACATTCCACCTTTCATTATTCTCTATTACCCTAATAACTTCTTCCATGCTTGAGCCAATAGGTGTCAACTCTAAAACTTCTTCTTTTATTTTTCTCTCAGAACGCCTTAAAGGGTCAAAAGGATTATACATAGGATTAAAAATTAGCATTACAATCAATAGAAGAATCAATATTAATGTAATTATTAAGAAGATTAAAAAAATTTTTTTTCTTTTTTTCATTATATACCTCACTTGAAAAATGCATGTGGTAGCGGTTTATCCCACCCAGGGACATTGCAATTTGGCTCCCACCCTGTAATATCGGCAGTTTGTAACAATCCATTTGTAAATGAGTTTGAGTTATAAACCGGTCTATAATAGTTTAATCCAAATGTAGGAAGTGGTTTATACGCTGGGCTATCATTTGGTCTAACTCTATAGTACAACTCAAAAGCAAACAAAGAATCAATTTTATTTATATCGTGTTCATCAATGTATAGCATCTCAATTTTACTACTTGTGTTAATATCTGCTAAATGATTAATATTGCTTATAAGCTTGTTGTTTAAGTTGCCTGCACCTAATGTGGAAACAACCACATTACTATTGTCATAAAGTTTAAACATGTTATTATTGTTAAAATTGGTAGCATTGTCTGGTGTAGAAAATATAAATAAAGTGGTATGATATTGTCCACCAGCAATATGGTGAGCACCGACATAAAGTGCATGTGATTTACCGTTTGGTATCCATGAATATGTCCAACCAAATATATTGTTTATATCAGAGGGTTTAATTTTACCACTATTCTTTATAAACTTTACTGTTCTTTTATTATATTTTACTTCGACTAAATCAATTCCATTTTGTTTATATTCATTTACCGTTGCACCCATGGCTTTTGCATATATTACTATGTTTACAAAGCCATCATCTATTTCAGAACCACCTATTCCCGATGATAAAGGGGTAAGTGAATTAGTTGTATTATGATTGATAGCATAATTGTTATAAGCAGAAAAACTGTTTATACTGAAAGAAAGTGTTTCTGCTTCTTCATCATCTTCTTCATCTTCATCTTCAATATAAAGTATTTCTACACAGGATGTTCCATAGAAATTATTTGGTTCAAGCTGTGTTGCATAAAAAGATGTTATGCTACATGTACCAAAATCAATATCTGTCCATACTTTATTCTTTTCGCAATCTACACAAATATTGCAAAAAACGCATTGGGCACATGGTATACCGTAATAACTGTATGTGCAGTAGTTCGTTCCGTCGCACCCGACACGCCAACCGCAAGCGATATAGTCGGGGAACTTATGCGAGCAAGACGTAAATGTGCAAGTTGCATTTCCGCAACTGCCGTTTACATAACTGCAGTCAAGGTAGAAGCTGCTCGCACCTTTTGTTATTACATAATCATTATAATCGGAGCTTACGGCAAGCCAATAAAAATGAACAAATCCGTTACTCGGGAAAGTGATATTCTGATTACCGCCGCCGGATAACTGTGTTAATATGTTATCTCCGGTTGTGAACCTTGCCGCCGTGGTAATGACCAAATCGCCTTTAAGGTCAAACAAACCGTTGTTTAAGGTAATATTATTATTTGTGTTTACCGTCATATCGCCTTGAACGATTAGATATGAATAATCGCTTGACATTGCGATATTACCGCCGGAATTGATGATTAAATTTTTCCGTGCATTCACTAAGCCGTCATTTATATTAAGAGTTCCGTTAAGATGAAGGTTTTCATTGCATATAAGAGCACCGCCGCTTAGAGTGACGTTTGTTAAATATGCGGGTGTCTTAAACTGAACTGTATAACCGTTCAAATTAATATTTGTGATACTTGAAGTTCCGGATATAGCCATGTCACTTTCGGCAGTCAGTGAATTAATTGAGGTCAACAAGTTTAAGTTAGAGGCGTTTGTTTTGCTCACTCTGCCTAAGTTGCTTTGGCTGAAATTATCAAAATAGATATATTGGTCGGTTTTCCCCGATAAAACAATTCTTAATCCGCCGCTGTTACCGTTATTGAAGAAAGTGTTACCAATTTGGTACAGACTTCCCTGTAATTCAAGCGTCGCGGGATTATTCGCAGCGTTCCCCGAAAAATTGTGAGTGCTTATTGATTGCGAGTAAACACCCCCCAAAACTGTCAGATTAACTCCGTTACCAAGCTGGAGGTAACCCGACGTTCCAATAAACGTGTTCCCGCTCGGTGCTTGTATTCGCAAGTCACCGCCGATGTTCATATTCCTGTTGAGTGCAACTGCGTTATTAATAATCACATCACCGGTTACATTCATGTAGTTATTTACAGTAGTGCCGTGGTTCACAATAAATGAACCGTTAATGTTGAATGTGAGGTCGTTCCCGCCGATAATTTGTGCATTAAGGTCACCGACGATGTTCAGCGAACCGCTCGGGTGAAACTTGTACAAAGGCGTGTCAAGATGAAGTGACTGTGTGGGGTTGATTACCTCAATCATACCGAGATTAACATTAAAGTCGCTTCTGTCGGTGCGAACTCGCTGTTCACCGTTACCTGCAAAAACGAGTTTGAAACCGTTTTCGTTCGCATGAGTGAAGAATGAATCCCACCAAATTTGGTTGAAGTTACCGTGAAGCTCTAATATTGCAGGGTCATTAGAGTCACCGTTACTGAAATAAAAATGGGGATTATTCACATCTCCGTTTCTAAATGTCTGAGTATAGAAATCTCCATATACTGTCAGCTTCGCATTACCGCTTAAATGTGCATGACCCCATGTTGCTGTATAACCGCCTTGATTGTTTCTTGATTGTATACGGAAATCACCACCGACTGTAATATTAACATCTGGTGCTACATAGAAACCCGCAATATTCGCAAAATATACATTTCCCGTAACAATGAGGTCGTCATTAAAACTAATACTGTTTGACATTATTAAATCGCCGTTAATTTCCAAAACGCTATCGGGA
>Ga0123356_10004632_pt1 | contig 14169 bp, 10 predicted proteins | sample TergutEmb28metaG_2_FD_92546 | JGI IMG/M metagenome (GOLD analysis project Ga0123356, IMG submission 92546) | Embiratermes neotenicus P3 segment gut microbial communities from Petit-Saut dam, French Guiana - Emb289 P3 | ecosystem: Host-associated > Arthropoda: Insects > Digestive system > Gut ...
GACGGCTATAAAGACATTCCTGTAATCGTTGGCGAGGGAACCGCCTTCCCCCTGCGAGGAATACTGTCTATGCCGGATAATATCACCGGCAGAATTCCCGCTGTCGTTATCGTTCACGGCTCAGGCCCGCAGGACATGGATATGACCCTATTCGCCAACAAACCCTACCGTGATATTGCCGAATACTTAGCCGCAAACGGCATTGCCGTTATCCGTTACAACAAACGCACCCTGACACACGGGGCAAAAATGGACGCGAGCCTCACGGTAAGAGAGGAAACTATTGAGGACGCAATATTAGCAACGAATATCCTGAAAGCCGACCCGCGGATAGATGAAAACAGGGTTTATATTATCGGGCACAGTTTGGGCGGGATGCTTGCGCCGCGTATTCATGCCGAAGGCGGCAATTACGCCGGAGTAGTCCTGATGGCGGGTTCGCCGCGGTTTATAACCGACATCAGTAAAACGCAAAATATACTCGCCATTGAAGCGATGGAAGAAGGGCTCGAAAAAGAGGCGGCGCTGGCATCTCTGGAGCAATGGGACGAGTACTATAACGCATTTCTGGCTCTGCCCGACGAAATTGCTAAAAATACACCTGTTCCCGGCTGGGGGGTATCGGCTTATTACTTTAAAGATCTATACGAGAACCCAATACCGGCGTATATAGAAAGAATAAGTACACCGTTCCTCGTTTTACAAGGATCGAACGATTTTCAAATCCTTGCCGATGTTGATTATGCCCAATATCAGGAACTTTTGGCAGGAAGACCCAACGTTGTGTTTAAGCTTTACGAAGGGTTAAACCATCTCTTTATGCCCTCAACAATTGATAGTATTGCTGGGCTTATGGATGAGTATGCCCTCAAGGCTCAGGTTGACCAGCGGGTCTTGGCGGATATTGCGGAGTGGATAATAAGACAATAAAACCCGGCTCAATCGAGGACCGAGACCCTGCCCGCTCGTTGCCGCCCATGAACCGGTGTGTTTTATGCCGTAAGCATTGTTAAGCGGGCTTAACAGCGGCGACTAGGCACCAAACGAACGCCAGCCAAAAGCCTCAATGACACGGGTTTCCTTACCTCAAAAATAAGAGTATGCCGATATAATGGCTTACGGCACCAAGGCTTACGAAGAAATGCCATACCATGTGAAAATACAGCTTTTCCTTTTTGGCATAAAAATATGCCCCCAACGAATAAAACACACCACCGCCGATAACCAACAATAACATCCCCAAGCTGGCATTGCGAACAAGAAGCGGGGCGACAATCACCGCCGACCAACCCATAACAAGATAAATCGTGAGGGATACCTTGGGAATTCTGCGCCTGACCAGGGACTTATAAAAAATACCGAAAATAACCATGATCCACTGGAGCGCCGTAATCACTATCCCCGGCCAACCCCCAATCACCGACAGCGCAATGGGGGTATAGGTGCCCGCAATGGCCACATAGATTAAGATGTGATCCAGGATTTGCATTACCTGCTTCTGCCGCGTACCGCCAGTCATGCTGTGGTAAAGCGTAGAAGACAGAAACATCAGAAAGAGGGCGCACATGAAGACAGAGGCCCCGACGGCGGCCAACGCCCCCTGCCGCAAATAAACATAGATCGCTGTCGGAGCGATGCCGCCCAGGGCAATAAGCGCCATGACGCCGTGGCTTACGGCATTCCCAATTTCCTCGCCCAAGGTGTATGGGCGGATTATTTTAAGTTTTTTCACGATCTATTACTCCGATATTCGTTGTCAATGATAATCAATTAAGGGCTGACCCCGGGGCATCAGCACACATCCTGCCTCACAGACAGTCAACTGTGCACTTTGCTGTAAATACTCAAAGCGAATAACCCGGGCAGTCGGCGACGCCGCGTGTGGTGACTACTTTTTGTTTATTAGAGAGAGGAATTCGGCACGCGAGGCCGCACGCCGATGAAAAATTCCCCGTAAGGCAGAGGTTATGACTTTGGCCCCCGGCTTTTTGATGCCTCGCATGACCATACACAGGTGCTCGGCCTCAATAACCACCGCCACCCCATCAGGCTTAAGGGCATCGTTAATAGCCTCGGCAATATCCGTTACCATGCGCTCTTGTATCTGCGGACGACGCGATATGCACTCCACTACCCGAGCAAGCTTGCTGATCCCTACCACGCGCCCCTCGGCATTGGGGATATAGCCAATATCTACCGTGCCAAAAAAAGGCAGGAGATGATGTTCGCACATGGAATAAAAAGGGATGCCCCTCATGATAACCATCTCGTGATAGCCCAGCTCATAACCCACCTTGAGCTCCTCACGAGGATCGCTTTCCATGCCGGAGAAAAGCTCCCGGTACATTTCAGCAACCCTGCGCGGCGTATCAACTAGACCATCCCGGGCAGGATCCTCGCCAATAGCCTTGATGATTTCGGCAACCGCCAAGCTTACAGCCTGTGCATCTATCATTTCTTAGCCTTTAAATGTTCAAGGCAAAGCTCGCGATCGATGGTGCTGACAGCGCATCCCGAGGTGCTGAGGTAGTGCTCATTGCCAAAATAAAGGAGGGGACTAATCTTGGAAAGGTCAAGACAACCATCCTCCATAAAGGCTTTCTTCTGCCAATGCACCGCTACGACTTCACCTATGAGCAGGCGGTGATCGCCATACAATCGGTCATCCTCCAAACGACACTCGTAAGCGGCGTAAGCATCACGCAAAATGGGAGCCAGGGTCTTGGACGGTCGGTCTAGGCTTAAGCGGAAAGAGCGCAACTTATCCATACTTTCGCCGTCGCTTCCACCCACGGCCGCCACTACTTCGGCACGATCGGCAGGCATGAAATTAACGGCAAATTCTTTACAAGCTCCAATCAACTGGTAGGTAAACCTCTTAGGGGCAATAGCCACGGCAAAAAGGGGCGGACTAAACGACACCGGCATATGCCACGCCACCGTCATGGCGTTGGTTTTATCCTGGCTACGCGAGGTGATGATGGCTGCTACCCGGGGGTAGTGCTGGGCAAAAACACCCACGCCCTCAGTACTTTTTCTGTCCATGTAACGCCTCCTGAGGAAGGATTTTTTGCTTTAGTTCTGCCCCAGCCCCAAGGCCTTCTCGATGGCCTCCATATCAGGCGGAAGATGCCTGATATCCGTAACATCCTTAATGGCCGTATCGGGATCTTTAAGACCGGTGCCGGTTACTACACAGACGACCTTCTTACCGGTAAAGCTCATGCCTCGACTTACCATCTTAAGCAAACCTGCCAACGGGGCCGCCGAGGCCGGTTCGCCAAAGATCCCTGCCCTCTCCGCCATAAGGTGATAGGCGGCTAAGATCTCGGCATCGCTGACCATATCAATCAGCCCTCCCGACTCATCCCGGGCCTGAACTGCCCTCTGCCAACTGGCGGGGTTGCCGATACGGATGGCTGTGGCCACCGTCTCCGGCTTAGCAATAGGGCATCCGCGCACGATTGGGGCTGCCCCTTCAGCTTGGAAGCCCATCATTTGAGGACGACGTGAGGCCTTCCCCAAGTTGTTAAACTCTACAAAGCCCTGCCAGTATGCCGTGATATTCCCGGCATTCCCCACGGGAATAAAAAGATAGTCCGGGGCATCCCCGAGGGCCTCAATAATCTCAAAGGCTGCCGTCTTCTGGCCTTCAATACGATGCGGATTAAGGGAATTTACCAAGGTTACGGGATATTTCTGCGTGAGCACCTTAACCATATCCAGCGCCTGGTCAAAATTGCCGTCGATGGCCACAATGCTCGCCCCATGTACAATAGCCTGCGCCAGTTTACCTAGGGCAATCTTTCCTTCAGGAATAAGAATAATGGTCTTAAGACCACACCGTGCCGCATAGGCCGCCGCCGAGGCGCTGGTATTACCCGTGGAGGCGCACATGACTGTTTTGGATCCGTCTTCCACGGCCTTGGCCATGGCCATTACCATGCCTCGGTCTTTAAATGAGCCCGTGGGATTGCAACCCTCAAATTTGAAGTACAATTCACCCGCGCCGGTTATATCCTCCAAGCGCGGAGCCCTAACTAAAGGGGTATCGCCTTCGCCTAGGGTAAAAATCGGGGTCGCGGGCGTTACGGGAAGATATTCCTTATATTTAGCCAAGACACCAAGTTTACTCATATCAGTCCTCGATGCGTACGAAATTACCGATTTCCCGTACCCCCGGTAGCCCCTGAAGTTCACTTAGGGCTCGTTGCATTTCCTGCTCGCACGCCGGATGGGTCATAATAACAATCTCCGCCACCTGGGAGCGAGTGTCGGCTTGCTTCTGAATGGCCGAGGCAATGCTGATATTGTGGGCACCTAAGGTGTGGGCAATTTGTGCCAATATGCCCGGCTGATCGGCGGCACTCAGGCGGATATAATAACGGGTTATGACCTCGGACATTGGTATCACGCCACAACCAGCCTTCCCGATAAAGGCAGGGATCTTGGTGGGGACAGCCATATCGCGCCCAATAGCCAGAACATCCGCCACCACCGCACTGGAGGTAGGAAGCGACCCGGCACCCTTGCCGGAGACTGTTACCTGTCCCGTCAGGTCGCCATCTATTTGCACGGCATTAAAGACACCGTTTACTTGTGCCAAAAAGCCGTCGCCCGGGACAAAAACCGGGTGTACCCGTGCCTCTATGCCCGCCTCAGATTGTTTGGCAATGGCCAAGAGTTTAATGGCATAACCCAACTCGCGGGCATAACGAAAATCCTGGGCGGTAAGACGGGCGATACCCTCACAGAAGATTTGTTCCGGGCGAACTTCGCTCCGAAAAGCAAGGGTGGCCATAATGGCCAGTTTATAGGCGGCGTCAATACCTTCGATGTCGTTTTTGGGATTCGCTTCGGCATAACCCAGCTTCTGGGCTTGCGACAGCACCTCGGCAAAGCCCACCTCGTCTTGCGACATACGGCTGAGGATATAGTTGGTTGTGCCATTGATGATGGCATAGATACCATTAATACGATTGGCCACAAGGTCGCGCTCAAGGGGGGCAATGAGAGGCATGCCTCCCCCGACTGCCGCCTCGTATCGCAGGTGAAGTCCGCGCTCCCCGGCCAAGGTAAGGAGATCTACCCCATGCTTGGCAATAACCTCTTTATTGGCAGTTACCACATGCTTGCCCGCCCTCAGAGCCCGCTCTTGATACTCCAAGGCGGGATGCTCCCCGCCGATAAGTTCAATAATGATATCAACGCCCGGGGTTGCCCAAAACTCATTATCGTCGGTGGTGACAAGATCCCCCAAGGCCTGGGCCTGGGGGCGCTCCAGATCTACGGGCAACACCTTGACCCTGCGCAGTACCGGCATAATTCCCGTCTGTCCGGCAAGCGTTGCCCCTCTTTCCTGTATTACCAGCGCCACCTGCCCGGCAATAGTGCCCAGACCTAAGAGACCAATACCAATTTCGCGCATAGACTAACCTAATGTCCCCATGAAATAACTAACGACCCAGTCCTCGCGTTCTTGATCCAGGTTATTCGTTATGCTCTCTGCAACACTCTCCGACACCTCGGCCAGCCAGTCATTAAAGAGGCTGCTAATCACGATGTCCAGGTTTTCGCCGGTGAGGGGGAGATTATCTGCGGCCCGTACGTCTATTAACCAATAGGCACCGGTAGTGCTGGCCTCGACATCCTTTATCGGCGGGCTTACAACCATAAGCTCGGTGTCATCGGCAAAGGCATACTCCCCCACCACGATGTCATCTTCGATGTTGCGCCATCCGAGATCGCACTGTTTTTCCTCGTCCCAGAACTGGGAGTATTCCTCAGCCACGGCCATAAAATCTTCACCGCTATCAAGTATGGCCTTGACCATATAGGCTTCTTCCTCGCTGCTAAGCAATATGCCCATAATATGCGCCTCGGAGCCGTCATCGTTTCTCTCGGTAACCATGACCAACCAGTATCCCAGTTGTTTTGTTAACTCAACTTCTCTAAACTGACCAAGGGTTCCGACCCCTTGGCTAAAGATTGCCTCTTCAACATCGGTACTGCCCAAGATGTAGGAGATGACTTCTCGCGGGCGGAAGCCGAGCTCCCCTCGCATGTTCTTTGTGTACTGATCCAGCGAATACTCCGCCGCCAGATCCCCAAAACTTGCCCCCGCCTCAATTTCAGCCTTGACCTTATCCAGTTGAGTCTGGCTTTCTAGGAGCATGGCCATAATCTGCCGCTGCTCATAGCTAAGGGAAAGTTGGGGGACAAAAAACTCACTGTTTAGTTTCTGAACCAGAATTGAGGAGCGCACAATATCACGCAAAGCGCGATTTTTGATGTCGGGATGACCCTTAAGTTGGAAGTCTATCTCAGCCTCAGAGACAGTTATGCCCATCTTGGCCGCTTCCTGACGCATTATCTCTGAGTTTTGAACAATATCCAAAATGTAGTCTGTGAAATAATAGGCATAATACCACTGGCCGCCAAAAGTGCCATCTATGTACTCCTCCAGCTGGTACTTCATGCTATCAATGTAGTAGCGCATGTTAAACTTAGTCTCGCCAACCACAAGGACAGTATCGCCGAGCGGTTTCTGAACAGGCACGTACCAACCGAAATAAACACCGGAGCCTATCAGGATAACTACGGCAGCAATAATGACCATACCAATGCCAAAAATAATATTTTGCTGCCGCTTCTGCTTCTGCCAGCGTGATAGCTGGCGTTTGGTTGGCGGGCGGACTACTGGAGCGACTTTTTTCTTCTTAGACAATTATGACCTCTCTAGTTAAGGGTGTGACCTGAGCCTTCCCCGTAATTTCCAGCTATCATTATATGTATTTGACGTGGCGCGTGCAATCGCCGGGTGGCAAGAAGCACTTTTTCTTTAAAAAGAATAACGTCACCAGGGGCACTCGTGAGTGTTATCACCGCCCAAATCCCCGAGCGAAAGAGCAAACTATACAGAAAAGGCGGAATGGTGTAAACTCGCCTAATCGAGAGCCTGATGCATTTCGGAGGGATATCTCAATGGTGAAAGGATTTATAACCTTCCTCGTAATAATGGTTGCCTTGGGTGGTTTGGGGTACGGCGGCTGGTTATACTACCAGCAAGACGAAGAGTTGAACCAGGCCCGCGCCAATATCAACAACCTCAATGCCCGCATATCAACCTTACAGGATCAGTTGACTACCGCCCAGGCCGACACCGCGAAGATTCAGGGTCAATATGAAGCAGAAAAGGCCAGCGCCTATGCCTTACAAGTCGCCCTGAAAGCCTCGGAGGACAGAGTTGCCGCCCTGGAACTGGAGCTTGATACCATCCATGCCCTACTTGATACCTCTCAGAATGATATCGCCAGTGAAATTATACAGCTAAATGCCAAGCTCGCCGAAGCTAAAGCCGAACTGGCTAATCTTGCCAATACCAATGCTGAGTTGGTTACGGCACGCAATGCGGCAGTCGCCGCACTTACCAAGGTCACCAGCCCGCGCCATTTTGACACAAAGGCCCAATTGGAGGAATGGCTCAGGCTCGACGATACTGACACTAATCCCGCTTACGCATTTCTGGAGCCGGCAGATAAGGCCTTTATCCTCCAGGTCAAGGCTCTCCGAGACGGGTTCCTGTTACCAGCGGCCATAGATGCCGATGGTCAGTACATCTACTCTTGGAACATAGCGTTTGTAAAAGAAAACCAGAACGTATATGTCATCTTTGCTGACACAGACGAGATCATTGAACTTGCCAAATTCGAGCAACCGCTAATTCAGCAACCGCTATCGTAAAGAGTGACGGCGCCCTTATTGCTTTCGGCACAGGCAATAGTTGTGCTATAAAATCGGGGCGAGTTCTATGGCCTGCCTACGCACCGGGCCAATACAGACGTAGTTAGCCGGACACTCGACAAGCTCTTCAAGCCGGGCAATGTAAGCACGCGCCGCCTGAGGAAGCTCCTCCAAACAAGTTGCCTCAGTGGTGGGCTGACACCAACCCGGCATCTCCTCATACACCGGTTGGCACTGGTGGAGGGTCGCTGCATCGGCCGGAAAGTCATAAATAATATCCCCATTTAGCCGATACCCGACGCATATCTTGAGGGCCTCTACGGTGTCCAAAATATCAAGGCGGGTAATAGCCACCCCTGTCAGGCCATTAATGCGCGAGGAAAAACGCGCCGCGACCCCATCGAACCACCCCACCCGTCTTGGGCGCCCTGTAGTCGTGCCGTATTCATGGCCACGTATACGAATTTGTTCCCCGATATCATCGCATAACTCTGTCGGCATCGGACCCGAACCCACCCGACTACAATAGGCCTTAAATATACCCAGCGCCCGATCAAGCTTGGCCGGTCCGACACCCGCCCCCAAGCAACCGCCTGCCACCAAAGGCGAGGATGATGTCACATAGGGATAGGTACCAAAGTCAGTATCCAGTAGCGCCCCTTGAGCGCCCTCCATGATCACCCTTTTCCCCTGTCGAATATAATCATCAAGCAGTGACGATGTTTCTTTGATATTCCCCCTGAGCTGGTTGGCATATCCCATACATATCTCAAATAACTCATCAAAGTTCAGCGGCGGCTCACCATAGAGCTTGGTCAACAGTTGATTCTTGTACTCCAGCACGTATTCCAGCCTGTCCCTCAAAATGGCGGTATCCAATAGATCAACGGCGCGGATGCCCATACGCGCAACCTTATCCACAAATGCCGGGCCAATACCCCGTAAAGTAGTGCCTAACGATTTGACGCCTCGCGCCCTCTCTTCTAGCCCGTCGAGGAGGATGTGATAAGGCAGCACCAAATGCGCCCGATCGCTAATATAGACCCGACTGGTATCTACCCCGCGCGCACAAAGCTCGTCGCGCTCTTTAATGAAAATATCCGGGTTGACGACAACGCCATTGCCGATAATACAAGTGCAATGGGGGTAGAACACCCCTGAAGGGATAAGGTGAAGCTTAAATTCACCTTGGGGATTGATGACAGTATGCCCGGCGTTGTCACCGCCGGAAAAGCGCACCACAGCATCAGCCTGCTCGGCCAGCATATCAATAACCTTACCCTTGCCTTCATCCCCCCATTGACCCCCTACTACTGCAATAACGGACATATGAACTTCCTTTCTATCATGCCTTGCGCCAAACGGCATAGAGACGCTGCAGGAAAGTAATCAAGCTGAGCGCGGCAATTATGGCCATGGCAACGATAATGAATCCCGTAATTAGTCCCAAGGCCATGACGATGACCCTTTCTACCCGCGTGAACCACCCCTCCGAGCACGAGATACCCAATCCTTCAGCCCGGGCACGTGCATAGCTTACCATGAGCGACAAGAGAAGGGTAGAACCAGCCAGCGCCGCCACCAAGGGCAGGTTATCGGCGGCGGAAACATATACCAAGGCAATCAGCACCACTCCTTCGGAGAGCCGATCCAAAACCGAGTCCAGCATGGCCCCAAAACGACTGGCACTACCTGTAAGGCGAGCCACCGCACCATCAAAGCCATCAAGCAGGCTCCCGCCAAGCATAGCCACCCCTGCCCAAAGGGAATGCCGCATAATAATGAGAGCCGCCGCCCCAACCACAATCAGGAAACCAACGACGGTCAGGGTATTGGCCGAAATATGGAGCCACACCAGCCCCCGGGCAACATATTCTGTTACGGGGCGCACGATGCGATGGCGCCAGTCAGGGGCAGAGGTCACAGGCTTCGTCATAGGCAATCAGACCTACCGATCGAGCGCAACTTGCGCCACCGAGGGATATTCTTCCATAACCTGCCTGTAGTACTCAAGAACACGCTGGGCGATGAGTGGCCAATCATACCTCTGCACCGTAACCAACCCCTGTTCACCCAACCTTCGCCGTAAGTCCTCGTTTACAAGGCAACGCTCAATGGCCGAGGCCAAGCCCGCAGCATTCTTCGCAGGAACGAGGAGGCCTTCCTGATTGTCCGTGACTACCGAGGCATATCCCTCAATACTGCTGGCCACAATGGGCTTGCCCAAGGCCATGGCCTCAAGCAACACCATGCCAAAACTCTCATGCCCGGTGGCCGGGGCGCAAAACACATCAGCCGTTGCATAATAACGCGGCAGATCATTAAAAGAAACCGGCCCCACAAAGACTACGTCCTTAAGCCCCATCAGTTTTACCTGGAGCTCAAATTTGCGCCGAAACCAAACCCCGGGCCCGACAATAATCAGACGGGTATTGGGATAGGTGGCCTTCAGTCGCTTGTAGGCCTTAATCAGATAGACCAGGCCCTTGCGTGGCTCCATGCGTCCGACAAACAAGATATTAAGACGACCGTCCAAGAACTCTTTCACGGGTAATACGCCCGGATGAAAGCGCCGGAGATCTACTCCGTTGGGGATAATCGTACAATCACCGGGCACATTCTTCTCTGCATAGCGCTTTGCCGGGGCAGAGACGGCAATGCGTCCTTTAAGCTTGCGATTGCGCCGCTTTAAGAGATAAGTGGTAACAGGACGCCCCAGTCCGTAGCCCGGCCGCCCCGCATAGGCATGAAATGTGCCAATATTAACACCGTCGGAAAAGCGCAACATGGCGCTGCACAGCATGGGCATAAAAGGCTCGTGGAGATGAACTACCTCAAATTGCTCCTGCCGGAGTACTTCCTTAATGCGCGGCGCAAGGTGCAACGACAGACTGACACGGCTCACAGAGCCGCTGGTGGGAATGGAATGAGGCCGCCCGATAGGAATAAAGCGGCTGTCTCCTCGTGGTTCGTGGTGTGAGGCCGGGGCAATAATGCGCACGTCATGACCCAGATGCGCAAATTCCTCGGCGAGGGATCGGATATGGTTGACCACTCCCCCCGGGTGTTCAAAGTCATAAGGCGAGACAAGGGCAATTTTCATTCTCAGCTTTCCAAAATCCCATCAAACCTGTACATTATGCTGGAATTTCACCAGCTCCGCAAACTCACTCACCCGAGATAGATTATTGCTCTCCTTAAAGCCATCATAAGTGAGGCTAATCCATGGTTTGTTATGTAGAATACTTATCTTCTCCGAGATACTGGCCACAATGCCCCCGGGCATACACCCATGCGGCATAACCGATATGACCCCCGCAAAGTGCGCGCTCTTCATCCAGCAGATGCCACTCCCCAAGCTAAGGATGGCCTCACTGCCACAGCGGGGGGAAAGATACGCCCCCGACTCCTTAAGAAGCTCTTCCAGGGACTCGCGATCATCCACTACCCCCGCAAGACAGCGCACACCCCTAGCAGTATCCCTTTCTCGGATAAAACGCACGGCACGGCGGATAATTATTTTTCTTGGGTCGCGGCTCTTTGTGGCATCCTCAACATAGCGATGCACAATGTATTCCAGCCACTCCCCCATAGGCGATATCTCAACCTCCAACCCCACGGCCTCACAGACGCGCACCAGGTCGGCATTGCTAAACTCATTGGCTCGAAGAAAAATCTCCCCGTTAATACCCACGCGCGGCCGCCGTGGCAAAGAAGGATCAATGGCCCGTTTGAAATCCTTTGCCGCCTGGCGCAACAAGCCATTGCCGGCATCTTTGCGACTGGCATTTTGGGCAAGTGCCGAAGTGTACTGTTCAAAGAGACGATCGGCCAAGCCCGGCTCTCTCTCATATGGACGGGTACGCCATAAAAGTCGCTGCAGGCTATCAACGGCTTCCACCAAGCTTGCAGCCAAACGCTGGAACCCCAGACCCAGACCCATGTCGCGGTAAGCGTTGTTAGACACAGAGTTACGCAACGGAAGATTGTATCCCAAGCTACGCAGAAGGTAGTTCTGCTCCAGTGCATATTTCCCCAAACGGCAAGGGCCGTATGAGCCAGCCATCAAGGCCTCATAGTTATCTTGATCGTTGTCGCTTCGGCAAAAGCGCAAAAAGTCCCCCAGGGTCACACGGTACGGCAGACACTCCATGCCCGAGGTAACGGCATTAGCCAGCTCCAAATTGCGCCCGTCAGGCTCCGGCAACACCTGCGCCTTGACACCATAAGCATTAAGCGCAGCCGCTAGCATATATACATGGGGCGACATACACGGCAATAGCAAAGTCTTATCGCTTTTTTGCAGAGGCGCGGCCGAACGGAAGATATTACGCGCCGGGCGCTCCGGCGGAGCAACAAAGGATTGAATGGTATCCGTAAAGGCCTCTAGGCGCGTTACCAACCCCGCCTCGGCGGCATGCTCGTCAATTTCGAGCTGTCCCAGGGGCTTGTCCGCCATAATATCTTCGACAATGTTTAACATGAAGGAGTTAGGGCCACAACCAAAGTTGCCGATAACCAAACCAACAAGATTGGGGTGTTTTGCCGCAATCGTTGCCCCGGCGATGAACTTGCTCTCATATCCCCAGTACGGGCGATCGGAGACAGTGAGGGGATCAACATCACCCAGCGGCAAGCAATCAAGGGGAACAGCCGCCACGCCGAGTTGGGTGAGCTTCTCCGCAACCCCCAAATTTGCCCCCGGGTCCTGCGACATATACGCGCGGGCAAAGACAACTGCTCCCATCCGCCCCGACTCCCTGAGTTCCGACAAAATCTTCTCACCAAGTTTAAGACGTTCCGCTTCAAAGCGCCGCTGGGCCGCCAAGCCTGCCAAGGCCGCCGCCCGTCCGCGATCCTTGGTAAAACCAAGCTCGTTTGCCACCGCTGCCAGATTATTTATCACCTCGGTCTCACCCAGGCTGAAATCTATAATAGGGATCAGCAATTTCTTACCCAAGCCCAAGGCACTCCGTATCATAAACGGCGAGGCTTGCACCAGGGGGCAGGAATACTTTTGGTTCTCATTCCCCTCTTGGCGACCCATTCTGATACTGCACGGAAAGAGGATGAAGTCGCAACTGTCTTTAAGTGAGGCAGTATGTCCGTAGAGAAGTTTAATGGGCAAACAGGAATCGGTATAGCCCAGCTCTACGGCCTGCTCTATAATCTCCTGGTTAGTAGTCCCAGACAGAACCGTATTCACCCCCAGTTCGTTGAGAAAACCCAAAAACAGGGGCGCGAAGTCATACACCTGAAGGGCCCGCGGGATACCCACAGTGAGACCCCGGCCTGTTCCTGGGCGATAGTCCGCAAAAAGAAGCTCCGCTCGCGCATCAAAATAGGTTGTTTGTTTCCTCGCCCCCGACTGGGCATCGTAGCGATCGCAACGACTTCCGTAGTACGTTGACCCGCCATCACTAAGCTTCATGCGCGTGATAGCACAGTTGTTATCGCAGTGCTGGCAGGTAAAGCTTGTCAGTTCGCACGGGCTTTCTGCCACTGCGGCAAACCCCTTGAAATGCGATACTGACCCCCGTGCTTCTTCCTTAGCCAATAACGCCGCTCCGATGGCCCCACTCACCTCACGATGTTCTGCGACCAGAAGCTCTTTATCAGGCAACTGTTGATGGAAAGCCGCCACAACGGCCTCGTTGTAAAAAACAGCCCCGGTGAGGATGATTTTCTGCCCCAGCCGACGATGGGCTACTACTTTGCTTAAATAGTTTTTGGCGATAGAGCTGGTGAGACTCGCCGTAATGATATCCAGGCCGAGTCCTTCCTGACGCGCCGCGGCAACCGCCTGGCCGATGAACGCCGCACAACGCGACCCCAAATCCACGGCATAAGGAGCACCTAGCGCCAGGCGTGCGAAGTCACCATTCTTGGCGGTCACCCCTAACAGCTCTGCCAACTCGTCGATAAAACTACCCGTGCCTGCAGCACAGGCCTTATTCATCTGGTAATCGGTCACCGCCCCCCGGCGCTTCAGAATTAATTTGCTGTCCTGACCGCCGATCTCAATAACATCGGCCTCAGGATCAAGCTCTGCAGCAGCACGAGCCTGAGCGGTAATCTCATTCTTGATAAGATCGGCCCCGATGAAGCCCCCTACCAAATACCGGCCAGAGCCCGTGATACCCACAGACAGGATATCAATCTTACCCGCGCCAGAATCCAGAAGGTTGCGGAATACCTGTTGCACCGCTACCACGGGCTGACCCGCCGTCATAATGTAATTCTTGGCAAGTACTATTTTGCCGCTTTCATCCAAGATTACGGCCTTGGTAGAGGTTGAGCCCACATCCACCCCCAGGTAACCGCGACCTGGCTCTTTGATGCCCACAGCCATAGCCCCGCCTGTTGCCTCAACCCTCGGCAAAGCAGGCAACTCGTAATAGGTTTTGTGTTCTTCCTCTGGCAACA
>Ga0123356_10004633_pt1 | contig 14166 bp, 13 predicted proteins | sample TergutEmb28metaG_2_FD_92546 | JGI IMG/M metagenome (GOLD analysis project Ga0123356, IMG submission 92546) | Embiratermes neotenicus P3 segment gut microbial communities from Petit-Saut dam, French Guiana - Emb289 P3 | ecosystem: Host-associated > Arthropoda: Insects > Digestive system > Gut ...
ATCGCAAGATGAGAATCTTTGTTTTTTATGGCGGTTCTTTTGCTCACTACAGGCATTTTATCACAACAAGGAAAAAAATCAATACCTAAACACCCGGTACTTCTTCAGCAGTTTCAAAAATTCCTTGCGGGACATTTCTTCACCGCCCAGGCTCATTAAATGATTTGTCGGAACCTGACAATCAATGAAAGCCACTTTGTGTTCAAACATAACTTGCGCAAGACTAAGGAAGGCGGCCTTTGAAGCGTTTGGTTTTTTTGCGAACATAGATTCGCCGCAGAAAGCTCTGCCAAGTAAAACGCCGTAACAGCCGCCGACAAGTTCGCCGTGAGACCAGGCTTCCGCGGAATGCGCCCAGCCGAGGCGGTGCAGTTCTGTGTATGCTTCGATTATATCGTTAGTGATCCATGTGCCGTCTTGTTTGGAGCGCTTTACTTCCGAACAGCCTCTGATTACGCCTTCAAAGTCTTCGTCGTAGGTAATTTGAAAAGCGCCGCTGTTTAAAATTTTTCGCATGGAAGAAGAGATGTGCAGTTTGTCGGGGAAAAGTACGCAGCGCGGATCGGGTGACTGCCATATGACAGGGTCTCCTTCGTTATACCACGGGAAGATACCCTGTTCGTAAGCGGAAAGCAAAAGACCTGGCGACAGGTTGCCGCCTACAGAAATAATATTGTCATCCCATTTGTCGGGATGAGGAAATTGATAATGTGATTTTTCGCTAAGATGAGGAAAATCCGGATCGGGTCCTGATTTAAAAAAGGACATTATCGTTCCTGTATGTCCATACAGTACTCTCCCAAACCTTCGGTTTGACGCCAATCAACAACTGCGCTGCCGCCGCTGCTAAGGCTTCCGAACAAAACTTCGTCTACAAAGAAACTTTTAATTTTATCTTCGATAAGCCTGCCTGCATTCCGCGCGCCGAACTCTTTGCTGTAACCTTCTTCTGCAAGTTTGTCCACGCAGGTTCCGGTAACTGTTACCGTTACATTCTTTTCCGCAAGCTGTGCTGTAAAAGCATCAAGTTCTTTTTGGACAATGTTAACCATGATGTCGCGCGAAAGATGTCCAAAACGGACAACTGCATCAAGTCTGTTTCTAAACTCGGGCGTAAAGATTTTTTCCACCGCGTCGTCCACTGCGCTGCCGTCCTGAACGCGGTCTCCAAAACCGATTAGTCCCTTGCCGATATCCCTTGCGCCCGCATTGCTTGTCATTATCAAAATTACATTTCTAAAGTCTGCCTTGCGTCCCTGATTGTCGGTTAATGTTGCGTAGTCCATTATCTGCAGAAGAATATTAAAAACATCGGTATGCGCTTTTTCAATTTCGTCCAAAAGAAGAACAGCATGCGGCTGTTTGCGGACTGCATCGGTAAGCTGACCGCCTTCTTCGTAGCCGACATATCCCGGCGAAGAACCGATAAGGCGCGAGACCGTGTACTTTTCCTGATACTCGCTCATGTCAAAACGAATCATCGAAACGCCGAGTATGTCGGCAAGCTGACGCGCAAGTTCTGTCTTGCCTACGCCTGTTGGGCCTGCGAATAAAAAGTTTGCAACTGGTTTGCCTTCCGCTCTGAATCCTGCTCTTGAACGCTTAACAGATTTTACAACTGCTGCAATTGCATCGTCCTGTCCAAAGACACGCTGCTTAAGTCTTGTTTCCAGTTCTCTAAGTTTGTCTTTTTCGTTTTCGCCGACAGACCTTTGCGGAATGCGCGCGATTTTTGAAACAACCGCTTCGATAACAGGCAGACTAATTTCGATTTTTTCCAGCTGTGCTTCCTGCGCCGATTCTGTCTGCGCTTCCGCTTTATACGCTTCTATCCGCGCGTGCGCGCCTGCTTCGTCAATTACATCGATAGCTTTATCGGGCAGACGGCGTTCTGTTATAAACTGCGCGGAGAGACGCACTGCGGTTTCCACGGCTTCATCGCTGTAATGAACCTTGTGATAATCTTCGTATCGGGATTTAACTCCCTTTAATATATCGATAGCAACCGCTTCGGTAGGTTCGTTTATATCGATCTTCTGAAACCTGCGCGAAAGAGCGCGGTCTTTTTCAAAATACTTGTTGTACTCTTCGTATGTTGTAGAACCAATGCAGCGAAGTTTTCCCAATGTAAGCGCGGGCTTTAACAAATTGGAAGCGTCCATCGCGCCGCCTGAAACAGAGCCGGCTCCTACAAGCGTGTGAATTTCATCGATAAAAAGAATCGCTTTTTCTTTTTTGAGCATTTCTTCGATAACGCGTTTTACTCTCTCTTCAAAATCGCCGCGGTACTTGGTTCCCGCCACCAGAGCGCCCATGTCAAGCGAAAAAATACAAAACTCTTTAAGAACCGGCGGCACATTGCCTGCGACAACTCTTTGAGCAAGCCCCTCTGTGATTGCTGTCTTTCCTACGCCCGAATCGCCGACGTGTATCGGGTTATTTTTCATTCTGCGGCAAAGCACCTGCACTGTGCGATCAAGTTCGTCTTCCCTGCCGATAACAGGTTCAAGTTTTTGCTCGCGGGCAAGAGCTGTAAGATCTACAGCATAGCGTTCCAGCGCGCTTTTTTTGTTTTTTTTCTGTCCGTCATTCGATTCATTTATGGCTTCTTCTTCGTCATTTATGCCTGCGTATTTGCCGTCTCCAAAATTATGGGAAAGCATTTGCAAAAGCGTCAGGCGTTTAATTCCGGCTTTCCGCAAATAGTAGGCGCTGTAACATCGTTCTTCGTCATAAAGAGAAACAAGAATATCCGCAACATCGATCATTTCTTTTTGGGAAGATCTGCTTTGTATCACAGCACGTTCAATAATGCTGTGGAAACCTACGGTTTTGGTCGGTTCGCTTGATGTTGTAATAGGCAGTTTTTGATCAAAATAAGTTTCCATTCCTGTTTTTAATTGTTCCAAATCCGCACCGCAGGAAAACAATACCCCCTGAACTTCGTCAAAAGCCAGCGCAGCATACAGAATATGCTCGGGAGTTAAATACTCGTGGTTGCGAAGCCTGGCTTCATTGTACGCAGCGTCGATAATCGCCTGTACGTGTCCGGAAATTCTCATATCGTCCTCTATATCAAATATAATCTAAAATCACTTTTTCTTCTATCAGGCCGGCTCTATAATACATCTAAGCGGAAATTCATTATCCTGAGCCACTATATGCACCTGCTCCGCTTTGGTTACGGCTATATCCCAGGTAAAAACCCCTACAATCCCCCGTCCCTTTTTATGGACATCCAGCATTATCAAATTCGCATCCTCTATACTTTTATGGAAAATTATCATTAAAACTTCTACTACAAATTCCATCGTTGTATAATGGTCGTTCAGGAGAATCACCTTAAATTGTTCCGGCTCCTTGTACTTTTCATTTACTTTAGAAGCCGGTCTGTCTTTGACCCGCGGTTCCATAAGGTTATTTTAGGGGATAGACGGCAGGTTGTAAAGTCGAGTAGTATAGTTTATTCTAAATATATCTATTATGATAAACAATTCGATTAAACCGCTAATCGTACAAAGTGACAGAACCCTGCTCCTGGATGTCCACTGTGAAACTGCCGAAGAAGCAAGACAGGCGATTATTCCTTTTGCAGAACTGGAAAAATCACCGGAACATATCCACACTTACCGTATCACTCCCCTGTCTTTGTGGAATGCGGCAAGCGCGGGTCTTACTCCGCAGGATGTGGTTAAAACGCTAAATGGATTCAGCCGCTACGAAATACCTGCCGGAATTACAGAGGGTTTTTCGCTTCTTATGTCCCGATACGGTAAAATTAAAATGACCGCAAATGACGAGGACGCAGGCAGATTGTTTTTACAGATTGATGATAAATCGATTGGGCTGGAAATCGGCGGAACAAAAGCGCTTGAAAAATATCTAACAAAAACGACAGACGGCTTTTCGCTCGCTCTCATAGACAGAGGAACTGTAAAGCGTGAACTTATTCGTATCGGCTGGCCTGTTCAGGATGAAGCGCCGCTTTTAAAAGGGGAAGATTTAGAAATCAATCTTCGCAAAACCTGCCTTTCCGGAAGAGGTTTTGTTCCGCGCGATTATCAAACGACAGCGGCGCAGTCTTTCGGCGGATACGGCGTTGTCGTGCTGCCCTGCGGATCGGGAAAAACAATTGTTGGTATGCTGATAATGTCGATGTTAAAAACAAATACGCTGATTTTAACAACCAATGTCGCGGCTGTTCATCAATGGATAGAAGAATTGCTGGATAAAACAGAACTAACAAAAGAACAAATAGGAGAATATTCGGGAGACAATAAATCGGTTGCGCCTGTTACTGTCGCCACCTACCAAATAATATCCTGGAGACCCAATAAAGACGGAGAGTTCCCTCACTTTAAACTGTTTCGGGAAAGAGCATGGGGGCTTGTTATCTACGATGAAGTACATCTGCTTCCTGCGCCTGTGTTTCGCGTAACAGCGGAGTTGCAGGCGATAAGACGCCTTGGTCTTACTGCAACATTAATCCGCGAAGACGGAGAAGAAGACGCGGTCTTTAGTCTTGTGGGACCCAAGCGTTACGATGTGCCGTGGAAAGACCTGGAAGACAAGGGATGGATAGCCGAAGCTCTTTGTACAGAAATACGGCTGGATTTACCTGACAATTTAAAGATACCGTACGCTACTGCGTCAAAAAGAGACAAGTACCGAATAGCCGCGGAAAATCCGTTAAAAGAAAGCGTTGTTTTGCAATTAATAGAAAACCATCCCGAAGATCAAATCATGGTAATTGGTCAGTATCTAACGCAGCTTGATTCTCTTGCCAAACTTTTAAATGCGCCTCTTGTTACGGGTAAAACACCTAACGCGGAAAGAGAGCGTATTTATGCAAGTTTTAAATGCGGCGAAGTGCGCGTAATTGTCGTATCCAAAGTTGCAAACTTTGCTATCGATCTTCCCGATGCAAGCATGGCGGTGCAGGTTTCGGGCTCGTTCGGTTCACGTCAGGAAGAGGCGCAAAGGCTGGGACGAATATTAAGGCCGAAAAACCGCAATGACCATAATTGTAACGCATGGTTCTTTTCGCTTGTTTCAGGTTATACGGTAGAAGAAGAGTTCGCGGCCAACCGCCAGAAATTTTTAACCGAGCAGGGATACAAATACACAATACAAAAGTGGGACCGATGAAAAACGATATTTTTCGCGATATAACTTTCTGGAAATCCGCTTGTATTACCATGCCTGATAATTCTTTTTATGAGTTACTGCGAAGCGTTTTTGGAAAAATAAAAACCCCTTTTAACAAACAGCAATTACTAAACTATCTTGAAACATTTTTACTGCGCGAAGATATACAAAAAACAATCGCTTCGTATATCGATGAAACCGATGCAAAAATTATCGCGTCTGTTGCTGTTTTTAACGAGCCTGTTCCTGAGCAGCTGGAACGGTTTTTTTCCAGCGAATTAAGCCAGGCGCAATTACAGGATATAATTGTAAATCTGGAAGAACGCTTCATCCTTTACCGTTTTACGGAAAACAAGGTAACCTGTCTTGCGTTAAACCCTGTTTTAAAACACGTGCTTCTTCCGTTCACAGCGGATACTTCCGCTCTTTTTCCTGCAGCCAAAGATAAAAAAACGCATGCCTCTTCATCGGCGCCAAAAGCGAAACTTAACGATCTTGTACTTGCCGCCCTTTATTCTTTTGTTTGCGGGTGGGATTCTTTTTACAGATCCGAAGGCGTTATTCGCAAGAGAATCCTTGAAGACGGAAAAAAACTTTTCCCCGGCATGGATTTGGCGGACACTCTTGGCTCTTTACAGTTACTTGGCCTTTTTTATATTGATTCAAACCTTCTTGTTCCGGATAAAAAATATTTTAATGACTTTTGTTCTCTTTCTTCGCAGCAGCGAATGGAATATATCGCCGCAGCATTGATAATCTATACTTCATTAACTCAACCTTTTGAAATTTTACCGCCTATTTTCCGAAACAAAATCCGGGAAATTGTTAATTTTATACACGGTTTTTTGGAATCGTTAGAAATCGATTTAAAATATTCCGAAAAAACACTTAAAAGAATGGCCGAAGTTCTAAAAGCTCAAACAGGATTACATATTAACACAGATTCATTGCTGGAAGCATTGGAAATAACCTGCCTTATCGCAGACGGCGCAATTGTTCAAAGTAATTTAAACGGTAAAAATACGAACTCTCAAAGTAAACCTGTAATCACGATTGATTCGGGCTCATCAGTTTTAATGTATCCGGAAATTAATTTTGCCGATGCTGTTAAATTGGTATCTTTCCTGAATATTTGCGATACGGTTCCTGTTTCCGAAAACACTGTCGTCCGTTTAAAGCTGGACAGGGATTCGATTATCCGCGCTTTTGACAATAATATGAGCGCAGATGAAATTATAGAATTGTTAAACGGGCTCGGCGGCGGAAAAATCAACGAGTCATTAATCTGGAATTTAAAAGAATGGGAAAAACGCTACGGAGAAATTTCCCTTAAAAAAGGCGTTATATTGCAGCTTGCGGAAGAACATCGGTATTTAATAAACACTAAACCGTTTTCTGCATTAATACGCGAAACTCCCGCTGCCGGAGTATACTTGTTAAATGAAAACGCAATGGATGACGCGGCAGAAGCTTTGCAAAAAGCAGGTATTGATATTGTTTCCAGACGTAAAGAAAAAAAAGAGCCTGCTTTTATAAACAGCAATCATTTTTTGCCGCCGGAACCATTTACAAACATAAGAGGGCTTTCCGATACTGCAGCGCAGCAAACCAAAAGTCAAACGCGTCTTTACGAAAACTCTTCCGCAGTGAAATCGAAATTTCTTGCAGTACTGGAAAAAATGCAGCTTAGCGAATCGGAAAAAAACGAATTAACGGCCAGAATTAACAGGGGTCTTGTTCTTTGCGAAACGCAGCTAAAAGAAGCTGTTGTCCGCTACGAAAAGCTGGAAGCGCGGCATATGGATTACATCGGGAAACAAAACATTGCAAAACAGGCAATTGCTCAGCAGTCGCCTGTGGAAATTGTCTGGACTATCAAGGGAAAAGAAAAAAACATTTTTGGTATCCCAAAAGTTCTGGAAAAAGACGGTGGCGATCTTATACTTGTGATTGACGACAATCGTATTCCGCTTGCGAAGATTGGGTTATTGCGCAGGATAAAGAGATCAATTTTTGAATAGTGGTTGTGAAGTTTTTACATTTAACAAGCTATCTTGTTTAGGCGTGCGCACGCTACAGCTCGGCAAAACTCTGGCGAAGAGTCCGCCTATGAGCTGGTCTTTGCTACCGCAAAGACCTATCTCTCCGGCGGAGAGCGCCAGAAATGTTTTGCCGACCCGTCCCTGCGCCTGCCTAAACACATTGTATGGATGTATACACATAACGAGATGGGTTAAAATATTCAAATATTGAAAACATAGCAAATATTTGTTATTATACATATCAGGAGATGAAAAATATGAAAAGAATAATATTATTGATTATATTCTATGTGAGTATAATCAATAATGCATATACACAAGATCAAGTTATGGGAGTATTTCCTTGTGGTATAGGGATGAGTTTTTCCAATAATAGTGAATATTATTTGGATATTGATATTAATCTTTTATATTATTCATATGAATTTGATGCGGGTTTGGGTATAACCTGGATTCCTGTAAATTATAAATATATTTCAAATAATCATTATTGGAGTTTAATAAATTTTAAAATATATTGGAATATATTTTCCTATTGGTTTTTAAATAGTAATTTTGAGAAGTATTCCAATATGCCTATATTCGGTCCATTTTATTCTATAAATTACGGTCCAAATTTTAATTTTTCCAATTATATTCAATCTTATGGATTAAAATTTACCTATACACAATATTATCACGGTAAGTTATACCTTTTAAGTTTGGAATGCGGTTCCAGAATTATTGATCAAAGAAATAATTTTTATTTTAATGTAAGTGTAGACATTTTACTTACTTCAATAGTATTACATGAAATATTCACGACAAAGTGGCGAAGATAGAAAACCTTCATCTAGCAGTCTGGAAGTCGGAAGCAGCCCGCGCTCTCCGCAGCCTGTTTACAACTACTTAAATAAATTAAACTTCCCAAACTTGTGCATTTTGCCGTTTGAGCGGGCGGTGATTTCATCCAGGGTTTTAAAAATAAAAGAGGCAAAGGCTGTTTCGTTTCCGGTGTCGGATGTGGAAAAACCAATGGTGGTGTAAGGTTCATTGTGGGCGGCGGTAAGCAGGCCGTTTGTAAGGGCGCGGAATGAAGCAAGCGCCGATGGGCCAAGAACATCCGCGGCATCGTCTTTTCCGGAGCCTGTAATATCAGGATAAACAAGCGCCAGCGTACCGCGCTTGCGAGCGGAAAATATTGCAGCCAGTTCTTTTACAATAAGAAACCAGCCTTTGATATGGTCGTTCATTATTATTTCAACATCGTAAAAGGGAATAGCCGCCGCGCTGCTTCTTATGGAAGGCGGCGAACAAACAAGGATGGCTTCGTCTATCTGTTCAAGATGGTTCTCGGCAGCAACCACAAGAGTTCGGGCAGAAATCGGGCTGGAAGGATTCCATTCAAGAAGAGCGCGCTCCTTAATTTCTGCGGGAGTGTTCTTTGTCGCCCCGGAAAGCCTGTTCGGTATTAAAGCGGCTGCATATTGTTCTACCCTATTAACTGTTTCAGCTTCAATAGCCCTGCAAAGAGCAGACTCGTTACCAACCAGAAAAATTCTTTTCATAATAATAGTTTACAGATTACGCGCACTCATGGCAATATATAGTTAATGAAAGTAGTAAAAGCGGCGATGATAGGCGACGTGGTGGGAAACTTCGGCTTACAAACCCTCGAGGCAAAACTGCCTATCCTCATAAAAGAAAACGAAATCGATTTTGTCACAGTCAACGGCGAAAATGCCGCCGAAGGCTTTGGAATGACAAAAGATGATTTTAAACGTATAATCGCAGCGGGCGCAGATGTAGTCACTTCCGGGAATCATGTTTGGGAAAACCGTGAATTCTGGTCTGTTCTGGAAACAGAAAAAAGCATGCTTCGTCCGGCAAATTATCCCTTAGGTTCGCAAACCACCCAGTGCATTTCCGGCGCAGGATATTCAAACGTAATCAAAAAAAACATAAACTGGATCGTTATAAATCTGCAAGGCCGCGAATTGATGAGCGCCATCGACTGCCCTTTCCATTGTTTGGATCGCCTTATAAATATGTTCCATGGAAGAGCAACCGACATTCATCCGCTTGTATCCGGAGACGGTAATTCTGTTCCTTCCGCCTTTCCCATTATATTGATAGATTTCCATGCCGAGACCAGCCGGGAAAAAGAATCCCTTGGACATTATGCCGATGGCCGCGTTTCATTAATTGCCGGCACTCATACGCATGTGCAAACCGCAGATGAAAAAATACTGCCAAGAGGCAGCGCTTACATAACAGACCTTGGAATGACAGGAAACATTGACAGCGTAATCGGCATGGATCCTGTCATCTGTCTTGAACGCGCCCGCAAGCAGGTTTTGTATCACATGGAAACAGCGGCTGGAAAAACCATAGGACAATTACAGGGCGTTATCGCGGAGATCGACGCTGAAACAGCAAGAGCAATTTCGATTAAACGTATTTCGTTATAACCAAAAACTAAAACGATTGGCGGCTGATCGGACTTCCAATCCAGATACCTTCGCCAAGATAATCCAGCCTTCTGCCTTCAATTAAAAACTGAACATCCCTTACATTCTGAAACTCCGTGACAGTCCAGACAATTTGACGTAATTGGGCAACGTAACCTTCCACGCCGAATGTATTAAAAAGAAAGTCTTCGCTAAAGTTGAGATAAGCAGTGTTGCCGCGAACTGCAGCGGTAATAAGGCGTGTGTTTTGCGGAATAAGATTGATAATACCGCGGCCGATTTCATCCGCCGAAGGACCTGCAAGCAGCACATTAATCGCATCCTGCATGGGCGATTCGGAAACCGGTATTCTTCGCGTTACCCTTGAATGAAGAACCTGTCCGTCGCTTCCAACATTGGTATAGTAAACTGCCCTTTCCCTGACTTGTACAGGCGCGGGTGTCTGCGGCGGCGGTTGTGTCGGAGTCGAAGGTCTCTGGGGCGGAGTCGATGGCTGAGTCGGCTGCGCTGCGGGTCTATCCGGTGTAGTTGGCTGGGGTCTTTCGGGCTCGGCAGGCTGAGCCGGAGGCGTACGTGGCGGCGGCTGCTCTATGATGACAGTTACAATGGGGTCTTCTTCCGCTGACGTTATTTCTTCTTCTGCGCCGGACGGAGCAGTCAGCCGTGTTTTAAAAATGTTAAAGTTTCTCTGGATAGTAGCCGCATTTGCCATAAAAATGGCAATAATGACAATTATAAAAACAAGCCAGAAAATGACTACTACCCGGGAACCTCTGGAATTGGTTTTTTTTGCCGTTCTTCGTCTTGCCACAAAAACATGATACCAAGTATTGTATTTATTGTATACTATTAATTACCATGCGTAACAAATTAACCGATGAACTTGCCGTCTGCGGAATGAATGCGGTACTGGCGGTTGGAGAACATAATCCGCAAACAATCAATCGGCTCTTCCTGCGCGAAGACCGTCTTTATTCTTTTACCGAAGTTTGCAGGCAGCTTGCAGAGCGCAAACGCCCTTACAAGATCTGCGAAGACGAAGAACTGGAACGCATATGCAAAAGCGTCCATCATCAGGGCGTAGTAGCCATGATAGAAGAGCCGGTTATCGAACCTTTAAGCCTGGAAGACCTTGAACTTTGGGCCGACGAAAAAAAAGTCGGCGTCCTTCTTCATTCTGTAGGAAACGACCACAATCTGGGGGCCATCGCAAGAGCAGCCGCTTTTTTCGATGTCGCCTACATTGTATTAAACGAAAAAGACTCCTCTTTGGAAGCAGAAGCGGAACAGGAAACACGGCTTACAACCAGCGCCTATCGTGTAGCGGAAGGCGGATTTGAACATTTAACGGTACGCAGAGTTTCAAACACTTCGGCCTTTTTAAAAGACGCCTCAAAACGCCTTGTTACAATCGGCACAGACATAAGAGCAAGAATGCGCATAAGCGACCTTGGCAGCATTGCAAAAAAAACCGGCATTGTCCTTGTCCTTGGCAACGAAGAAACAGGCCTTCCAAAAAACGTAAAAGAACAATGCTCACACCTGCTTCGTATCCCGGGCACCGGCAACATCGACAGCCTGAACGTATCACAAGCCGCCGCGCTGTTCCTGCACGCCATTTACGAACTGTGATTAGTCCTGGTTTTGCTTTATGCACCACACGGCATAAAGCGGTATCGATTTAATGCCATTTTCAAAGCCAAAGTTTCTGGCGGAAACTCTTATAACTTTTTTAATATTGTATTTTTTTCTAAAACTTTCCAAACTTTGAGACCTAACATTTTCCCATGACTTTGCTTCGATGGGGATAACCTTATTTTTTATCTGAATGACAAAATCAATTTCTGCCTGATTATTACTTTCCCAGTAATAAAAATCAAAACCGTTTGCTTTTAACTCTTGGGCAATGTAGTTTTCTGTCAATGCGCCTTTTGCCGTGTCTCCCATAGTTCTACCTAAAATTGAAAGATGGGAATTATTACTTTTTGCATTATATAAACCTACATCGCTCATATATATTTTAAACGATAAAAAATCTTCGTAACTTGCAAGCGGTTCTTTACCTTCATTTACTTTATTGCATTTTATTATTACTGCGGCTCTTTTTAACCAGTTAAGAGAAAGCTCATAATCATTTGCTCTGGCGCCGCTTTTTATTAAAGCGTACTGAAACTTTCTATTTTCTTTTGCAAGCTGGGAAGGCAGTGTATTGTAAACCGCTTCATTTTTTATTGCCTGCGCTTTTGTGTCGGTATATTTATTCATATCTAAAATATAGTTGTTGCAAATTGAAAGCTGTTTTGCCTTAACAAGAGTATAATTACCGGATTTATTATATTCTAAAATCGCCTCGGGCATTCCGCCAATAACAAGGTATTGTAAAAATAATTCCAATGCCTGCTTGTGCAAACCATTTGTTAGAGGAGTATCATTATTAAAACTTTCCTTAATCAATGGGATGAGTTTAGGGTTAAATTCCATCAAGAACTCTTCAAAATTTAAAGGATACAAATTTAATTCATAAACCTTACCAACAGGAAAAGAGTATTGTTCTCTGTTTAGCGCTACTCCAAGCAAGCTCCCTATAGCAATAATATGATACTTGGGTGCGGTTTCCTGAAACCTTTTAAGAGAGGCAAGAGCTGCAGGGCAAGCTTGAATTTCGTCAAAAACAACAAGTGTTTTTTCCGGCGTGATTGCCTGATTTATATTTGCTTCCAGCTTTGGCATTAAAGAATCAATGGAACTTATTCCGCTTTCGAAATGCTCGCATAAATCAGGGTTATTATCAAAATAGAAGTAAGCGACAGAAGCGTAGTTATTTGCGCCAAATTCCATAACAGTATGCGTTTTGCCAACCTGTCTTGCTCCGTGTATAATTAGCGGCTTTCTATTTGGATCGTTTTTCCATTGTAATAACTTTTCCTCTAGAAGTCTTTTCATACCTATACCCCTATTACAATTATTATACTGTATTAAAAAACATAAGTCAACAAAACTACACTTTTAGGGTACCTAAAAGTGTGAAAACTAAACCAGGGAATTCCCAAGTTTAAGAGGTATTTACCGCACGGGAACACAAGTATTATCTATTTTTCAACATATACGCAATTTGAAGTACAACATTTCGATCTTTTGGATTTAGTTGTTTAGCCGCCAAAACGATTTCCTGTATATCCTGAGTTAAAGAAGAAATTGGTACCTCCCTAGGCGACTCTGTACCAGTTACTAAAAATTCAACAGAGACTCCCAGAGCTTTCGCTATACTGACAGCCGCTTCGGCCGAAGGAGAATACCCCCTGTTGCCAAGGTAACTGTCTATAGTCTTTTTCTTTATTCCCGAACGAGCCGCAAGCTCTTTAACCAGTATTCCAGAAAAATCTAACTGCGCTTTTAAATTTTCCCTAAACCCCATTTTTTCAGTGTACGACAAAACTAGTATTTTTGGGATTTACAATACTAATATACTCGTCTATAATAAGCAATCGATATGAGTTTATTAGTATTTATGGGATTATCCAGGAAAGAAAACTAGACTCTTATTCACGTAGAATCGCTCTTGAGGGCGGTTATTTAACAAAAAAGGAGTATTTCAATGAAAAATTTATTGAAATCAATAGGGATTATAGCCTTGGTCATGATTACAGGATTTACATTATCCTGCGGAGACGATGGTGACGGATTACCGCCGGCAGGAGACGGTTCTATTACCTTCCCTTTGACAGGCTCAGTTTATGTTTGGGATGATGATGACGACGATTATGTATCATACAGCGGCGCGGAAACTACCAGAAATTATTCTTTGTACTTTAACGAAGAAAATCAGTCTGCAGAACTGGTCGAGCTTTCCGAGCTAGGATCCGGAACATGGAACGTAAGCATATCAAGTATCGGAGCACTATCACTTACTCTCGGAACACCAGATAATAATCGGTTGTGGGATGTATCTGAAAATATGCCCCCAGGTATTTCAATGACAAGCGGATTGAAATATCTTAACATAGGTTCATTTGGAAATAGTTCGGGTGGTAATTTGCTTATGTGGAGAAATCCTGATATCTTTGGTCTTGTTATTGTTGGTTTTGTTTACGCTAATATGAATGGAAAAGTAAGCGGCAGATCTGAATATTATGATGAAGACGATAATGAGAATGTAGTTCTACTTATGAACTGGGATCTAAAACAAGGCTGGAATATTGTACTTGCATCTTATACATATAACAATGCAACCAATACATCCACACAAACCTCGGTCACAGGAAAACCTAATAGTAACTTTATATGGGTATTGGAAGATTGGGTCTTCGGTTACTAAACAGCCAGATCTTACCTAATGACGCACTGTCAGAAGATCAGTTTCTCCGCCGATCAATATTTAATAATAGATAACCCAGAAAGAATAAAAACCACGGAGTTTCTATGATTTAAGTTATCTGGAAAAGTGGTACTCTGGTCTGACGGGATCAGGGAGCCGGCGGAAGGTTTGATTCGTGAAGTGAGGAAATCAAAAAACTGAGGAACCTCGG
>Ga0123356_10004634_pt1 | contig 14165 bp, 10 predicted proteins | sample TergutEmb28metaG_2_FD_92546 | JGI IMG/M metagenome (GOLD analysis project Ga0123356, IMG submission 92546) | Embiratermes neotenicus P3 segment gut microbial communities from Petit-Saut dam, French Guiana - Emb289 P3 | ecosystem: Host-associated > Arthropoda: Insects > Digestive system > Gut ...
AGAATTAAAATATTCCATATTGACTGTAACAAACTGAAAATTTGTCAGCGTAAGACGCAGCACTTCCACTACAACAGCCAAAGAAATAATTACGTTTGCCGCGGCAACAGAACCGCGCTTTTCGTGCGTTAAATCCCAGAAACCGTCAAGCGGGTGAGTACAAACATAAAGAGAATACTTCAGGGTTTTTCCAAGGTGCTGCCACCATGCTTTTTTTGCGAGATATCTCATGCTTCTTTTATCTCCTTGACAGTTTTAATGGAAAACTTAACAGCAAAAGGCAGGAAAAACGCAATGCCTAAAACAAGAAGCATCCACCAAAGATTTTCTTCCATCCATTGTTTGCGATATAACTGAAAAGCTTTTCCGTACCCTTCGCGGTAATGTTTTAAGCTGTAATACTTCATCGCTTTTTTAAAATCACTCTGCCTGAGAGCCGCGCGGCCAATGCCGATGTAGGCAAGGTCATAGTTTCCATTCATTTTTAAAACATCTTCCCATATTTCTGCGGAAGATTCGTAGCGGCCTGCCTTGTATTCATCAATAGCCCGATTGATCAATATTCCGTATCCGGTAAGCTCGAAGCGCGTAAGAGCGCCGCTTCTTGAATCAAGGGCATACAATGCCTGACCCATTCTATCAAGAGCCGAAGGCTGGCTAAAAGATCCTTCCCTGTTGCCAACGCCGCCGAAAGCATACAACAAATTGCCCTGGAAGTCGTACATAAAAATGCGTCCGCGCGTTCTGTCAAAACAGGCGTATGAGTCGTTATCAAAAGCGACAACGTCTATAAACCGCGAACGGCCGAATACACCGCCGGCATTTCCAACAACCAAATCGCCCACAGGCTTTTCATAACCATTACGAATAAGAATATCCTGCCCCATCGCGTTAAGGCGGCGGACAGGTTCGGTTTGTCCTGTAGAGTTGGTAACATACACAAATCCGTCTTTATCAAGAGCAACATTGCTGTACTCAGTTGGAATAAACAATTCCATATTTTCTTTTTGAGCCTGCGTGGCAAGAAGCTTCCATACATAGTCGGCAACATTAACGTTTACCCTGTTTGCACCCATATATCCGGAAAAATCCCAGCGGCTGTCGAATTCCATAAGGCCTTTGTTAACATTGTGCGCCTGAACAAACACACGATTCGCAAAGTCGACAACTATTTTTGCAGGAAGAAAGTCCATGGATTCTCCGAGACTTTCATCATCCGGTCTGGTAATTGCATGAATAAAATTCCAGTTGCTATCAAGTATCAATACCCGCTGGTTGTTTGTGTCGGCTATGTATAAATTGCCGTCCCTGTTTTCAAAAATATCCATAGGATAGTTAAATGACGACGCAACTCCGTCTATCATGACAGAAGAAACATTTGCAACCAAAACATGCTCGTCGTTATCCCGCACTTCGATTTTTAATATCCGGTTGTTGCCGGAATCGCAAATATAAATGCGGTTATCGCGAATATAAAGCCCCTGCGGATCCCTGAAATGTTCCACGCCTAAAGCGGTTCCAAGGATATAGGCGCTAACCCGATATGCATCGGGAGAAGCAACCTGTTCACGCCAGAAATCGTAATTATAGGTATAATTCGACGGCGCGCCAAAAACCGAAACCGATGCAAAAAAGCATACCAAGAATAAAACAATACGATTAATTTTTTTCATTCTTTTATCCCCGAATTGGCCATTGTCTGCAGAACGTTACTTTGTGCAAATATGAACATTAAAAGCGGAACAATCATTACAAAGAGCGTAACAGCAGCTCCTACACCTGCGCGGGCAATACCGCCTGTTATAATCTGTCCAAGAGCATAAGGCAATGTCTTTAACTGTTCTGAATAAATAAAGTTGGAAGCTCTGGCGTTCCAGAGGTTCTGTACAGAGAAGATCATTACAGTTAACCATGCCGGTTTAACCATTGGAAGAATTATGTATATAAAGATACGAAACTCTTTTGCGCCGTCTACCTTTGCCGCTTCCAGCAGCGTATCCGGTATGGTGTCTATGAACTGCTTTAAAAGGAAGAAGCCCATCGGCATTGCAAAAGCGGGAACAATTACCGCTAAAAATGTGTCTACCCATCCAAGCTGCGCCATAATAAGATAGTTGGGAATTTGAGTTACATAACCGGAGAACATAAGAGTAATAATTACTCCCTGAAAGAATATCTTTGATCCGGGAAATCTGTATTTTGAAACAACAAACGCTCCCATGGAAGCAAACATAATAAGGCCGGCTGTTCCAACAACAGTAATAAATACCGTATTAAAAATATAACGGGAAAATGTTACCCATGATTTACTCATAAGAATAAACAGATCCTGAAAATTGTTTAATGTCGGATTGCGTACAAAAATATTGGGCGGGAAAAGGAATATTTCATTCATCGGTTTGAATGCGTGGTTAATTGTAAAAACGAGAGGGAACGCAAAGAACAGCCCAAAAACCGTGAGTATTGTAATAATAAACGCATCGCCGCCGTATGAACGATTAAGTCTTCTGCCGCCAATCAGTTTCTTTATTTTTTTCATAACTACCCCTTAAGTTCCTACGCGCCTTAGCATTTTTTGAATGACAGCGTTACAAACAATCATGGTGAAAAACAATATTGTCGCTATCGCAGAAGCGTATCCCATTTCGAAACGTATTGAACCGTAGTCGATCAAGTGGTTTACGACCGTATGTACCGCATAGTCGGTACTTGGGAAACCTGCCAATGCGATTGTAACGTCCGCTACGCCAAACGATTGAGTAATTGCCATAACTGCGCCGAACATTAACATTCCCTTCATGTTTGGAAGAGTGATGTACCAAAGCTCCTGCCAGCGGTTTGATATGCCGTCTACAAGTCCCGCTTCATAAAGAGATGGATCGATTGTAGAAAGACCGGCAAGGAACGCAAGGAAGCCTGCGCCCAAACTCATCCACAGAATAACAATAAGCATTACCGGCATCATGTACTTGGGATCGGTGAGCCAAAGCACGGGCTGATCCAGAATACCAAAGTTCATTAAAATACCGTTGATATAACCGTAAGCGTCGCCGGAAAATATCAGCGCCCAAATCATAAATACCGCGCCGGAAATTGAAGGCGCATAAAAAACCAAAGTTACAAAGGCGCGAACGTAGCGGGGCAATTCGTTGATAAACCACGCAAACAGGAAGGCGGCTATGTAGCCTATCGGCCCTGTTATTGCCGCCATTATAAACGTATTTTTCATCGATATTAAAAATACGTCGTCGGCCAACAGCAGGTTGATATAGTTGCGCAATCCGATAAATTTCGGCGGCTCAAGAATATTAAAATACGTAAAGCTAAAGAAAATCGAAATTAAAACGGGAGCAACAAAGAAGAGAAGGAAAACAATTGCATAAGGCGCAAGAAAAAGATAACAAACGCGATGCCTTAATATTTCTTTTGCGCGGCTTTCGTCTCTCTCTTTAACCTTGGTTAAATATCTTGAAAAACTCATTTTTCCCCCTATTCCAGACCAAATTCTTTTCGTTTTTTAGTCAACTCATCGTTGATTGTGAGGGTATAATCCAACAGCGTTTCACGCGTATCCTGTCCCTCGTTTAATATACGGCGCGCCGCATTTGTGATGTGACGGCTTACAAAGTAACCGCCCGGTACTTCCGGAACGCCGACAGTCCATTGACGCTGTTCGTCAAGAACCGCCATTTGTTCGGAGCCCCAGGAAAGCTGCTTGAATGCGTCGTAGTTTGCAGTAGGATAACGCGCCGCAGCGCCCATAATACTTTCAAGTTCGCGTCCAAACCTTAGCTGGGTGTCCGCGCTGATCCACCACTTCATAAATTCCCACGCCAAATCGGGGCGCTTGGAATTGGTAAAAATCATGGAAGCGAGAGTACCTGTAGAAACAGAGCGGTCTATTGTGCCGTCTTGTTTTTTAAGACCCGGCACTCTGGCAAAACCCCAAAGACCGCGAAGCTCAGGCGCAAAAACTTCGAGCGTGTTAAAGTTTGTATAGTCTGCGAATGCAAGCGGCATTTCTCCCGTGCGGAAGCGGTTAACAAAGTTGTAAACAACAGGCGTTTTATAGTGCGTAAAAAACTTTGTATAAACATCAAACGCTTCTATTGCGATTTCGCTGTCTAAGAGAGTGCGGGAACCTTCGTCATTGTACATACGGCCGCCGCGCTGGAATAAATGCGCAAGGAAGTTTGAAAAGTCGATATTGATCTGTTCGTTTGTTGCAACAGAAGGAATACCTACGTTCATATTATTTTTTTGAATAACAGGCAGAATATTAATTAAATCGTCCCAGGTGTCCGGAATTTCAAGCTCCAGTTCTTCAAAAATATCTTTCCTGTAGAACATAACATGGAAATACTGCGTTTCCGGCAATGCGTATACGCCTCCGTTAAATGTAAACGGAACAATTACGCTGGGATGCAGTTCTTTTATAACATCATCGTAACCGGGGAATTGTGAAATATCCACAACAGCGCTGCGGATAGCGTAGTTTACAGGATCACCCTGCGGAACAGTCAGAGCCATATCCGGCCCCGTACCTGCAACAACCGCGGGCATTACAGCATCCGGAGCTACAAGTTTAACGTTTACCTTTATATCGGTAAGCGGAGTAAAAGTGTCGTCTATCATCGCTTTAAGAATCGAGCTTTGATCGCGCCCTGCGAGTATCCAAACTTCGATAACTTTTCCGTCTCCCTTTTTGTACTTGTTGCCAATTCTGTCGTAATCAACAAAGAACGACGCAAAGAAAGAACGTATTTCGTGCGAAGCGACCACAAAGAAATTTTCATTTATTTTCGGCAGGGCTGCGTCTGCAGCGCTAACCACAATATAGTCAATATCAAGCTGAGACTGCGAAAGAGCAAGCAAGCTGTCTCCCAAAGAGCTGATATTCGATTTAAAGTTTACAAGCGTTCTTGGTATTCTGTCCGGCTTGTCAACAAAAAGTTCAAGCTGTCTTGCAAGCGTTAACGTTGCCGCAGCCTGTGCGCTTCGCTCGCCGGTATAGCGGGTTAAGTCGTCGACAAGTTTGTAAAGGATTTTGCTTTCCAGCTCCATTGCTGTCATAACTTCCGGATAAACAATATTAACGCGGTAGTCGCGGTAAATATCAGGCTCAGGCCCCGTAAGAACAAGTATCTTGCGGTAAATCGCATTCAACCGGTACACGCTTTCTTCCATCGTGCTGAGCATTTCGCCCATGCCGCCAAGCGTCGCCTGAATACGGATGGTATTAATTCCGGCGTTCATCGGGAAAAAATAATCCCCCTCTTCGTCGCCAAGCGTAGTAAGAACCCATCTGTTATTATATTTAAACGGTACGGACGCAAGTTCCTGAACAGGTATCTCTCCGTTTATCATAACGGTACGGTTAGAAACAAAACCACGGTTATAGTTCTGTCTGCCTTTGATCGAGATGCGGTACATTCCATCGTCCGGAACATCAACTTCCCATTCGATCCACTGACCCGCAACGCGCCACGGTTCGCCGCCAATCATGTTAAGGCGAATTCTTGCAACGCTGGCAGGTTCTGTAGCGCCGGAAGAACGATCATAAATCGGATACAGCGACGGATCGGATCTTCGCACAGCTTTTTCGCCCTGTACTATTGTCCTATAGTTGCTTCGATTGTTTCTGAATTGGCTTGTGTCCACTGTAGAAATAAAATCGCGGTAATCTTTGGTTTCAAAAGGAGCTTTTAATGTGAGAGAACGAATTGCCACCGGCTCGTTAATGCCTCTAAGCCTGATTGTATTTGCACCGGCGCGCAGATAAAAAGAATACGGCTCTGTTACGTGACCAAGAGAATCTTTAAACCATGCGGATTCCCACATGGGTTTTTCAACCTGGGGAGGACGAATTTCGTTAAGCTGATTGTCAAAACGGCTGGGACCGCTGTCGCCCCAAATACGCTGAAACGTGAGGCGGTCGGCGCCAAGGAAAGGAACTTCGCCGTTGATATAAAGAGCGCGTTCTACCGGTATACCGCGTGATTTTAACGGGAAATAATCCATTTGAATAAAATAAAAACCCGATCTTTCAACATTAACGGTGTACTCGACTGTACTTACTTCTTCGGTGCGCAGAACCCGCGGAACACCTTCAAAGTTTTCCAGGATAGAGACGCCTTCTGCAGAAGTCCACGCAAAAATGTTGATGGGAATATCCTGCGCTGCGGCAAGGGCGCCCGCATAACGTTCCATATAACGCGGATACGTGTTGGTTCTTCCGGAGCTTGCGCCGCTTAGATCGTAACCCTCATATTTTTCATAAAATACCTGCGTTGATCTTCCGGTAACGAAAAAGATGAGTACCACAAAAACGATAATAATTGCGGCAATTATCAAACCCTTAAATTTTGCAATTTTTTCTACCATATCCCTCAGCCTTTATTCGTTAAATTAATTTATTTTACAGCATTTATCATTGCTTTGATAAGAGCCTCGCTCTCCGGCGAATTCGGTCTGCCTGTCCTTCTGTCGAGCAGTCCGAATTTTTCCCCTGTTCCCCTCGTTGAACCGTTATCCCAGTAAACGGGAATCATCCCGTATTTTTTTGCAGTGGCGAACACATGAGTAACATAGTTCAGCCTGCTTTGATATGCCTGGGCTTCTCTTGCCGGATCGTTGGGGTACAACTGCAATACTGCGCCGCATTCCCCCAGAATTACCGGAATTTTTTTGTCTATGTATCGCGGTTTAAAAGGAGCAAAATCCTTGTCTGTCATATCCCTGTCATCCTGTGTCCCCCAGGTGGAACGTCTGCCCTCTATACCAAACGAATAAGGCTCGTAGTAATGGAAGGTAACTATCAATTTGTCGGGCGCTGTGTCTGTGGGCAGTATAAAGGTGTCCAGCAGCGTCTGCTCGGGAATAGTGCAATAAGCGGGAATAAGCAGATAGCGGGTTGCGTTGTTGCCCCCTGCCGCGCGTACTCTATCTGTAAAAACCTGGTTCCATCTGTTAATAACATTCAACTGAAAGACCGGAAACATCTTAAATTCCGTGCTATGACCCCAGCCGCCGTCATGAAGCTCGTTAAATGACTCAAATATCAGCCAATCGCCGTAATTTTGAAAATAAACGGCTATTTGGTCCCACATACGGGCATATTGATGGGTAATTCTTTCGTATTCGGCCTTATCCCTGACTGATTTTGTGATAGAAAGCCAGCCTTCTTCCACGCCCATTTTGGGGGTAGAGCCGTCGTGATGTAAATTGATAATCACCTTAAGACCCGCTTTATGGGCCATATCCACGACATCGCCAACGCGCTCAAGGCGGAACGGCGCAATCCTGTGATCCGGCGCCCTGCCGATATGCCCCATCCATGTTACAGGGATACGAATGATGTCAAAACCTGCGGCTTTTACGCCGTTCAGCAGTTGCTGGTTATTGGAAGGATTACCCCAGGTTGTTTCACCGGCAATACTGTTATTGTGGGAATCCAGGGTATTCCCCAAATTCCATCCGGCCTTAATATTCTCGTCTTTTAAGTAATCAAACGCAGTTTTCCCGCTGACGGCCTCCAGCGGATAATCCCTTACAGGATATGGAGTTGCAGGAACATGATTGGCTATCGTGTCGGGCGGCTCAGAGGAGCCGGAAGACCCTGAACCAGCCGCGCATGCAGCTATCAGGACAGCGGAAAGCAAAATTACAGCAGGAAAGCATTTTTTTACCATATATTTCTACCTGATTAAACCCCAATTAACACAATGATTATGATTATAATACCATTAAACTCCCCAGTATGCAATTCATATTTTAAAAAAAGATTGACGATTCGGGAAAATAGGGGTATCATTCCGTTATACAGTATTAACAAGAATTTGGTTAATTTTTGGTTAATGCCGTATATATTTTAATCTTATGGAGGTTTTTTAATGAAAAAAACACAAAAATTGACGTCTATTATCCTATGCGGCGTTCTTTTGCTCGCAGTTCTCTCCTGCTTATCCACCGGCGGAGGCGCCAGCATACCGCCCGTTCTGGCAACCGGAGAATGGATGACCTATGATGACCGAGCCAGCGATGGCGGTTCTTCTTCGTCGGTATTAACCGAAGCTGAAGAAGTTATAAACGGCGAAACTGTAAAGGTAAAAACCATTAGAGGAAATGTTACCGAACAGTTCGTATACGGCTTTGCCGGCTGGGGAATTGACGCAGATAACGCAACCATGGAATTATACAAAAATGCATCTGCTCTTTCGTTCTGGATTCTTGGCGACGGCAAAAGATACTCAATTAAATTTAAAATCAGCACTGTAGAAGATTATTGCTACCACGAATATACCTTTCAAACAACTGCAGGTGAAGCGGAATATATCGAAGTTCCGATGATGTTCTTTATGCAGCCGGCATGGGGACAAAATGTCAGATTTGACCCGACAAAAGTAACAGGCGTTGAATGGCAGACTCACGAAAGCTGGAGACCGGGTTCTTTTCAAGTTAAAATGTGGGACTTTAAAGTTCATCCGGGCGCACCAAAGAAAGGCGCAAAACCGACTGCAAATACAACACCAGGCGTATTTAAACCCTTTGATCTCGCGCTTGCAGACAACTTCCAGTACGGCAATGGTTATCAGGGAGTTATTAAAAGCGGAGACCTGCTCGATGGTTATAGAATCCGCACAGGCGATACATTTACATTAAAAATCACATATACCGCAAGCCGCGATCTTGAAAACGACTTGTGCGTTGGTTTTGCAGATACTTCCCCTGCCGCAAACTATTGGAAAGCTCTTTCATGGGCACAGAGAGGCGATGAATCTCCAAACGTAACTATTCCCGCTTCTAAAAAAGGTGAAAAAGTTACCGCAGAAGTTAAAATTACAGCTGTTGCCGGAGCTTCCAGCGCCAGCGCTGCCGCAAACGCATTAATTTTTGAAACCGTAGGCGAAGGCAGAAAAGGATCGGCAGGTTCTGGAAAACAGGGAAGAGTAACTCTCTCCTTTACAGAATTTGTTTTAACAAAAGATTGATCTGAATTAGAAACCACAGAGTACGGAGTAACACGGAGATTTTCTTCGTGTGCTCCGTTTTTTTATGCCAACAATTCAAGAAATCCCGGGTATGTAACCGCCGCGCTTTCGGCGGTTGTTATTTCGATGGGAACAGGGCTGCCTGTGGCGGCGGCGGCAAACGCCATGACAATGCGGTGGTCGCCATGGCCTTCGATTGTTATTCCGTTATGCGGCATATTTTCCGGTACTGGCAAAAAACCTTTTCCGTGAACAACAAGGCCGTCCGGCTTTTCTGTGCAGCTAACGCCGAGTTTTGCCAGTTCCTGCGCCATTACCGCGATGCGGTCTGTTTCTTTCAGGCGCGCATGCGCAACATTAACAAGGGCCGTATCTCCTTCTGCAAAAGCCGCCGTTACAGCCGCCGCAGGAAGCAGATCCGGCGTTTCGTTAAGATCGAAAGTTCCGCCGCAAAGTTTGCCTTCGCGTGACACGGTAACAGAATGGCCGTATTCGCCGTCTTTTTGCCATTGAACAGCGCAGCCCATTTTTTCAAGCATTTCAAAGAAAAATTTATCACCCTGGGTATCCGCCGGATCAAGACCAAGCAGCGTCACTTGTCCGCGGGAGATTGCCGCGGCGGCGGCCGGAAAAGCTGCCGATGAAAAATCGGCCGGCACTGCGCGGGAAAACGCTTTCCATGATGAGCCGCCGGAAATAACAAAACGGGAAAAATCCTGCGAAGCTTCAAACGGGATGCCGTGTTCTTTTAAGTAGGAAAGAGTCATTTCAATGTACGGTCTTTCGTTAAGCATGGGAACTTCTATTTCGGTAATAGTACCTGCAGGAGCCAACGGGGCGGCAATTAACAACGCCGAAAGATATTGGCTTGTAGGACAAGGCAAGCTCACCTTGCCGCCCTTCCATGGGCCCTTTATTTTAATCGGAGCGCAGCCATTGTTACTGTGCGTCTGAACGCCAAGGCCGGCCAGCGCATCAAGCAAAGGAGCCGCGCTGCGTTTTTGAATTTGCTCGTCGCCTGTAAATTCGATGCTCTGCGATTGAAGTGCGGCAACGGCAAGCGCCAGATAGAGAGTTGTGCCGGAATTACCGACATCGATCGCGAAAGAATTTACCACGGTAATCGAAGATACATAGTTAAACCCACCATTTCCCTTAATTTTCCAGCTTATAATTTTATCGCCATCGCGCTGCTCTTCTATCTCTGCGCCGAATGTTTTACAGGCTGATAAACAGGATTGGGTATCCAAAGAATCTAATGGGTACTTTATTTCTGATTCGCCGTCTGCTAGGGAAGCTATTAACAACTGCCTTATGGTGTGTGATTTAGAGGCTGGTATTTTTATCGCACCGGTAAAACGGCGCGGACTGATACGAACGTTCATTTGTTACTCGCCTGTTTCGCGCAATTTGCCGGAAACTTCGTCCCAGCGCTGCTGGATGGCGTTTACCGTTTGCTGCGCATTTCTGTCAGTTTCAAAAAAGATTTTTAATTCTTCCAGAACAGCGGCTTTGTATTCCATCGCGCCGGGCTTTCCGGTGAAACCTTCGGCAATTCGCGCGGATTCAAAAATGTCCCATGCTTTGGAATAGTAAGGATCGTCTTGAATATAATCGCCGGGTATAATATCGGAATCTACGCCGGGAATCGCTTTTAATTCTTCGCAAAGAAGAAAGCTCTTTGCCGCAAGAAACTCAAGAAACTTCCATGTTTCATCCGAACAGGCGCCGGCGGAATTCATGCCGGCATAAATCGCAGAAAGACCTATGTTGTATTTTCCGCCTGCGCCGGAGTCGGGGATGGTTGTAATGCCGAATACGCCGTCTCCCATCTTGTTTCTCAGATACGGAATGGCGCGTGCGGAAGCAATCATCATTGCTATTTTTCCCTGTGCAAATTGTTCTACACGCTGACTGCCCGTTGTTTCAAAAATGTCCGGCGCAAGCAGTTCTTCGCGGTTAAGCGTGCCAAAAAATGTGATGTCGTTGATTATCGTTCTTGTGTTAAATAACGGATCATTATCTTCTGTCCAAAAGCTTCCGCCGCCCGCCCATATCCACGAAAAAATATCCCTGGACAAAGCCTGCCTGTCCAAAGAACTTAAACTTATTGCCGTACCCGCTGCCTCAAATTCTCCGCGCGAAACTGCCCTTGAATAAGCCAGAAATTCGTTTCTTGTTTTTGGAGGATGGCTAAAACCGGCATCGGACAAAATACCGATGTTATAAAAAAGCAGATCCATATAGGAAACAAGGGGAATTGCCAATTGTATTCCGCCGGAATCGTAGTTGGTAAAAGAATTTAATTCCGCAAGCGCGCCAGCGGCTGCAAGAGCGCTAAAATCACCTTCTTCAAAAATAAGAATATCAGGTTCCGGCGACGCATTGCCTGCCAAACGCACCCGTATATCGGGATTCTGTTCTTCAAATTCACGCAACAGGCTGTCCATTACCTCTTTGCCAAAAAGGTCTTCGCAGTTTGGAGAAATATACAAAACAACCTGTCTTGACCCGGCTTCCAGCTTAAAAAACAGATTAATAATTAGAGGACTTATCAATAAAACAGCCAGAACAACGATTATAAATATGTCGATCTTGTTGGCAAGAAGTATCGACTTTTTTTGATCTTTAGGGTTATTATTTATCATGCTGGCTTCTTCAAAAAGACTCATTTATGCACTCTCCAATAAAATCTGGCAAAAAAATCAGGAAGGCAAGCTTACAATAGATTTTGCCAGGGTAAAAAGATCCCCTTTTGATATTAAATCAGAATCTTCCTATAATGCCAATCTGTCAAACGGCGCTTTTGAGCTGGGGCTAAAAAAGCTGAACTGTATCGCCTGGGCGGACATTCCCGGACAGGAATACCAGGATCACGTAATAGAGGCAAAATTCCAGCTGGACAGCCTTGGCGGGTATGCCGCCGCCGGCATCATTTTCCGCATTATGGATGATGATTCCTATTACATGGCGCTGGTGTCCAGCAAAGGGTATTTTCGCCTGGACGTTGTAAAAGACAGCTCCCCCCGAACCCTAATCGCCTGGACAGAAATCTCGGGGTTTGACGCAGCCGAAAACAACTGTCCGCCAAAGGTAAAACTAAAAATTATCACCTATGGAACTTACTTAATTTTTCTTGTAAACGATAAATGGCTGGGCGAAGTAAACGACAACACGGTTACTAACGGCAAGCTGGGCTTTGCCATAGCGTCATATTCAGAAGAAAATGAAACGGAAGAAACAAACAGGGGCGAACATGTCTGCAAGGCCATGTTTAACTATATATCTGTAGATACGCGAATTAAATCGATAGAGGCTGAATTTAAAAAATGGTCTGATGATTCAAACATAAACGCAGAAGGCCGTTTAAGACTGGCGGAAACTTTTGCGGTAATGGGCGAATCCGCAAAAGCTCTGGATCAAATTAACAGAGCATGGAAACGCAGAGACGAAGTTATACTCACCGTTTCCGCTACTGCGGCGGTAAGAACAAAAAGGGAACTGCTTCTTGCGGCGCGAATGACCTTTCGCCTTGAACGATACGATGAAGCCGAAGAATATCTGGACGAGATTCTTGACCAATGGGCAAACACTCCCGAGGGCAAATTGGCGTACATAGAAAAAATGAAAGTATTAAACGAATTAAACAGATTCGAAAAATTAAGGGACTTTGTGCAAAAAAATCCATCCAGCATAGATAAAGATACGAATTACTATACTATGCTTGCCCGCTGTTATTGGGAACTAAAAGATTATGAACAATCCGCAGAAATGTGGGACAAAGCCTTTGAGACAAACAACGAAAATGAAAACGGCATTTATGCCTCCAATGCCGCCAATGCGCATGAATTGGCAGGAAACAAGAAGATAGCGCTCCAGCGTTATCTTGCCGCAGGAAAAATTTTCCTTAACCAGGACAATATGCCCGAACTTGCAGCCCTTATACCAAAGCTTTCCGCTCTGGGCAGCAAAGATTGGGAAGCCCGCGCGCTTGCCGGAAAATGGGCTTATAGCATCGAAGATTACAACAATGCCTTAAAACACTTTGAAGCTTCGCACAAATTAAGATGCGCCGTTAAGCCTGTTGCCAAAGGTACAAAGCCAAAAGCTGATCCTGCAATCTACTATTTGTGGGGGCTGATTTATTACATCAGGGGAAACAACAAAGCGGCAATTCGCCTGTTAAAAAGAGCCGTTAAACTTGCTCCGGACTTTGAACTCTTTCGCACCAAGCTGGAAGAGATCATGCAGATTGACGGCGCCGCATGATGCAAGTAATTGAATGGCATCAATTTTTGGAAAAAGGTCTGCCGTTACATGGTAAGCAATCCGCCATGACTGTGGGCATTTTTGACGGCATTCACAGGGGACATCAGGCGTTAATAAATAGCATTATCGAATACGGCTCCAAGGCGGACCTTGTGCCGGTGGTCGTCACTTTTAAGCAAAACTACAAGGGGGGGGATATTCAGACCTTTCCCCAAAAACTGGAAATGCTGGAAAAACTGGGGATTAAGATGACGATTGTCATCGACTTTTCTGACGATTTCAGGCAAATGCCCGGGGTCGAATTTTTGGAACTTTTACTAAAACACGGCAATGTGGGCTTTTTTGCGGCAGGCAGCAACTTCCAGTGCGGCCGCCAGTTGGACACGAATTCTGCAGAAATTCAGCGATTTTTCGCTGTTTTTGGCATTCCCGTAAGTATAGTACCGGAAGTTACGGAGGGTTCCCTGCCTATAAGCTCCAGCCGTATCCGGGCCGCCCTTGCCGCCGGGGAACACCCCCTGGCGCAGGCCATGCTGGGGTATGACAAAAAATAGGATTTTTCAAAAAAATTAAAAAAGGTATTGACAGGAATATATTAATATTGTACTATCACAGGTGAAGTGTAGATTTGCTACATTTCGTAAAAATCATAAGAGCGTGTGCACACGCAGAGGAGAAAGAACATGGAAAAACGTTGGAATAAGCACATTTTCATGTGGGTTGGAGCTTACCTTTTTGGGTATCTCGGAGTTGACAGATTTTTAAGAGGCCAGATTCTTTTTGGCGTTCTTAAGCTCATCACTTGGGGCGGCTTCTACATTTGGTGGTTAATTGATGTTATTGTTGCGTTAATGAAGTACATCAATTCCTTCAAAGAAAACAAAAACGAATTCGTATTTGTTGATG
>Ga0123356_10004635_pt1 | contig 14161 bp, 11 predicted proteins | sample TergutEmb28metaG_2_FD_92546 | JGI IMG/M metagenome (GOLD analysis project Ga0123356, IMG submission 92546) | Embiratermes neotenicus P3 segment gut microbial communities from Petit-Saut dam, French Guiana - Emb289 P3 | ecosystem: Host-associated > Arthropoda: Insects > Digestive system > Gut ...
CCAAAGGCGGTTTTGTAAGCGTACCGCCATGCGCAGCTGCAGCAAATTTAGGTATTCCTGTTTTTACGCATGAGTCGGATTATAGTCCGGGACTTGCTACAAAAATTAACGCCCGTTTTGCCGAACGTACCAACGGAAAAATATTTTTGGCTTATACAGATACGAATAAGTTTTTTTCGGAAAAAATTCGCAAGTGCACAATGGTTACAGGGAACCCTGTGCGCAGTGTTTTTCGCAATGCCGATCCCGCAAAGGGCAGGGCTTTTCTGAATGTAAATGAAAACGCGCGTATTCTTTTGGTTCTTGGCGGCAGTCAGGGAGCTGTTGAAATAAACGAAATTATCCGCGCTTCTCTTGATGATTTAACAAAGACATACACAGTCGTACATCAAACAGGTCCAAACCATGAATGGGATGTTCCGCAAGGAGAACGATACAAGCCGTATCCGTACATCAGGGAAGAAATGCCTCATGTAATGGCAGCGGCCGAGATTGTAATGGGAAGAAGCGGCGCGGGTATTTGGGAATGGGCGGTTTTGGGTAAACCGATGGTTTTAATTCCTTTAAAAGGTTCCGGAACAAGGGGAGATCAGGTTGAAAATGCCGATTATTTCAGAAAAGCCGGAGCCGCGCTTGTTTTGTCGTCTTGTCAGGAAATTGTGTTAGCTGTCAATTCGCTTGCGCATGATGAAGAAAAACGAAAAAACATGGCGGCTGCTTCTGCAGAGACAGGGCAGTGTGACGGCGCCGGAATAATTGCGCGTACTTTGGCGGAGTTTTTCATCAAGGACGGGGGTGACAAATGACTTTTTCAATAATCGATATTGTCTTTGTTGGGCTAATTGGACTTTTTATGATTCGCTGTTACCTTAAAGGTTTTGTAAGTGAGTTTTTATCTCTTGCGGGATTTGTATTGGGTATTTTAGCTTCATTGTACTTGTATAAAAACGGCGGCGAGCTGATCAAATCCAGGTTTATGCCGGATGTAAATATAATACCGGATATTATCGCGTTTGTTCTAATATTCATTTTTGTTTTTATTGTCGTTAAATTACTGGAACATATTTTAATCGATATAATCGATAAAGTTAGTCTAACAAGCGCAGATGGTTATATAGGCATTGTTTTTGGATTGGCCGAGGGTATAGCCGTTGTAAGTCTTGTGCTTTTCCTTTTGCGGATTCAACCGCTCTTTGATCCCGGCGTTATTCTGGATGACAGTTTCTTTGCAAGAATCTTGTTGCCTCTGATTACAGGAACGGAGGCAGCTTCCGATGTTTGAAAATATTATTGAACAGGGAGCGGTCATTCAATTACGCGATGATATTGTTTGCGGGCGCAATGCGCCGAGTATGCTGTTTTTTGGTCCGGGTGAATCCGGCAAAGGAAGCGCTGCGCTGGAATTGGCGCGGGTTCTTTCATGCAATGAAGACGCCGCATGGAAATGCTCATGTTTGTCATGTAAACAGCACCGATATTTGCAAAATGACGATCTTTTAATAATGGGTAAAAAAACTTTTTCTTCCGAAATTGCCGCGTGTCAGTCTGCTTTTTTGCGAAACCCGGAAAGTCAAAGCTGTAAACTTTTATTTTTTCGTTCTCTTCGTAAATTAATGCTTCGTTTTTCTCCTGTTTTAATGGAAGATGATCCAAAGTTTGGTAAAATCTCTTCTGTTTTGCAGTCACTGGATGAAGGGATTAATGATTTTTTGGAAAGCGGGCAGCTTGAAAAAACAGCGCTGGAAAAACAGTGCGCTTCTTTGGTTAAAAATGCATTGGTTCTGGAAAATGAAGGTATTGGCAATACTATACCAATTGCGCAGATTAGACGCGCCGCCTATTGGTGCAGACTTGCGCCCGGCGGAAAACGAAAAACTTTTATAATAGAAAATGCGGAAAATATGAGAGACGAAGCGCGTAATTCTTTGTTAAAACTTTTGGAAGAACCGCCCGCCTCTGTCAGTATTATTCTGACTGCAAGCAGACGCGAAGCGATTATGCCTACAATATTATCAAGGCTGCGGCCGTATCGTTTTTTAAAAAGAGACAAAGAAAGTGAAAAAGAAGTAATACGAAGGGTGTTTCAGGATAACGGTTCATGCCTGAACAAGTATCTGGATTCATTCCTTGTGCAAAACACGGAAAAATTATATTCACTTGCCGCATGGTTTATCGTTTCTTTGGCGCGGATTACTTCGGTTTCCATAAAAAAATCGGGAGAAAATGAAATACCGCCCATTATTAATATGCTGGGAGAGCGTTACGCGCAAGTTGCGGAAAAAGCAGGGTTTGAACGCAGTTTTAAAAGCGCGAGTTTAATAAAAACAATTGTTTCCAAAACAGATAATTTTGAAGACGCTTCTTTTTCGCGTTTTATGAAAATATGTCTGGATATGATAAGCGATGTTACGCGTTCTGCCTCAGATCCGCAGTTTTCCATGTATAATGATATTTTTAGAAAAAATATAGGCGAAGCTGTAACCGCAGTAGATGTTTTAAATGTAAGCGCAGCCATCACTCTTGAAGCTCTTTTTTATAAATTGAAAAAAGCCCTAAGAGGCCGATATGGTTGATTTTTTTCAGAGAGCGTTAAGAAAACTGGATAAACTCAATGATGAGCAGCGCCGTGAACTGTTGGTTTCTGCTGTCGCAGAAATAAGTCTTTACAGAAATGTACTGGATTCCATAGATATGGGTATTCTTGTATGTGATGAAGCCAATAATCTTATAATGGTAAACAAATGCGCGCAGCGTCTTATACCAATGAACTACATAGAAGGAGTAAAACTGCGCTCGGCCATTTTGGATAAATGGATTGTGGAAACCTTTAAAAATATAATAAAAAACAGGGAAAGAGTTATAGATAAGGAAATTGATGTTCAAAATCAGGGACGCAGCAGGCTTTTGTCTGTAAATGTGGTTCCTTTGGTAAAGGATAAAAGTATAACGGGAACTCTTATATACATCGAAGATATTACGGAAAAACGCAAGGGAGAAGCGCGTCTTCGCAGGGCGGAGAATCTTGCAAGTCTTACAACGCTGGCAGCAGGCGTTGCGCATGAAATAAAAAATCCTCTTGGTTCCATTTCCATTCATCTTCAGCTTTTGCAAAAAACATTAATAAAAAAACTGAATGTTTCTGACAATACTACAGGTAAATATTTTAACGTATTAAAAGAAGAAGTAGACAGGCTAAACCGTATTGTCGTAGATTTTTTATTTGCCGTTCGTCCAATGACTTTGGAACTTAGGGAAGGCGATTTGAACAAATTAATTTCGCAGGTAATGGAGTTTGTTCGATTGGAAATGGAACAATCCAATATCATATGCAAACTGGAACTGGATGAATATTTGCCCAATTTATTATTTGATGAACGTTATATCAAGCAGGCTTTATTTAATCTTGTAAAAAATGCGCAGGCTGCAATGCCCAAAGGCGGCGCTTTTACAATTACTACCGGCTGCATTGATAATGAAATAAGAATATCGGTTTGCGATACCGGCGACGGAATAAGCAAGGAAAACCTTTCAAAGATATTTGAGCCGTATTTTACTACAAGAGAAACAGGGACAGGTCTTGGACTTACGCAAGTTTATAAAATAATAAGGGAACATCACGGAGAAATAGCAGTAGATTCAATTCCTGATAAAGGCACTGAATTTAAAATAAGTTTGCCGTTGCCGCAAAAAGAAACCAGATTACTCGACTTTAATACAGGAGATAACGCATGAATTTCCGGCTTCTTGTAATTGATGACGAAAAAAATATCCGCGAAGGGCTTGCAGAGGCTTTGCAGGATGAAGGTTATGATGTTGTATGCGCCGAAAACGGCGATGAAGGATGGAATGTTTTTTCCAACGGAGACATCGATCTTGTAATTACGGATTTAAAAATGCCCGGAATCGGCGGCGAGGAATTATTAAAACGTATTCTTTCCCAGGCTCCCGGATTTCCGGTAATTATATTAACAGGGCACGGCACTGTAGAAACAGCAGTTACAGCTATGCGGGACGGAGCATGGGACTTTATGTCAAAACCCGTAGATTTGGATCATCTTTCGTTAAAAGTAAAACGCGCTCTGGAAAACAGGGAGCTTTTTTTCCAGCACCGCAGAATGGAAGAAGAACTTGAACGCAGAAAACAGTTTAAATCGATTATTGGCAATTCCCGCAACATGCGCGATGTTTTTGAAACAATGAGTAAGGCGGCTCCCACAAAGGCGTCTATTTTAATTACAGGCGAATCCGGCGTAGGAAAAGAACTTGTAGCCGATGCGATACACGAACTTTCTCCGCGAAAAGATCAGCCTTTTATAAAAGTGCATTGCGCGGCTCTTTCTCCTACGCTGCTTGAGAGCGAACTTTTTGGTCACGAAAAAGGATCCTTTACGGGAGCAGTTTCCCGCAAGAGAGGCCGTTTTGAATTGGCAGCCGGAGGAACATTGTTTCTGGACGAAATTGGAGAAATCGATCAGAATATTCAAATAAAACTTTTACGCGTTTTGCAGGAAAAGAAATTTGAAAGAGTAGGCGGAGAACAAACTATAGAAACAGACATAAGAATAATTACAGCCACCAATAAAGATTTAAAGACAGAAATTGAAAATGGAAATTTCAGGGAAGATTTATACTTTCGCCTGAATGTAGTTAATGTTCATGTTCCGCCATTACGCGAAAGAAAAGACGACATACCTCTTTTAATTACCGCTTTTATAAAAGAGTTTGCCGAAGAAAACGGAAAAAACATAAAAGGCATTAACGAAAAAGCGCGTTCTCATCTTTATAACTATGAATGGCCGGGTAATATCAGAGAGCTGCGTAATTGCATAGAAAGCTCGGTTGTAATGTGTCAATCAAATATTATTTCTGTAGATGATCTTCCGCCTGTTTTCCGCAACACCGATGATGACGGATGGATAAACATTAGATTAGGCGCAAACATGGCAGAATGTGAAAAAATTATAATAAGGGATACGCTTTCTCACTGCAAAGGAAATAAAAGCAAAGCCGCCGAAACACTGGAAATCGGAAGAAAAACATTACTGCGCAAACTTGCCGATTACGAACTCAGCGAACATGATGAGAAAGAAGACGAAGATAGTTAACCACGGAGTTGTTGTTCGAAGTATTCTCTTTCTCCGTGATACTCCGTGTACTCCGTGGTTGATATTATTTATATAATGCCTTTTTAAAATTTATTTCTATTTGGGTTTCGAGATCTTTTGCGTTAATACTGTTGCCTGCTTCTGTGCGGAGAGCGGCGGCTGTTTCAAGTATTAATGGCAGGTCTTTCCATGATGAATAACTTTCTCCGCGGCGCGGCGCATACGGAGTGTCTGTTTCTGTCAAAAGCCTTTCTGCAGGCAGAAGAGCGCAGCTTTTAATTGCTTTTTTGTGATTTAACATTATTACATTGCCAAAAGAAAAGTATACATTAACCCCGCGTTGTAAAAGTGAAAACGCTTCTTCCGGCGTTCCCGGCCATGTATGAAAAATGACAGCTTTGCATTTTGCAAGAGTGTTTGAAATAGAAAATATTTTATGCATTGCGCGCCGCACATGAAGTATAACAGGCAGATCGAATTTAAGGGCTATTTCCAGCTGGGCTGCAAAAATCTCTTCCTGTATAGCTTCAGTTTCCTTAAAATCTTCAAATAAATCATACCCGCATTCTCCGATTCCGGCAATTCTTTTTTCAATTGCTAATTTATTAAGTATTTCAATATTCTCTTTAATTAAACCCTGCGGGTGAATCCCGAAACATGGCAGCATATTCGGCAGCGCTTCGTTGAAGGTAAATTCTTCCAAAGCGCATGCGCTTGCAGCAGCCAATACTCCAAGCTTTTCACGCTCAATCTCCGCTTCAGGAAAAACACGGGCTAAATCGTATGGATGACAATGAACATCTGTAAGCATTATAATCCAAGGATAACTTTTGCAATTGAAAAATAAATGATAAGCGAAACAGCGTCAACTATTGTTGTCAAAAGCGGCGCCGACATAATAGCAGGGTCTATTTTTACGCGTTTTGCCAAAAGAGGCAAAGCGCTGCCCACCGTTTTTGCCATAAGAATTGTGCAGAACAATGATAAGGTAATTGTCAGGCAAAGTTTCCAGTCGCTGTTATTCATAATAAAAACACGAATAAAATTAACAAATCCAAGTCCAAGCCCGCAAAGTAATCCAACGCGAAGCTCTTTCCATAGAATTAAACCAATATCCTTAAGGCCTATTTCACCTACCGCCATTCCGCGCACTATAAGGGTTGATGATTGAGAACCCGCAATGCCGCCTGTGTTCATAAGCATTGGAATAAATGACATAAGTATAGGAAGAACCATCAATCCGTTTTCAAAGCTGGAAATAATTGTCCCTGTAATTGTTGCGGAAAGCATTAGAATCAACATCCATAAAAAACGGTTTTTTGCATGCTGAAAAATTGTTGTTTTAATATAAGGTTCATCAAATGGAACAAGAGCCGCCATTTTTTCTATGTCTTCCGTGCTTTCTTCAACGATAACATCTACGATATCGTCAACAGTGATAATGCCGACAAGCCGTTGTTCTTTATCAACTACAGGCATGGCAATCAAATTGTACTTTTGAAACTGTTCGGCAATAGCTTCCCTGTCGTCTGTAGTTTGGGCAAAAACAATATTTGTGTCCATAATATTGGCGATTTTATCCTGAGGGCGGGCAAGCATTAGGTCTTTTGCCGTGACTACGCCTGTCAGAAGCCTGTCCTTGCGTATCACATAACACGTATAAATAGTTTCTTTGTTAATTCCGATAGTACGAATCGTGTCAAAAGCTTCTTTTACTTTTGCATCTTCGCGCAGATCTATGTATTCGGTTGTCATTATACTGCCTGCAGAATCATCCGGATACTGCAATATTTGATTAATTATTTTCCGTTTTGCAAATGGCACGTTTTGCAGAACACGTTTTACAACATTGGCGGGCATTTCTTCTATAAAATCGACAGCGTCGTCAACAAAGAGCTTGTTTATAATTTCACCTATTTCCGAGTCTGTAAGAGCTTCGATAATTGTTTGCTGGTGGTCATGATCAACATAGGAAAAAACATCAGAAGCAATAGCCTTAGGCAAAATTCTGAATAACTGAATAACTTTCTCTCTGTCAAGTTCTTCAAATATTCCGGCAATGTCTACAGTGTTCATATCAGAGAGTAATACTTTTAATTTTGATATATCAAGGGAACCTTCTTTAATAAGCTCTAAAATTTCTTCTTTGTCCATATTGATACCCTTTTAACTTTATTTTACTTTTTATTGTATTCTTGTCAACAGGCCGCTTTTATTTTGTTTCTACTAGGCACTGCTTCGCAGCCGCTATATAATGAACTTGTGTTATCAAAATTGATTAAATATATTCTTGCAGAAACCCCTCAATCCCAGGATGTTGAAGTGTCCGGCTGGGTCAGGACAAAAAGGGACATGAAAAACCTTGTTTTTGTGGAAGTAAACGACGGTTCCTGTTTTGCCGGTATTCAATGCACATTTGACAGGGAAACAGGCATTGACCCGCAGACCGATACGGCTATTTCCTCGCTTTCAACGGGCGCTTCTGTAAAAATAAAAGGCAAGCTAATTGCTTCTCCCGCGTCGGGACAAGCTGTAGAAATAGCGGCCGCTTCGCTTACGGTGCTGGGTCAGGCTCCCGCAGAAACTACAGGAAATATTCAGGCTTATCCTCTGCAAAAAAAACGGCACTCTCTGGAATTTTTACGCGAGATTGCGCATTTGCGTCCGCGTACCAATACATTCGGCGCGGTGGCGCGGCTTAGAAGCCGTCTGTCTTTTGCCATTCACCGGTATTTTCAGGAAAGGGATTTTCATTGTCTGCACACGCCTATTATTGCTGTCGGGGACTGCGAAGGCGCAGGCGCAATGTTTCAGGTTACTACAATCGAACCTGCTGCCATTATCGATTATTCAAAAGATTTTTTTGGAAAGAAAACATTTTTAACAGTTTCGGGTCAGCTGGAAGCGGAAACCTATGCAACTGCGTTGTCAAGAGTTTATACATTTGGTCCCACTTTCCGCGCGGAAAATTCAAACACTGCCCGTCATCTTGCAGAGTTTTGGATGGTAGAGCCCGAAGTTGCATTTGCTCAGCTTGAAGACAATATGGTGCTTGCCGAAGACTTTCTGAAATATGTAATTAATGCCGCATTAAACGAATGCGCCGATGAACTTTCCTTTTTTGACGCTCATGTAGAAAAGGGCATAATAGAAAATCTGCAGAACATAACAAAGGCAAAATTTTCGCACATTACATATACCGATGCAATTAAAGAACTGGAAAAAGCAGAAGCTTCAAATAAAGACCTTTTTGAGTTTAAACCGCGCTGGGGATGTGATTTGCAAAGCGAACATGAAAAGTTTTTAACAGAAAAAGTATTTTGCGGCCCTGTTATTGTTACTGACTACCCAAAAGAAATAAAAGCATTTTATATGAAGCTAAACGATGACGGCAAAACAGTGCGGGCAATGGATGTGCTTGTTCCCAGGCTGGGTGAAATTATCGGCGGTTCCCAGCGCGAAGATGATTTGGAAAAGTTATCTGCGCGCATGGTTGAAATGGGGTTAAAACCCGATGATTACTGGTGGTATCTGGATCTTCGCCGTTACGGAACAGTTCCTCACGCGGGATTTGGGCTTGGTTTTGAAAGACTGATTCAGTATATTTCCGGAATGGCAAATATTCGGGATGTTATTCCGTTCCCGCGCGCAGTAGGTCAGGCAGAGTTTTAGTATGAAACAAGCAATATTTTACCACAAAGGCGAAAAAGTCGCACGAAGAAAAAAAATGATTCTTTGTTCCAAAACCTTAGTGCGACTTAGTGCAACTTTGTGGTTTTTTTTTGGTATTATTGTTTCTCTTTCAGCGCAGATTTTTCCTCCTCCGCCGTGGCTTGTTCCGTATCTGGATGACGCGCCGGAAATTGTATCAAGGGCGGCAGTTTTAATTGACGCGCAAACAGGAACAATCCTTTACGCAAAAAACCCCGATGAAGAAATCCCTCCGGCTTCTTTGGCAAAACTTATGACGATGCACCTTGTAATGAAGGCAATAAAAGAGGGCAGAGCTTCATATGATGAGATTATTCCCATAACAGTAGACAGCTGGGCGCAAAGCCAGCCGTATAGATCAAGTTTAATGTTTTTGGAACCCGGACAAAGAGTAACGTTACGTGAAATACTGTTGGGTCTTTCGGTATCTTCCGGAAACGACGCTGCAGTTGCGGCAGCATTGCGTCTTGCGCCTTCCATGAGGGATTTTGGCGTTATGATGAATGAAGAAGCAAAACGTTTGGGATTATACATAACCCGTTTTGATGAAGCGTCAGGTATTTCCGTTTATAACAAAACAACAGCGGCCGAGTTTGCGTCTTTTTGCCGTCAGTATATAATCATGCATCCGCAATCGCTTGTTGATTTTCATTCTGTTCAGGAATTTTCGTATCCGCTGGAAGAAAATGTACTGGAAAGACGCCGTAACAATCCGCGGACAATTACCCAATTTAACAATAACTCTTTATTAAGAACATTTCCCGGAGTAGACGGACTGAAAACAGGATTTATAAATGAATCCGGTTTTAATATAGCGCTTACCGCGCAAAGAGATCAAACCCGTTTCATTCTTGTTCTGCTTGGCGCGCCGTCAGGCCGGGGAGGAAGCCGAATACGGGCAAGCGATAGTACGCGTCTTCTTTCATGGGCGTTTGAAAATTTTAAAACAGTGCGCCTGGAATTTGGAATTTTGGAAGAAAGATTATGGAAAGGAAAATCAAATATAGCGCTGATTGCCGGCACAGAACCGGATGTTTTTACCGTTCACTCAAATCGTGAAGGGCCAATTAGAGGTTTAATTGAAATACCAAAACCAATAATTGCTCCGCTTGCAGCAGGTGAAAAAGTAGGCTATCGTATTGTATTTGATGATATTGGCGAACTATACAGAACTCCGCTTGTAACCATAGAAGCATACGAAAGAGGGAATGTATTTAAAAGATTCTGGCACTCAATACAACTCTTGTTCAGAAAATCTTAAAATAACCCTGAGATTTTTCCGGCGCTGTCAATGTCAATTTTTTCCGCAGACGGAACTGGCGGAAGCCCCGGCATTGTCATAATTTCACCTGTAAATACCACGATAAAACCCGCTCCTGCAGAAATTTTTACGTCTCTTACTGTCAGCCGCCATCCGCTGGGAGCGCCAAGTAAAGAAGCGTCATCGGAAAAACTGTATTGTGTTTTTGCCATACAGACAGGAACTTTATCAAGCCCCATCTTTTCTATTTGATTAATTGATTTTTGGGCATTGTGTAAAATAACAACACTGTCCGCGCGGTAAATTCTTTTTGCGATCATTTCTATTTTTTCATTTATCGAAAGATTAACGTCATAGGAAAATTCAAAATTATTCGGCTGTTCGCAAAGACGCACGACTTCTTCCGCAAGTTTTACGCCGCCTTCGCCGCCTTTTGCCCAAACTTCGGATATTGCTGCATTAACGCCTGACTGCCTGCACTTTTTTTCTACAAGTTCAAGCTCTGCCTTTGTGTCTTTGGGAAAGGCGTTAATACATACAACTGCGGGAAGTTTATATACTTTTGTTATATTTTCTGCATGCTGCAAAAGATTGGGCATTCCTTTTTCCAGCGCCTCAAGATTTTCATTTTCCAGTTCGCTTTTTTTGGCGCCTCCGTGAGATTTAAGCGCGCGTACTGTCGCGACAATAATAACCGCAGAAGGTTTTAAACCTGCAAATCGGCACTTGATATCCAGGAATTTTTCCGCGCCCAGATCTGCGCCAAAACCCGCTTCTGTTACAACATAGTCGGCGCACTTAAGCGCAAGACGAGTCGCCATAATGGAATTGCAGCCGTGCGCAATGTTGGCAAAAGGCCCGCCGTGAATAAATGCGGGAGTACCTTCCAGCGTTTGCACAAGATTTGGTTTTAGCGCATCTTTTAAAAGAGCAGCCATTGCGCCGTGAGCATTCAACTGCGCGGCAGTTACAGGCTGTTCTTCGGTTTGTTTGCCGTGAGTATAACCGACAATAATGCGGCCTAACCTGTTTTTTAAATCATCGATATCAGAGGCAAGGCACAAAATCGCCATAACTTCCGATGCGGCAGTGATGTCAAAACCATCTTCGCGCGGAGAGCCGTTTATTCGTCCACCAAGACCGTTTGTAACAAAACGAAGCTGACGGTCATTCATGTCGACACATCTGCGCCAGACAATTTTGCGCGTATCAATATTTAATTTATTACCCTGGAAAATATGGTTGTCTATCATTGCTGCCAATAAATTGTTGGCAGCCCCGATAGCATGAAAGTCACCTGTAAAATGCAGGTTAATGTCTTCCATTGGGATAACCTGCGCCCAGCCGCCGCCCGCAGCTCCGCCTTTTACGCCGAATATGGGACCCAGCGAAGGTTCCCTAAGGGCAACCATTGTCTTTTTTCCAATCAGTGAAAGACTGTCGGCAACGCCTACCGTTGTTGTTGTTTTACCCTCTCCGGCAGGAGTAGGATTAATGGCTGTCACAAGGATAAGTTTACCGTCTTTTTTATCTTTATTTTTTTGAAGAAAATTATAGTCTACCTTTGCCTTATGACTGCCGTAGTATTCGATGAATTCATCACAGATACCCGCTTTTTCTGCAACGCTTTTTATATGAAGCGCGTGTTCGGGAAAAACAGCCTGAGCTATATCGATATCGGACCCTGCAAATTTCTTTATGTTCGCCATTTTTTGATAATGTAACAGGTATTAAAAAAAGTCAACAGTTGCTTTTTTTGCCAAAATAACCAATAATGATCACTATGATAAAGACAATTTTTGGTTTTAGTTACCTGGTCATAGCCATGGCTTTTCTGGCTCCTTTTGCGATTATTGCCGCTTTTTTCTATCTGATAGGGCTGCGCAAACTCATGAAAATGGTTATTTATCGTCTGGCACAGGGCTGGGCAAGATCGTTAATCCCTGTTGCAGGGTGCAAAGTAACGGTAAAAGGCAGGGAAAATACACCCAAAAAAGGCGGTGTTTGTTTTGTCAGTAATCATTGCGGTTTTTTTGATATTATACTGCTGCTTGGATATTGCGGGCGGCCTTTTGGATTTGTCGCAAAAAAAGAACTGCTTTTAGTTCCCTTGCTTAACTTGTGGATTTACATGCTTGGCGGACTGTTTATAGACCGAAAAAACGTCAGAAAGGCAATTCGTACAATTAATAAGGGCGTCGAGCGGATAAAAGCAGGCGGCGGCATGTTAATATTCCCCGAAGGCCATCGTTCAAAGGGCAGGGGACTGCTTCCCTTCCATCAGGGCTCCCTAAAGCTTGCAACCCAGGCAAATGCGACAATAATACCGGTAGCAATAGAGGGCAGTTACGATGTTTTTGAAAAAAACAACCGTGTAGTCAGCGCCAAAGCAAAAATTGCCTTTTTGGAACCCATCGATACGGCAAGTCTTCCTCCCGAAGACCGAAAACAGGTGCTTTGCGACAGAATTTACACAGTAATTAAGGAAGAACTGGGTTATTGACAAACCCAGTCAAATTCTATAATTTTACCTTAAGATACATTATCAATCCCCGGTTGTGTAATGGTAGCACGGCAGTCTCTGGATCTGCTTGTGGGAGTTCAAATCTTCCCTGGGGAATGAATTTTTCAAGTAGCGAGTGAACTAACTCAGTTTCAATTAACAAATCAGAAGCAGAAACATGAAGATTTGAACTCCCGTAGTGCCGTGCCCCGAAAAGGCGTGAGCCTTTGAGGGGTTGAGGCGCATGGATGCGCCGAAAGGCACGGAGGCGGGCCTGGAAGCCCAAAGCAGGATGCTGAGGGCTGGAAGGTTCAAATCGGGCGCGCTACTCACGCTAAAGCGTTCGCGCTCTATTCATCTCATTGACTTTTACTGTGCGCCACGCCGTGCTGCCTTTATTCATCCACACGCTGTGCGTGCATAATTGGGCGTCCCTGGGGAAAAATCAATAAACACTTAAAACCTCGTCAAAATACGCCGATGATTTAAAAGAATAACTGTGAATATACGTAATAATCGTATATAATTGCGTTGGGGAGGTTTTGGAATGTCTGATAGTGATGATCTCGATCTTGATGGCGGCGATGAGTCGGAATCCGGCGGTTCTTCCAAGAAAAGAGGCGGAGGCGGCTTAGGTAATTTATTGCCTACAATTCTCAAGTTTGTAGCCATTGGTCTTGGTGCGACAATTTTTATTGTTACGGTCAGTGTAGTTACCTATAATATTATGAGAGGAGACGGAAGGTCTCAGACCAGTCTTTCAAGCTATGATGGACCCTATGTGGGTACACGTCAAGAGTATGCCATGTATACAATGCTTGGATCGATCCAGACGCGAACAAGGGATTTCCCGGTACAACAAAATGTTACTGTAGTGATGATTATTGGTTACGATTTAAACGACCAGATTGCGTCCTCGGAGTTAATTAGCCGTCAGTATGAGCTGCGCGATTTTGTGCGGCGTTATTTTGCAGGGAAAACGGCTGCAGAACTGGTTCCGGAAAGGGAAGATGAACTAAAAACGGAGATTCGTGAACAACTGAATACCCGCTTCCTGGACAAGGCAAGAGCCAGAATTATTTTGTTTGATAAATTAGATGTGATGGAATCATTTTAATTGAACCTTGCCAATAATTAGGTAAAGGTTTAACATAAAGAAAAGGAGATCCGGGCAATTATGACAGAAGTTCTGTCCCAGGATGAAATTGACCAGCTATTAACCGCGATAAATGCAGGAGAAACCGAGCCTGAGGATTTCAGGCCGGCTGCGGATAGCCGTAAGATCAAGATATATGACTTTAAACGCCCCGACAAATTCTCCAAGGAACAGATTCGTACTGTTTCGATTATGCATGAAACTTTTGCCCGTCTTACCACAACATCGCTTTCTGCGCAGTTGCGTTCAATGGTTCATGTCCACGTAGCATCGGTAGATCAGTTAACTTACGAAGAATTTATTCGTTCAATACCGACACCTACAACTCTTGCAATCATCAATATGGATCCTTTAAAAGGAAATGCAATCCTCGAAATCGATCCTGCAATTACTTTCTCTATTATTGACCGTCTTTTTGGCGGCAC
>Ga0123356_10004636_pt1 | contig 14159 bp, 14 predicted proteins | sample TergutEmb28metaG_2_FD_92546 | JGI IMG/M metagenome (GOLD analysis project Ga0123356, IMG submission 92546) | Embiratermes neotenicus P3 segment gut microbial communities from Petit-Saut dam, French Guiana - Emb289 P3 | ecosystem: Host-associated > Arthropoda: Insects > Digestive system > Gut ...
ATCCGCCAGCCCTGGTCGTCCGTCAGGTGCCAGTGAAAGGCGTTGATTTTCACCATGGACGTCATTTCGATCAGGCTCTTGACGGTTTCAACCGGGAAAAAATGCCGGACGCTGTCCAGCAGAAAGCCGCGGTAGGCGAAGCGCGGCGCGTCCTCGATCTCGCAGAAGGGAAGGCCGCCGTCTTCTGTCAGTGCGGCAAGGGTAACGAGGGCCCAGCAAAGGCCCCTGTCGTCGGCGGCTTCGATTTGGATGCCTTCGCCGGCTACGCGCAGGCGGTATGCCTCCGGCGGCAAATCTTCGTCAAGCGACACGGCCAGCAGCGGCGGGTCATAGGGCGAAGACGTGCCGGGTTCATTAATTACTATCTCGACGCCCGCCCGTTCCGCGTAAATCCGGAAGAATTCCTCTGAAAAATCCGGAGCCGCCACCCGCAGCACAGCGGGCAACGCAAGGCGTTCGCCTGATACCGCTACCGGGCCGTTCGGGCGGGGTATCAGGGGGAGGTAATCGGGGCTTGCCTTCGGATCGGCGCGCCCGCAGGCGGCAGCGGAAAGCAGAAGCGCGGCGGCCATGAGCAGCGCAATAATTTTTTTCATGGAATCAACCTTTCTATGTGTTTGACAGTATGATATATTTGTGCTATGCTTGTCTCAGAAAAAATGAGGAGGCCCATGATGAAACAAATCGTCTGCATCGTGCTTTCCGCGCTCTTCTTTCCTGTTTACCCCCTGCTGGCGGCCGGAAGGGCGACCACCGCCGTATTTCTACGTGTAAACGATTCGCATTACAACAACGTATCCACAGCGCTCAACAACCCTGACGCCGCGCCGGAGGCCCGGGCGCTGATGCAGTGGCTGGGGGCGCAATATGGCTCGCATATTCTCAGCGGGCAACATATCGATCCCTACCAGGACTATGCGCAGCCGCAGTTTCTGGACGCCGAAGGCAACCCCGACGTGCGGCTGGCCAACGAGCTGGCCGTGCTGCAAGAGGTCAACGGCGGCAAGCTGCCCGCCGTGCTGGGGCTTGACTTCACCGGGGTGGAGTACCCGGAGCAGTGGGACGACTGGATGACGCGGTTCGCGGTGCAATGGCACGAACTGGGCGGCGTTGTGACCTTTTGCTGGCATTGGCTCGTACCAAAGGACATTACCGCGGACCCGTCGGAATTTTCCCGCTGGAACAGCGCCATTTATAAGGGCGATACCAATTTCAGCATGAAAGCTGCCATGGCGGACAAAGAAAGCCAGGGCTATGCGTGGCTGCTGCAATGCGTCGACCGCGTGGCCGAACAGCTCCAAACGCTGCGGGAGGCCGGCGTGCCGGTGCTCTGGCGGCCATTGCACGAGGCGGCAGGCGGCTGGTTCTGGTGGGGAGAGAACAAGAACGCCTACCTGGAACTGTACAAGTTGATGTATGACCGGCTGACCTATGAACATGGATTGAACAACCTCATCTGGCTGTGGAACGGGCAGGACGCCGCCTGGTACCCCGGCGACGGCTACGCCGACATCCTGGCGGACGACCCTTATCCCCCCGGAAATTTCAAGTGGCTGCATTTCGTGGATCCCGCGCGGTCCGTGCGCTTCAGGTACACGCACCGCACCAACCGAACGAAGATGGTCGCCATGAGCGAAAACGCCACGCTGCCAAGCCTCCGCCGGATGTGGGGGCTGAATGCGAAATGGCTATTTTTCTGCACTTGGAACCGCGAGATGATGCTGAAGCCAGACCCGCAAAACAAGCCCTATGGCCTGCTGCGGGAATACTCGGAAAAATATAACAAAGCAAAGGCAATGCGGGCGATGTACGGCGACCCGCGCGTGCTCACGCTGGAACAGTGTCAATGGAAATAGCTTCCAGCGCCTTTTGTTCGCGCAGCTCTTTCACCGTGCCGCCTCGGGCGATATACGCGAGGACTTCCTCTTCCGGGAGCCCTCCAATGATACATTGCTTATATTGTACCGGCACGCCGCCCTTCGCCTTGATGATGAGATTTATCCCCAAAATCAGCGCGAAAGCGAGGAACAGGCCTGCGAAGGCAGTTTTCAGCTGATTGCCCGCGATTAATGATAAGGCGGCCCCGGCCATGCCTGCGCTTGAAATCAAGCTGTTGCGCCAAAACCACTTGGGGCTCGCGGCCAGAAAACTGGTGAACAGCCCAGCCAACGCGGCGGCGGCAGCGATGAAAATCCCCGCCAGCATGATAATGTACCCGCGCTGTGAGGTTGCATTCAACTGCTGAAGCTGCTCGCTAAATCGGCCCATATTTTGGAACACGTCCAGGATGGCGGGCCGCATGTTGCTCAGCAGCACCGGCGCCAGCGCCCCCAAGGGCAAAAACAGCAGCGCCAGCCGCGCGATGGCAAACGGGCCGCCAATGACAGCCGCGCTCGCGCGGTCGAATTTTTTTTGCGCGGCTGCTGCTGCAAGCTCTACCCGGTCGGATTCCTCCTCCATGCGCTCCTCCATCCCAAAATAAAGGATGTTCACGCCGCAATCCGGGCATAGCTCCCGCCAGTCGGAAAACTTCAGCTTTCGTTTGCAGTCTGGGTTCGGGCAATACGCCATCACAAGCGCTCCTTCCATGTGCATTTGTTCCAGTATAGCATATCTCGCAAAAACAATCAAGTTTTTTCATTGACCAGATGTGCCCTTTAGCGCGTCTTTATAGAAAATCAATGATAGCGAAGGGCTCATGAATAACTTGACAACACTACAGGCAATCGCGGAGCGAACAAAGCCTACAAATCCTCCAACACCGGCAAATCCTCAACAAATCTTGCGGGCAGGCCGAGCTTGCGGAAGTAAACGCACATGCTGCGGCAGGCGAACTGTTCCGTGGAATAGTGCGTGCCGCCCATCACATTGATCCTATTTTCTTTCTCGAACGCATGCGCTTTTTCGCTGTACTCGTTTATCATACTGATGCCGGTGACCAGCGTGTTGATGTTCCTCTCGCGCACCTCCGGCACCAAATCAATGTCGTTGCCGCCGCCCGCGACGACGGCGACCAGTTGATCCCGGATTTGATGATCTCCATAAGAATAGAGCTTCGTCTCATGCCCAACCGCGCTCGCGAACACTTTTTGCAGTTCGCTTGCAGTTTCGCACTTCGTTTTCCCAATGACGCCGGCCAGCCCCCCGCGATACGCCGCGAACGGCTCTATGATTTCGATCCCCAGGGCTTCGGCAAGGGACTTGCTGGTGGAGTGCGGGCCGAAATTGTCCAGCGGCACATGGATGGCGTAAATGGCCACACGGCGCGCCCGGCACGCCTCCACATACTTATTGTCCATCTGGAACCACCGCTGCGGCGTCCCGCGATTCTCCCAAACAGCCGGATGATGCAGAAAGAGCATGGCGTCCTCCGGCTCATCCGCCATGATTTGCTCCATGACATTATCTGACGGGAAAACAGCCGTATACACCTGACGGATTTCCCTCGTAAAATCGCAGACCAGGCCCATGCTGCGCTGCTTAAAATTCTCGGCTATGTACGGGTGCATGTCCGGGATATAGCTGGCGAAGTCGTCGTGCAGGTGCGGGAAAATGAAGTCCCGTTCCAGCTGTTCGTATAAATCGATGGCGCGCATATTTGATCTCTCCTAGAAGCATATGCATATGTTCTGATTTGCGTCTCAAGTTAATCCTGGGAAAAGCATTCTCAGCGGCGCTTTACTAACCCAGCCGACGCTTTGCAAATATCCGGTGATCGGAGATATGAGAACCTGTAATAATCCGATAACGGCGCAGATAGGGATCAACAGGGGTATGAACGGAACTGCAAGATAAACCATAGCTCCCCAATCTTCTTCATATGGGTCCCTAAACTCATTAATAAAAACTTTACAAGCATAGGCTAATATAATGAATGGCAAGGCGATCATCCATAAACCAGATATGGCGTGCTGACCAATATCGCTACCAACACCGCTTGCCGAAATCGCCCCGGGAGTCGCATCTTCCTCAATGATTTCCAGAACCGCGTCGACGATTTCCTCGCTCTCGGCCCCCGCCGGAACCGCGCCCGCGCATAGCAGGCCCGCCAACACACATGCCGCCATCAGAACTGAAATTGCTTTTTTCATGGCAATGCCTCCTCGCCAAATTTAGAATATTTTTACCCCGCCATGGGGCCGCACCCGCAGCACGTAGCAACTGCCCGCGCCGAACACGGCTTCCATGGCGTTTCGATAGGATTCCAGCATGTCCAGCGGCACAAAGGCCTGGATGGTTCCGGCGAAGCCGCCGCCGTGCACCCGCCACGCGCCGCGCTCGCCAAGCAAGGTTTCGCTCAGCGCGAGAGCGAGGGCCACCGGCTGCTCCGGGCGTTTCGGGGTAAACACATTCTGGCCGTACATATACGAGCTTTGCCCGCTTTGCTTGATCAGCGCCAAAAAGGCGGGAAAGTCGCCGCGCCCCAGCGCCGCCGCCTGGGCGTCCACCCTGTCGTTTTCCGCGAAGAAGTGCAGCGCCCGCAAAATTGCGCGTTCGCCTGTTTTTTCTCTCACCACAGGCAGGTATTGCAGCAGCTCTTCTCTGCTGGTTTCTCGCAAGACTTTTTTGCCCAGCGCACCCGCCACATGCTCCATCTCGGCTCGCACTGCGGCGTAGTCGTCCGTCAAATCAGCGTGGCTGCCACCGGTGTCCAAAATACAAAGGGCATGCCCGCTTGCCGCGAAGTCAAACGCCACAGGCTGGACGACGGGCGCCTTCGTATCCGCAAAGTCAATGCTGACAAAGCCGCCAACGGCGCAGGCCGTTTGATCCAGCAGGCCGCTTGGCTTGCCAACGAATACGTTTTCGGCATACTGCGAAATCTGCGCGATTTCCAGCGGGCTAATACTGCAATCGTTGTAAAAGCAATTGAGAATCGTGCAGATGAGCACCTCGAACGCCGCTGAGGACGAAAGCCCCGAGCCGCTTAGGACGTCTGACACAGTAGCCGCGCAAAAGCCGCCGATTTTGTAGCCCCGCTGCGTGAACCCAGCGCAAATGCCACGGATCATCGCGTTGGAGTGGCCGTACTCCACATCCACAGGGGTGAGTACGTCGAGGTTCACATCGTTGAGGGGGTAATTCGCGGACTTCACCAAAATGCGGTCCCCGCCGGTTTTCGCCGCGACAGCCTGCATATCCAGGTTGACGCTGGCCGCCAGCACCTTGCCGTTGTTATGGTCGGTATGGTTTCCGCCAATCTCGCTGCGGCCCGGCGCGCTGAAGACAGAGACATCCTCCTCCTCCCCGGGAAAGAGCCCCGCGAAAGTATCCGCCAATTCCAACAAGCGCCGCTCCTGCGCCAGGGCGTCGGCGGCGTAAATTTCTTCCAGGCGCCTGCGCAAATTCCCATTCTTCAGGCTAAAATGCAATTGCTTCAGATACATAATTTTTCTCCAATGTCACAATAATTACGCATTACGAATTTTTTTCAGCGCCATGTTGATGCCGATAATCGAGATGCCCGAAAGCGTGAAAATGATAATCAGCGGGATTAAAAACGGGAACGTCAGAGGATCATAGGCGTTTTTGCCGATCATGGTATATATGATAAGGCTCGGTAAAAAGCCGAGCAGGGAGATCAGAACATAATCCACATAGTCGAAGCCCATGGCGCCGTACAGCTGGCTGACGGGGTTCAGCGGGAAGCTCGGGACCGTGCGGAATAAAAACAGCAGAAAAGGCTTGCTTTTGCTGTCGTTTTTTTCCAGGAACGAGCGGATGTCACGGTTGAACTCCAGCAGGCGCTGCACCTGCCCGCCGCCCAGCCGCCGCCCCAAAAAATACCTGATGCTGATGAGAATCACCATACCGGTGATATTGACGGCAAAGCTGATGTGCATTTGCAGTACGCCGCCCGAGATTACGATCATTAGCCACAGCGGGATGGCGGAAATCAAGCTTTTCAGGCAGTACAGCAGCAGCACGGCCAGCACGATAAGCCATAAATTGCGCAAGTTGAGCACATAAGCTTTCAGTTCGTCCAGGCGCTCCACATACATCCAGTAAACATCCTGCAACGGCTTCGAGTTTCTATAAAACAACAGCACGATGAGCAGGCCGGCTACCAGCAACAAAAACGCGCCGACCATGTTGATCAGCGAATGCCTTCTTTTTTGCCTGTATGCAGCGTCCTTGGTTTGTCTCATAGCGGAAACATTATAGCCGATTTTTGCCGTGACGTCAAGCGTTATTTTAGCGCCGGCCAATATTCCCGGCCGGCGCTGTAAAATTTTATTTTACTTCTTCTTTGAATACTTCATCACATACACCACGCGCATGAGGGTGGAATCCACTATTCCGATGGCTTTCACCTTGCCGAACAGGTCCCTCGTGATGGAAACGGCGGCATTCTTTTCCGTTACGGTTTCCACGGCGCGGGCCTCGTCAAGGCTCGAGCCGACGCACAGCGCGCCGTTATCCTCCAGCAGCACGGCGCTGCGGCGCTTCAGGGCCTTGGCCACCTGGGCGGCACTTTCCAACTGGTTGTTCGGGTTAAAGCGTCCCACCCGCAGGTTCACGCCCGCGATCTGCGCGAAGTCGTCCAGATAAGGCAAAAGCTTTTGCCGGGCCTTCGAAGCGCCTACGATATCCGGCTTCTTGCTATGCACGATGGCGTTGACCTTGCCGTTTTTCTTGTAGATCGCCCTGTGGAGCTCCAAGGTATCGGGGGCTTCCAAGCCGTCGAACACCTCGCCATTGGTAAGCGAAACGTCGACGCTTTCGCCTTCGAAGCCTTCGGGGGCCATGCAGAACGCCTTGCCGCTGCGGAAGCTCGTATAGGCGTCCAAGGCGGGCGCAGGCTCATTCTTCGCGCGGCGGGCGGCGATCAGTGCCTGAATGCCTTCCAGAGTGTCCGCGATTTCGCCCGTGACTTCCGCGAGCTTGTTTTTCAAATGCCCAAGGCAGGCTTTTTCCAGCGCGTCGGCCACCTTGAAGGCCTCCTCCGGATCCTTGCCCACGCACAGCGCGCCGTGGTGCGCCATAAGGATGGCGTTGGCGCCGGGGTTTTGCTCTATCGCCTTGACGATACCCTTCACAAGCTTTTTCGTGCCGGGCAGGCCGTAGCCCGCGATGGGCACGCTCTCGCCCAGGATATCCGTCCAGAATTCAGACACCACAGGCTGGCCCATGCAAGCCGCGATGGAGGCGTTGTGCTGATGGGTATGGATCACGAAATTCACGTCAGGCCGCAAAAGAAAAGCCTGCGCGTGGATTCCCTTTTCGCTGCTGGGTTTTACATCGCCTTCATACGACATGTCGCTGAGCTGCACCAGGACGATATCGTCCGGCTCCAAATTTTCATAGGCCTTGCCCGAAGGCGTGATGACAAAGGACGCGTCGTCCACGCGGGCGCTCACGTTGCCCCATGTGCGGGCGATGAGCCCGGTTTCCAGCAGGCGCTTGCCCGCCGCGATGACGTCCAGTTTTGCTTGCAGGATGTCCATAATAATCTCCTAAATATTTAGATTTTAGATAGTACAAACATGAGCCATAGCAGAATGATGAATACGGCCTCGCAGGGGATGGCAAGCTTGGTGTATTTCTCCTTCCAGGCCTTGTCCACGCAGGTGAAGATGAACCTTGTGAAGAAAATAACGTTGGAAAACACAAGCCCGCCGATGAGCGAATATTCGCCAAGCCCGCTGAAAAATAGAAACAGCAGGAAAAATCCCAGCGCGAAGGACATGCCGCCGTAATACACGCGGATTTCCGTCACGCCGGCGGGGCCGTCTGGCTTCATCGCGAACATGGCGGCGTTTTTCACCGGCTTTGCCATGAACATCACCGCCATGCCAAAGAAGTAGCACGCAAGCCCCAAAACGGAAATCGTCACGGGTATGTTGTCAAGTAAAAGTTCTGTCATCATGAATCTCCTTTCAAATAACCTCAAACTCAGCGTAAATGTGGTGACGGTCGGAATCTGTAACCGGCCTGTCTTTATCAAAGAAATAATGTACAGCGATTCGATAGCGCCCGGCTTGCACAGGCGCGTAGTGCTCCTCAAGGGTATAGGTCATTTCCTCGTTTTGCTGCGGTGAGAGCATGAAGCCGGGAAGGTTGAATATCCCCCGTCCGGGTAGAAGCTCCACATCGGCCCATTGAGCATCAATCCACACTTGCAAAGTAAACGGCAGGCCGTATGTAATCTCCTCGGCTGTGCCATTGCGCCAAACAACTGTGATCTCCTCTATGCTGGCGGGATAACTTTGCCGTTCTGCGGTGATCGTCACTTCGCCTTCCACAATGCGGCCGGGGAAGCTTCGCGGCTGCGATGTAACCACCTCGCTATGATCAGCATCGTTGGCGCTGTTATCGCCGCAGCCACCAATCAAAATTAAAACCAGCAAAGCCGTAGCGCATAGAACAGCGATTCTCTTCATGATAGCATCTCCATTCACAGCGCTTCCAGCCTCCTTGCCCGTTCATACGCCAGCGCAAGAAATTCCTCCGGCGGCAGGGCTTCATAACCCATGTTGTTGACCTCCAGCGCCGTTGGGCCTTTGTAGCCAGTTTCTGCAATCGCGCGCATCTGTGCGGGCCAATCAATTGTGCCATCGAAGGGCAGGCGGTGCTGATCCACTTTGTTTGCGCCTGAAAGCTCGCCTTGATTATCGTGCAGGTGCAGGGCCATAAGCCGATGCCCAAAGCGCGAAAGCAAATCAGCCTCGGGTATGCGCAGCAAACGGCAGTTATGATGTCCGCTGTCAAAGCACAACCCAAATCGCTTGGAATCAAACCGTTCCAGTAGCAAAGCTGCTTGCTCGATCTGGCCCCCCCGGCGCATGTTTTCCAGGGCAATGTTCACGCCTTGCCGCTCCGCGCGATCAATCAACGCTGCAAAGCGCCGCAGGCCGGTTTCGCTCACAAGCGGCGCTTCGCCGCATGACGCATGCATTACCATCGTGGGAATTTCGTATGCAGCGCAGTCATCAACGCACTTGAGAAAATAATCGAACACAGACTGACCGGCGGCGTTATCTTCCCAAAGATGATTCGCCTCCCAGTATGGGGCGTGGATATTCTCAATCTCAAGCCTCATCTGGCGGGCATGCAACAATTGTTCGAAATATTCTTTGCCGGGATAACTCGCGAAGGTTGGCTCTTCGCTCCACCAAAGCGCGACCGCGTCAAAACCTGCCGCCTTGATTAGGCGCAAGTGTTCGCGCAAGGACAGATCATAGCCATACCATGCGAAAATTGAGATCATCTTTATTTCTCCTGCGGAATCCTCACGCAGTTCTGGAACACGCGCTCGAATTTATCCAGGGCTTCCTGCACCAGCTCCGGCGTATACGCTGCGGAGGTATAAAGCCTGCTGCCCGCGAGGGTCACAATGCCTTCCGCCATGTAGGCCGCGCCCATGTGCTCCATTTCGCGCTTGCGGATGCTCGTGGCCTTGAGCACGCCGGGGATGCCCCAGGGCTTCGACCAGTCGATGGCGTAATGCATGGTGCCGGCGTTGTCCAGGTGGCAGATGCTGCCTTGGTTGAACACCACGAAGGGGAGCTTATATTTCTTCACGAGCGCTTGCAGGCCCTTTGTAAGCAAATCGCCCATTTCGCCAGCCTTCTGGCACGCGTTGGTACGGTCGATTTCCTCGAGAGTGTAGTATCCCGCCACGCAACTGAGGGGCGTTGCCGCCATGGTGCCACCGATGAGCGCCTTCTTCACCTTGGAGCCGCCGTCGAGTCCCGCGCCAAAATATTTCATGTATTCGTTCTTGCCGCCAACGCCACCCGCGCCAGGGTACCCGCCCGCGACCGCCTTGCCGAAGACCGTCAGGTCCGGCGATACACCGAAGAAGCCCTGCGCGCCCGCCATGCCGATGCGGAAACCCGTGACGACCTCGTCGAACACCAGCAGCGCGCCATACTTGCGGCAGAGTTTTTCCACGCCCGCGTTGAAGTCGAAATCCAGGGGGCGTGTGCCGCTTTCCGGGCCCACGGGCTCAATGAACACCGCCGCCGTGCCGCCGCGGAATTTGTTCGCGAAGAGCACGCGCTCCAGGGCGTCCAGGTCGTTGGGGAAAAATTCCTGGGTGTGCTTGAACATAAACAGCGGTATGCCGCTTGCCTGGGTGAATTTGCTGCCCGGCACGCGGATGCCGTAGGCCAGGGAATCGCTCCAGCCGTGGTAGGCGCCGCCCATCTTCACGATGTTCTTATTCTTCGTAGCTAGGCGCGCCGCGCGGCAGGCCGCCACACAGGCCTCGCTGCCGGAGTTGAGCATGCGGAATTTGTCCACACTGGGCACACTGTCGGCAATTTTTTTGCCCAGCTTGTATTCGTATTCGTGGAACAGGCCCGTGGAAGGGCCGCAAGTATCCAGCAGCTCCTTGACCTGCTCGCGCACGGAAACCGGGTTCGAGCCCAGGACCGTCGGGCCGCCCGCTTGAAGGAAGTCCAGGTATTCGTTGCCGTCGATGTCGTAGAGCTTGGCGTCCTGCGCCTTGGTAAACACCAGCGGGAACGGGTAGTTGAACGCCAGGTTGTGCTGCACGCCGCCGGGGATGATCTCCTTGGCCTCCTCGATCATCGCCTTGGATTTCGCGCATTTTTTCTCGTAGTACTCCGCCTCGTACTCCGCGAGCTTGGCGGGGCTAATGGAATAAATGGGCTTGCGGATGAGCTCGTCCAGCTGCCGGGTCACGGCCCGGGCGTCATGGTAATCCTGAATCGCAAAACGGGTATCCATAGGGCATTCTCCTCTTTATATTTGGTTTGAAAAGTGAATCGCGGTTCACCTTTGTGTTGTTAAAATTATAGCACACCGAAAGAGAAAATACAAGTGAATTTTATGTGAATATATCTTCCTGCAATTGATGCAGCGCTTCCCTGCGCGCCTGTTCCCGCGCGAGGTCCAACTCAAAAACGCCCGCTTCATTGACGATCAGCACGCTGCCCTCGCGGCTGCCTGGTGGCAATATTTCACGTGAAACAATTTCGAGCGTGCCGTCTTCGCATTCTAACACAGCAAAGCCATCCTCAAACCGGTCGATGATCCACATGGGCCTACCTCACATTTTTTCCGGGACGGTAATCTGGAACATTTGCAGCAGGTTTTTCAGCGTATCGCGCACGCATTGGCACAGGGCCAGCCGCGCCTGCATGAGCGGCTCGTGGTCGCATTTGACGCGGCAGGCGTTGTAGAACTTGTGGAACAGTCCCGCAAGTTCCATGCAATAGCGCGTCACCCTGGCAGGGTCATAATTCTTCGCCGCTTCAATCAGTTCATCCGTGAGCCTCGCCAGGTGCCGAATCAATTCACGCTCCTCCGGCGCTTTTAGCAGCAAAAACTCATCCAAACCGCATGGCCTCTGCTCGATGCCTTCTTGTGCAAGTTTAGCAAAAATGCTGCATATGCGCGCATGCGCATACTGACAGTAATACACTGGATTTTGTGACGACTGCTCGACAGCCAGTTCCAGATCGAAGTCCATCGGTGAATTTGGGTCACGTAAATTAAACATAAACCGCAGCGCGTCAATCGGGATTTCTTCCAGTAAATCTTCCAGAGTGATGGATTTTCCCGTACGCTTGCTCATGCGGACCACTTCGCCGTCCCGCACGAATTTCACAAGCTGATACAGCACGATTTCGAGCTTCGCAGCGTCGTCGCCAAGCAGCGCCCGCAGCGCCGCCCGCAATGTCATGATGTACCCATGATGGTCGGCCCCAAGCGCGTTGATGGCCCGTTCGAATCCGCGCATTACCAGTTTATTGTAATGATACGCCACATCGGGAACAACGTAAGTGGGCAAGCCATTGGAGCGCACCAGTACGAAATCTTTGTCGAGCCCAAACTCTGTTGCTTTAAACCAGAGCGCGCCGTCTTTTTCATACGTATGCCCTTTGTTTTTGAACAATTCTATGACACGATCGACCTCATTGCTGTCATATAAACTGCTTTCGTAGAACCATGTGTCATAATCGATGCGATATTTTCTCAAATTCTGACGCATGGCATCCACATTTTGAGGCATTGCATAGGCAATCAAGGCCTCGCGGCGCTCGTTTTCGTCCAAATTTCGATGCTGACTGCCATACAAATCGATGAATTCCCGCGCCCTTTGTGTAATATCATCCCCGTGATAAGCATCCTCCGGCATTTCAATCTGTTCTCCAAGCAGCTGCCGGTAGCGAACATCCAGCGAAATCCCGAATTTTTGTATCTGGTTGCCGCCATCGTTCACATAAAACTCGCGCTCCACCTCGTATCCCACCGCGTTTAGCACTGCGGCGAGGCAATCTCCCAAAGCGCCGCCGCGCGCATTGCCCATGTGCATGGGTCCCGTGGGGTTGGCAGAAACAAATTCCACCAATATCCGCTTTCCCGCGCCAAAGCGAGAGCGGCCGTAAGCCTCCCCTTTCGCGAGAACATCCGCCACAATTTCCGCGTAGTAGGCGTCGGAAAACGTGAAATTGAGGAAGCCGGCGCCCGCCGCTTCGCAATGTGAAGCGTAAGTATCAGACAGATCAATGTGTCGCACCAGTGCGTCAGCGGTTTTGCGCGGCGATTGGCGAAGCTCTCGCGCCCACGCCATGGCCGCGTTGGAAGATATGTCGCCATTTTGACGGTCCGCCGGCACCTCCAATTGGAAGCTGCCGGTCGGAATTTGTGGTATATTACCAAATTCAGCCGCTTTTTGCGCTGACAATTTTATAGCTTCTTCAATTTGCCGCTTCACAGCTTCAACAAGATATGACATTACTCCGCGCCGCTCCTTAACACTTTAATCTCCATTTGGTTGCTGGACATGAGATCCGCGTAAAAATCCAGGGTGTAATTGAGCTTGATTTTGCCGCCGCTGGGGCTGATGCTGGACTCCACCGAGCGCGCAAACACGCCAAGGCGCATCAGGCCCGCCGGGGTTGTGTAGTAACAACTGTGGCGCACGCCTTGCTCGAGGGTGATTTCCAGCGGAAATTCGCCCTCGCGGGAGAGCGAAACGAGCCGGTTTTGCACGCGCAGGGCCGCGCGGCTGCCTTCAAGGCCCTCGCTTTGCTCCATATAATCCAGCTGCCAGCCGCTGCCACCGTCCAATTCCGCTAAAACGCCGTCGCACAAAACTTCAGAGGAGTGAAACTCTCCGTCAATTTCATGGCTGTCCTTGATCTCAATCAGCACCGGATATTTTTTTCGCCTGCGACGCAAAACCGCTTTATTTTCGCTCATTTTTCACCCTCCCTTTTGGCCAATCCAAGCTCCGCCCACTGCGAATCGTCCACCGGGCCCGGGCATTCTGTCATGGGCTCCGACGCGTTTTGTGCTTTTGGAAATGCCACAACATCCCTCAAACTTTCGCATCCTAAAATTTGCATCACCAATCTGTCCAGTCCAAGACCCATTCCGCCATGCGGAGGCGGTCCAAAACGGAAAGCATCCATCAAAAAACCGAACTTCTGCTCAATTTCTGACTCTGTAAGTCCCAATAACGCAAAGATTCTAGCTTGCAATTCCGAATCTGTGATACGAATGGAACCGGAGGACAATTCAATGCCGTTGAGCGTTAAATCGGCCGCCTTCGCGATAACATTCGCTTTATCGCTTTCCAGTATTGCCATGCTTTCGTCTGTTGGCGAAGTGAACGGATGATGCATTGCAATGAATTGCCGTGAATCTTCGTCCCAGTCAAAGAATGGAAACTCCATAATCCACAGGAAATTCAGCAGGGTTTTGTCGATTAGACCCAACTTTTTCGCAAGTTCTTGCCGCAACCCGCCAAGCACGGAGAGTGCCAACGTGTTTTTTTTGTCCGCAATCAGGAACACGACGTCGCCCGGCTGCGCATCGGCGCGTTGCAAGAGCGATTGCATGGTCGCGGGATCTAAAAACTTGCCGAAGGAGGACGCGACCGCGCCGTCCCCTGCGATTCTAGCCCAGGCAAGGCCCTTCGCGCCGATACCCTTCACATATTCGGTCAGCTTGTCAATCTCTTTGCGCGTTAAAGCATTATATGCATTTTTCGCCGTAATGCCCCGCACGGAACCAGTTTCCAATGCACTTTCGAACACGGCAAAGCCGCAGTTTTTGAGAAGATCGCTCACATTGAAGAGGTCCATGCCGTAACGGGTGTCCGGTTTGTCAGAGCCAAAGCGCTCCACGGCGTCTTTATAAGACATGCGAGGAATGGGAAAAGTCACATTCAATTGCAA
>Ga0123356_10004637_pt1 | contig 14156 bp, 9 predicted proteins | sample TergutEmb28metaG_2_FD_92546 | JGI IMG/M metagenome (GOLD analysis project Ga0123356, IMG submission 92546) | Embiratermes neotenicus P3 segment gut microbial communities from Petit-Saut dam, French Guiana - Emb289 P3 | ecosystem: Host-associated > Arthropoda: Insects > Digestive system > Gut ...
CCTGTTTTCCGCCGGGGCCGGTGCTTCGAAGGAATTTGGGCAAAGGGTCGCTGATGCGGGGGCCATCGTCATCGACAATTCCTCCGCGTGGCGGATGGACCCTGACGTCCCGCTCGTCGTGCCTGAGGTCAACGCATCGGACCTCGACCGCATCCCGAAGGGGATCGTCGCCAACCCCAACTGCACAACGATGGTCGCCATGCCGGTGCTCGCGCCGCTGCACGCCGAGGCCGGACTCACCTCGATGATCGTCTCCACCTATCAAGCCGTGTCGGGCGCCGGACTGGCCGGGACGGCGGAGCTGGCCGCCCAGATCGCCGCGGTCGGCGACAAGTCGGCGGAGCTGGCCTTCGACGGATCGGCCCTCGAGATCCCCGACACCGGCGTGTTCCCGGGGCCCATCGCCTTCAACGTCCTGCCACACGCCGGCAGCTTCTCCGACGACGGCGACGAGACCACCGAGGAGCTCAAGCTCCGCAACGAGAGCCGCAAGATCCTCGGCATCCCCGACCTCGCCGTCTCGGCGACGTGCGTCCGGGTCCCCGTCTACACGGGCCACGCACTGGCCATCAATGCCGTGTTTGCCCAACCCATCACCCCGGCTCGTGCGAGGGAGCTGCTGGCGGGTGCGCCGGGCGTCGAGTTGGTCGACGTCCCCACCCCGCTCCGCTCCGCCGGGGGCGACACCTCGCTCGTCGGGCGGATCCGCGAGGACCGCAGCCGCGACGACGGGCGCGGCCTGGCCCTCTTCGTCGCGGGTGACAACCTGCGCAAGGGCGCAGCGCTGAACGCAGTCCAGATCGCCGAGGCCCTGGAAAACCGGCGAGGCTGACCTACCTGAGGCGCTCGGCGCCCTGACGACGGGTATCAACGTGACCTTTTCAAACTCGTTGTTCAGAACCTCCCAAGAGTGGGAAGTCAATCCGACGAGAGGGATTGGGGTCGATCGCGTATCCAACGGGTGTCGAGAGTTCTCGGTCAAAGAGTGTGGAGAAAAGCCCTTTGGAGCAGCGGGCCTCGCAGCAAAGGCCATTTCGGCCTTGGGCTTGCCCGCGGCGCGTGGCTCTGCCGTTCGACCCTGCCTGCGGCGAATCCAGTGACATGCAGCGAGGGACCGAGCGACTGCATGCTGTGCCAACTCGGAGGGATCCCGGAGGGGGGCATGCTCCCCGGGTCAAACGTCTGCGTCGCCTATGTCGACGACGAATTCTCGGGCTTGATCCCACTGGAACGCCAGGGGGTCATGCTTGCGCCCCGGCGCCACACCGGCATGACGTCCGAGTCTCCCGAGCGCGCTGCCGCCATTCTCGCCACGCTCCGACTTCTGGTGGAAGCGGTCAAGTCCTCCTATCACGTCGAGGCGGCGACGATCGAGCCCACCACGGACTTGCCTGCTGCCCCCGGGCACGTTTGCTACCAGGTGACACCGGTCTTCCCTCGCGGAGAGGGAGAGGTACGGGTCGATGCCGAGGCACGAGCCCGTGATTTGGCTTCACTCCTCTCGCACCGGGCGTCCGGTCTCCGCGGCCGGCGCTAAGCCGGTCTGCTCGGCCGCTGGCCGAGACCGAGAAGTGTGCTTGACTTCGTCTCAAGAGCGGAGAGGAAACGTCCTGTGCTCAGGTGGGTCCCGAAGAATCGCCGGATGCCCGGCTGGGTGACGATCGCGGTCGTCGCTCTGGCGAGCCTCATCGCCGCGTTGGCCTCCTGGCCCGCCGCCACTCCAAGCCGGCCCGCCGACGCGCCGTCGGCACTCCGTTCAGCTCGTCTGATCGCCTCCGTGACGTCCGGGTATTGGTTGGTTGGGGCCGACGGTGCCGTCTTCCCCTACGGCGCACCGTCCTTCGGGTCAGATGCAGGTCTGAGGCTGAACCAGCCGATCGTGGGGATGGCGGCGTCTCCTGGTGGGTTGGGGTATTGGTTGGTGGCGAGGGATGGGGGGGTGTTCTCTTTCGGTGACGCGAGGTTCCACGGATCGACCGGGGGGATGAGATTGAATTCGCCGATCGTGGGGATGGCGGCGGATCCGGCGACGGGTGGGTATTGGTTGGTGGCGGCGGACGGGGGTGTCTTCTCCTTCGGCGCACGATTTTTCGGCTCGACCGGGGGGATGAGGTTGAACCAGCCGATCGTGGGGATGGCGGCGTCCCCTGATGGTCTGGGGTATTGGTTGGTGGCGAGGGATGGGGGGGTTTTCTCGTTCGGTGACGCGAGGTTCCACGGCTCGACCGGGGGGATGAGGTTGAATCAGCCGATCGTGGGGATGGCGGCGTCTCCTGGTGGGTTGGGGTATTGGTTGGTGGCGAGGGATGGGGGGGTGTTCTCTTTCGGTGACGCGAGGTTCCAGGGGTCGACGGGCGCGATGAAGCTCAGTTGGCCGATCATCGGAATCTTGGGCCACGTGGCCCCGCCTCCGGGGCCTGGCACCCCTGGCACAACGATTCCTCCGACGACGACGAGTGTGCCCCGGGAGAGCACCACGACCTCGACGCTCGCTCCGACGACCACTTCGACCTCGGGCTCGACGACGACCTTGACGACTACGTCGACGGCGACAAGTTCGACGACGACGACGACGAGTACGACGACCTCGACGACGAGGCCGCCAACCACCGCCACGACCACGCCTTCGACAACGACCACGACCGGGTCGGGTAGTGCCGGTTACAGCTTTGCCACCTCGGTCAGTAGCAATGGCCGGTATCTCCTCGATCAATTTGGCCACCCGTACCTGGTGGTCGGTGATGCCCCTCAGGCGCTGATCGGCAACATCTCGCTCTCCGACGCCGACAGCTACTTTGCCGATCGCCAGGCTCATGGCATCAACGCTGCGTGGATCAATTTGCTGTGTGGTACCTACACGGGTTGCAACGCCAGCAATTCGACCTTTGACGGCATTGCTCCGTTCACGACACCGGATGACATATCGACGCCAAATCCCGTTTACTTTCAGAAGGTCGACGACGTGCTCCAGTTGGCGGCGGAGCACGGGATCACCGCCTTCCTCGACCCGGCCGAGACGGGCGGCTTTATGTATCTGCTTGGGGTAAATGGTCCCGCGCAGGACAAGGCGTACGGTGAATATCTCGCCAATCGCTACAAGAACTTTCCGAACATTGTCTGGATGATGGGCAACGACTTCGAATCGTGGCAGACCCCGGCGGACGACGCCCTCGTGACGGCCATTGCGGATGGGCTGAGAGCGGGTGGTGACCACCACCTCATGACCATCGAACTGAATTACAACGAGAGTTTGTCGACCGATGACCCCAACTGGGCCTCCAGGGTCGACATTAACGGGGCGTATTCCTATTACCCGACTTATGACGAAGTCTTGAAGGGATACGACAACGGGCCCACGAAACCCGTCGTTTTCCTGGAGGGCCACTACGACGGCGAATGCGTCGGTCCAGGTGGCTGCGGTTCGCTGATCGTGCTTCGGCGGCAGGAGTACTGGGTGATGACCAGCGGCGCGGCCGGACAATTGTACGGCAGCCAGTATTGGCCATTTCAGTCCGGCTGGCAAACAGGCATTGATTCTATCGGGGCCGACCAGCTGCAGATCATGGCTGATTTCTTCGGGAAGCTGCCGTGGTACCAACTGGTGCCCAACCAGGACCACAGCCTCGTTACCGCCGGCTACGGAACCTACGACGCGGGGGAGACCGGGGCGACGGAGAGCGATGACTACGTCACCGCAGCGGAGACCCCTGACGGAACCACCGCGGTCATCTATCTCGCCGATACCCACACCATCACCGTGGACTTGGCCAAGATGAGCGGCGCGGTCACCGCGAGATGGTTTGACCCGACCACCGGCGACTACAGCGCGGCGGGCTCCTTCCCGAACACGGGCTCGGTGCAGTTCACCTCACCCGCCGATCACAGTGACGGCACCGACGACTGGGTGTTGCTGCTTCAGGCCAGCTGAGTACCCGCCGGACGGCGAGGGACGTGGAGCCTGGTGCTCAGTTCACAGCTGCCGACATCCGCAGTGCCCATGAGCATGGTGGCGGGCTCTCGCCGTCCGAACCCACTCGAGTACCAGCCGAGCACCGGATCCGTCGACCCCCGGTAGGCTCGCCAGTGGAGGAGGGCGGGGAGGATCAAGGTCGCTTCGCGCCGGCGCCCGTCGTGCGCTGGCCACGAAAGCAGGGCCCGGTGCCCGTCCAATTCGACGGTCACGGCAGGTCCCAGGTGGAACGCCAGCCGTATGTTCTGGGCGCCGGCCGTCTCGAGGCGGTCAATGATCCGCAGCTCCTCTGCGACAGGGTCCAGGACGACCACCCGGTGATGGGTGGCCGCCACCTGGAGGCGTCGATAGCCGTCATGGCAGGCGGACCAGAGGAGTGTCCCGGGAGTGCCGAGGTCCGTCTCGAGGACCCGGGACTCGGCTCGGCGTATCCAGAGGAACGGTCCGCCAGCCACGGACTGGTCGAGACCGCCGACCTCCATGGTGTTGTGACCGAGGGTCGAGCGGAAAAAGCGGCGGAACTCGGGTTCGCTGTGATAGCAGTAGGTGCCCGGATCGGCGAGGACGTCAACGCCGTCGGCGCGCACCTCAACCGAGAGTGCGTCGGCGTGGGCGTGCGCGGCGATCGACAGGAAGCCGTGGGGTCCGCCATCACATCGGCACCACAACTCGCCCTCTTCGCCCTGTGGGGTGCGGAGGATGGTCAGCCCCGCATCGGCAAAGTGCGAGGGTCGGTCCGACGGCCGCAACCCGCCGTCGACCCGCCTGCCCACCAAGGCGCTGAGCATCAGGCTCTGGAGGTCCGGGGCTGTCGAAGGCCACCATGGCAGGGGCCCGAAGATCGCCCCGCCGGTCGCCAGCAACGACGTCCATCGGCTGGAGGCCGGGTCGTCGACGACCAACGCCCTGCCGTCGTCGCCGTCCCCGTAGCGGGGCGGCCGGCCAGTGCAGTCAACTACCCCTGCGACGACGTCGGTCATCCTGCAGAGCAACTGCCAGGTCTCCTCGCTGAGCCCCGCCCCGGCCGTCTCGGCCTCGGCGGCCGCCACGAGGCCGAGCTCGGCGACGAGTCCGTGATATTCGAAGGCTTGTTCACGATCGAGCCCGCTCGGGAACGTGTTGTGAGCCAGCTCGGCCTCGAGCAGCGTTGCGGCGTCGGCTCGCCATGTTCTGCTTTCCGCGAACCAGCCGAAGGCGCAGCTCGCCACCAGCTGGCCGGCCGCCTCGGCGATCACGTGGTTGTTCGCCGAGGAGCCTCGGCTGCGGAAGGCAGCCAGCCATCGCTGATGCCAGTAAACTTGATGGACCGCGACGGCGTTCTCCTCGAAGAGGGCGGGCGCACCGGGCCACCCGTCCAGTAAGCGACGTGTCCAAACCCACGAGATGAGGCGGATACCCAACTCGATCCCGCTGTTCCAGTTGACGCCGGTGAGGACGGGGCTGGCACGCCACCACGAGCGCAGATGATCGGCGGCTCGCGTCGCATATCGGTCATCGCCCGTCAGCCACCACGCGGCCGCGAGCACGGTGAGGTGATGGTGGCGCGAAAGCTCCCAAACCTGCTTGACGTTGCGCCCGTCTCCAGGCGCGCGGTAGTCGATGCTGAATGACCGCTGGTCTCCCGGGTAAGCCCGCCCGCTGATCGGGTCAAGGGCCCAGTCCGGGTCGAGCAGGTCATCGCGCACCACGCCGAGCACCTCCCACTTGCCGTCGAGCAGCCGTTCCGCGGCGTCGACCAGCGCCCCTCGGACGGCTGGGGACACACTGGTCCGGTCAACGGCCGGGAGCGCGAGAACGGAGCTACGGCCTGGCCGCCGACCGGGTGGCGCAAAGCGGCGTTGTGACCATGCCTCTTGGCGGAGGCGGTCCTCCACCCGCCACGCCACCTCGGCCGGCGTCATCCGCCCGAGCCGTCTCAAGTACCAGGTTGGACTCGGCAAGCTCAGCCTTCGGTGCCTTCCTCACCGGAAGGCGATTCAGGGCTCACAGCGTGACCGGCGCCCCGCTCGCCAGGCTCCGCTCCACGGCGAGCGTGGCGGCCGTTGTTGCCGCCAGTGTGGCCAGCGGGATCGGCATCGAACCCCCGCTGCGCACGGCATCGATGAATGCCGCCAGCTGCGCAGCCTGGCCCTTGTCGATCGATCCGAAGCTGCGCCGGCTGCGGCGGCGGCGCCCGGACCACACCGTTGCCTTGGCGAAATTGTCGAAGCGCGCGCTGCGTCGGGCACCGGATGCCTCGAACGTCTCCTTCGGAACACGTGGGTTCCCGTGTGTGACATAGTCGATGGTCGCCAACGACCCGTTGCTGTAGCGCACCGTTACGTGGAGATCGTTGCGATTCCCGGCGGTAGTGGCGTACAGCTCGAGCGGTTCAGCGTCGAGCCACCAGGCGGCCGTGTCGAGGAAGTGTCCGCCCTCGCCGACGAAGCGGGAGCCTTCGAGTTCCTCGTTCTGGTACCAGCTCTTGGCGCCCAGGGTTCCGGCGTTGACGACGTAGCGCACCGTGGCACCCGCGGGGACCGGCCCGAAGCGCCGGCGCAGGTCGGTGAAAAGCGGTGCGAAGCGGCGGTTGAAGCCGACCATCAGCCGGTCGTTGCCTGTTGCCTCCACGGTGTCGAGGACCTGTCTCAGCTGTTCCTCGGTCAAGGCCAGAGGTTTCTCGACGAAGGTGGCCTTACCGGCTTCCAACGCCCGGCAGACGAGCTCGGCATGGTCGTGGTGGCGGGTCACGATGAACACCGCATCGAGGCTGTCGTCGGCGAGCAGGCTGGCCATGTCGGTCGATGCCCGGTCAAACCCGAAGCGTCGTTGCGCGTTGGCGGCCGACAGGGAACTGTTGGTCACCACATACGCCAGGTTGACATCCGGTCGTTTCGCCAGGTGGGGAAGGAGCATCGACGACGCGTAGTTACCTGCGCCGACGAAGCCGATCTGGAGGGTCGCATGCGACACCGCCCTTCGGGCCGGGGCAGCCTTGGCCGAAGCTGCCGAAGCGCCGCTCGCAGAAACGGCATCCATGAGCGGCGCGTCATTGCTCGCCTCGGGGTACTCAAAGAGAAAGCCGATACCAGGAAGTTCGCCGTCTTTGAGCCGCCGGTAGACGTCGGTGGCGTCGCCGATCGGGAACGTGTCGGAGACCAGGAGCTCCACGGGAACAGCGCCCCGCGCAAGCAGGTCGAGGAAGGACTGCAAGTTGCGCCGCTCGGTCCAGCGAACATAGCCAGCGGGGTAGTCGATCCCGCCGAGCTCATAGGTCGCGTCATAGCGACCCGGTCCATAGGAACGGGAAAAGCGGACATCGAGCTCTTTGTCGTAGTACGCGTTCCAAGGAAGGTCCAACTTGAGCTTGCCGACGTCCACCACCCGGGCACGGTCCCGCGCCAGACGCGCTGCCGCCTCGACCGGGCCATTGGACGAACCGCCTGCTGTGAGGAGGATGTGGTCGGCACCCCGTCCGTCGGTGAGGCCCGCGAGCACGCGCACGATGCGCTCGATGCCCTCGGCGTCGGGGGTGTCGCAAGCCACCGCTCCGGCTTTCTCGGCGAGCCGGCAGCGATCTGTGACTACATCGAGGCCGACCACCTGCACCCCTGCTGCCAAAAGGAGCTGCACCGTGAGCTGTCCCACCAGGCCGAGGCCGACGACGCATGCGGTGTCCCCGAGCTGTGGTTCAGATCGGCGGATACCGTGCATCGCGATCGCACCGACGGTGGCGAATGAGGCCAGGTGGGGGCTCACGCCGTCCGGCACAGGGACGCAGAGGTTACGCGGCACCCAGTTGACTTCAGCGTGGAGGGCAAACTCGTTGCCGGCGCAGGCCACCAACTGGCCGACCTTGAACTCTTCGGCACCGTGGCCCACTTCGATGACCACCCCACAGAGCGAATACCCGAGCGGTGTGTAGGAATCGAGCTGGTTGATGGCCTTGGTGTAGGTGGACCGCACCCCTTGCTGGGCCACGGTGTCGAGAAGCTTTCGGACCTGGTCCGGGCGTGCTCGGGCCTTGCCGAGCAAGGAAAGGTTCGCCTCGGCCACCTTCATGACCTCTGTGCCGGTCGAGATCAGCGAGTAGAGCGAACGGACGAGCACGCCGCCGGGACGGCATGCCGGGATCGGGACATCGAGGACCTGCAGCTCCCCGCTCTTGTAGTTCTGGGCGACTTGCTTCACGGTGCTCCTCGGTTGGTCATCAGAAGGCGATCGGTGGGGTTGGGCGGAGTCACGCCGCTACCCCGCTCTCACGGGCCCTACGCGCCCAGATCTCGGTGGTGAGCAGCTGCCAGATCTGTTTGGAACGATCCTCCCGGCCGCTGCGATCTTCTTCCACGAGCCTTTCGAGCGGTTCTCGCCGCAGGAAGCCGCTGGCGACGAGCTGGCCGTGCAGAAGCTCGTCGTCGACGACCGTCTTCAAGTCCCGGGAGATCCAGGCTCGCAACGGCGCTCCGAAGGACGACTTCGGACGATTGATGATCTCGTCAGGAAGCCAGGCGGCGGCGGCGTCCTTGAGCGCGGCTTTGGTCGTTCGGCCCCGGATCTTGTCGGAGGCCGGCAGCGAGAACGCAGCCGTCGCCACAAGCGGATCGACGAATGGGACCCGGACCTCGATCGACGCGGCCATCGATGCCCGGTCGGTGTACGCCAGATTGAGGCCCGGCAGGAACAGACGGGTGTCGGCCAGGCACATGCGATCGACCGGGTCGGAAAGTTCCGACGCGTGATACACCTCGTCGTGCTCAGCGAGGACATCGTCGACGGTTTCGGCCATGTCCGGAGCGAGCAGATCCTTGAGGCCGGAGGGGTCGTACAGGGTGTAGCTGCGGCGGAATGCCTCCGCTTCGGGAAGCTCGGCGAAGTCGAGGAAACGCTTCGCCCACCGCACCGTCCGAAGACCCCGGCCTCCGGCAACCACCGGTAGCCGGTCGACCACTCCGTCGAGTCCACGACGCAGCGGGCGGGGGGCGCGGCGGTACGTTGCCGCCAATTTGCAGGCCAAGTGCTTGCGATAGCCGCCGAAGAGCTCGTCGGCGCCCATCCCGGACAGCATCACCTTCACCCCGGCGTCGCGGGCCGCCTCGCACATCAGCAGGGTGTTGATGGCTGCCGGGTCTCCCACTGGCTCGTCGAGAACGTCGACGATGCGAGGGAGGAACTCGACGATGTCGGGAGAAGCGTCGATCTCGTGCAGCTCGATGCCGAACTGGCGGGCTACCTTGCGGGCGTACACCGCATCGTCGGGCATGGCCTCGAACCGCTGGTCCTTCGGTCGGAACCTGATGGTGTAAGCGCGGAGATCAGGAATCTGGCGCTTGGCCAGCACGGAGATAATGCTCGAGTCCAAACCTCCACTCAGGAAGGTCGCGACCGGGACGTCAGCCACCAGATGAGCGTCCACGGAGGCCTCGATCACCGCCCGCAGGTCGGCGCCCGGACCACCGGCGGCCTCGGCCGCGATTTCCTCCACCGCCCAATAACGGTGCACGGCGGAGTGCCCGTCGGGTCGGAACTCCGCCCAGGCTCCAGGCGGAAGCTTGGCCACGCCCTTGATGGCACAACGCCCCGGAGGCACCCAGTAGTAGAGGAGTGACGCGACCAACGCCCCGGGGTCCGCCTCCATCCCTTCTCCGAGCGCGGCGACAATGCTCTTCAGTTCCGACGCGAAGACGACGCCGTCCTTGCGGGGCAGGTAGTGCAGCGGCTTGATGCCGAGGTGGTCGCGGGCCAGGACGAGCCGGCCGGACCGTTCGTCGAAGATGGCGAAAGCGAACATCCCACGGAAGCGGGGAAGGGCGAGGGGACCCCACGCCCGCCACGCTTCGAGGACCACTTCGGTGTCCGAGGACGTTTGGAAGGCGGTGCCTCGGGAGGCCAGCTCCGCCCGAAGCTCCCGGTAGTTGTAGAGCTCGCCGTTGTAGACCAGGCTGAGACCTTCCCTGACCAGAGGCTGGTGGCCACCCTCGCTCAAGTCGATGATCGAGAGCCGCCGGTGAGCGAGCTGGACAGAGACCTGCCCCTCCCCGAAGCTGTAGAGCCCCTGGTCGTCTGGGCCGCGTGGCGCCAGCCGGTCGCTCATCACGCCGATGAGGCTCGCCCCGTCCACCTGCTGGTAACAGCCCGCGATCCCGCACATATCAGCTCGCTACCGCCAGGGCGTCGTACACCGCGGTGTAGGACCTCTGTTGGTGGGACCAGGCGAGCGAATCCACGATCCGCTGGCGACCGCGTCCTCCCATCGCCATCCTTCGCGAAGCGTCGTCGAGCAGTTCGATGAGCAACCGGGCGAAGTCTTCTACCTCGTTGGGGCGGGCGTAGACCCCCGCGTCGGCCGCCGATACCCGGGTCTCCTGGAGGTCGAAGGCGACGACAGGCAGGCCGAAGGACATGTACTCCATCGTCTTGTTCATCGTGGACACGTCGTTCAAGGGGTTTTTCGGGTCAGGACAAAGCCCTACGTCGGCGGTCGAGAGAAGCGCCGCCACCTCAATGTCCGGCAGGCGTCCAGGCATCGACACGTACGCCTCGAGGTCGAGCTCGCGGACCAGGGCCACGAGGTCGTCGTAGGACTCGCCCCCGCCGATGAACGTGAAGCTGATGTCGGTGCGGTCCAGGCTGTGGACGACACGATCGGCGGTCAGGACTGCCAGGTCCACACCGTCCTGGGCGCCCATGACGCCCAGGTACACGACGAGGTGATCGCGGCCCCGCCGCAAGGCCGGGTCGGGAGCACCCCGGCGAAGCCGATCCGGATCGGGCCCGGTGCGTACCACCGTCACCTCCTCGGGTCGCTTGCCGCCACGCTCGATCGCAATCGCACGGTACGACTCGTTGGTGGAGGTCACGTGGTGGGCGGAGCGGAAGGTGCACCACTCCAGCAGGCGCACGGCCCAGTACAGCGGGGAGCGAGTGGCGAACTTGGACTCGTACAGTTCGGGGCACAGGTCGTGGTGGTCGAACACGAAACGTACTCCCGCCAGTCGAAGGACCAGGGCGATCGGCCAGAAGATGTCCGGCGGATTGCAGGCCTGAAGGACCCGGAAGCGGTGGCGGCGCCAGGCCTTCGCCGTCAGCCACGCGGTGGCCAGGAAGGAGTGGAGGTATTCGCGAAAGAAGGCCACCTTGCCGGTGCCCGTCCTCGGCGCGTCGTATTTATAGATCGTGACGCCGTCGATGACCTCGTACGGCGGGTCGCCCGGGCCCTTCGGACAGGCGACCGAGACCTGGTACCCGGCGGCGGTCAGCGACTGGCACTCCAACCAGACCCGCCGGTCGAATGGCACGGGCAGGTTCTGGACGATGATGTGGACGGCGGGCCGTCGCCGGCCGGTTACCACACCACACCCTCGTACTCGGGCAGCGCTTCGATCTCTTGACCGAGGTGACCATGGAGATCGAGCACCACCGCGGGCGGGTTTGCCGCGAGCGCTCCCAGCACCGTCGGGTCCGACGTCGAGACCAAAGCAAGGTCAGCCCCGGCGAGCGCTTCTTGCGGGGACCTGGTGACGAGCCGGCCGAGGTGGGGCAGCCGGGCGGTCACGTACTGGCGGTTGGCACCGATCAGCCGATCGGCTTCAACCACTGAATCGTAGATCCGCAGGTCGAAGCCCTTCCCGACGAGTGTCTCGGCGACCTCTACGTACGGGCTCTCGCGCAGGTCATCACTGCCCACCTTGAACGACAAGCCCAGCAGGGCGACTGAGCGGGCATCGGTTGCGAGGACCCGATTGACCACGTCGCTTACCGAGAGGACATTGGTGGCGAGGGCGCCACCGAGCAGGGGCAGGTCGATCGAGTTGACGCGGGCCAGATGCAGCATCGAGCGCAGGTCTTTCGGCAGGCACGATCCACCGAACGCGAATCCCGGCTTTAGATACGACGGCGAGATGTTGAGTTTTGTGTCCTGGCAGAACAAGTCCATAACCCGGCGGGCGTCCACGTCGAGGAGGCGGAAGAGCCTGCCGACTTCATTGGCGAAGGAGACCTTCACGGCGTGGAAGGCGTTGCATGCATACTTGAGGGCCTCCGCCTCTCGGGTCGGGACGACCTGGACCGGGGAGGTGAGGAACCCGAACAGTTCCAGGAGGGAGTCCGCCACGACCCTATCCCCGGTGCCCACCACCGTGAAGGGCGCGTCATAGAAGTCGGCGATGGCCGTACCTTCCCGGAGGAACTCGGGGCACATCGCCGTCCCGATGGTCACCGAAGCCTCGCCCACCCGCCTGGCGACCAGAGGGGCGATCTGCTCGTCGATGGTGCCCGGGGGGACGGTGCTTCGGATGACGATGGCGTGGTGACCGCGAGGGGCGGATCCTCCGTTGGCGAGGGCAGAGGCGATGTCGTCAACCACACGGAGGACGTAGCGCAGGTCGGCACCGCCCGTCGCGGAGGATGGAGTCCCCACACAGACCAGGGAGACACTGGCGCCGTCAACGGCCGAGACGAGATCGGTCGTCGCTCGCAGTGACCCGCTCGTCACCGTGGCGGCGACCATCTGCTCGAGACCAGGCTCCACCACGGTGCTTCGACCGCTCATGATCGTCGCCACCTTGGCCGGGTCGACGTCGACTCCCCACACCTCGTGCCCGCTGGAGGCCAGTACCGCGGCGGTCACCGTTCCGACGTAGCCAAGTCCAAAGACGGCAACCTTCATCCTCTGCTCCTCGTCCGGGAACGCCCGCCTCCGCAGGACGTCAGATGGTCGAGAAGTCGCGGGCGGCCATTGATACATCGCCCTCGTGAAGCGGTGGACATCACCCCCTGGCCAGCCGGACCACGTTACGAGGGGAGCAGATGAAGAGGTACTCGACGGCCAGTTTGTGAGATACGAACGGGACGTTGAAGTCGAAGTACATGTTGGCGTTCTTTAGCAGTTGCCGATTCGGAGAGCTATGGCCCCAATTGTGAGACGCCGGAAAGACCCTGTCGATGGTGAAGAAGCGTGAAAGACTCTGGCGGAAAAGGCGTTGCGATTGAACGTTGTTATACACCTCGTAGACCGTCGGATGGCGATGGGCGAAGTTGGAGTAGCTTGTCAGGAAGGTTCCACCGTCGGCGATGACCTGGGAGATCTCGCTGAACTTCTCCTCTTGGTGGTCGCCGAGGTACTCGAAGAGCCCCTGGGCAACCACAAGGTCGAAACGCCTCCCGTCAAAGTCGATCGGGTGCGCCAAGATGTCGTACTCGCGCATGTTGTCGGCGGGCTCAGGGATGGAGATATCGATTCCGTAGTAGCGGATCGTCGGGGCGAGCAGCTTCCCAAGGGTGCCGGGACCACATCCGACGTCAAGAACCTGACTCTCCTTCGTCCCAGCTATACGGTTGATGATCCGTGCACACTTCTCGAGGCGAAAATGGGCAGAGATGAACTTCTCTCCCTCTATGTCCCAGAAATCTTTACTGCGATACCGGTTTTTAGTCTCTACGCTCATAGGTGAACATCAGCTCCTTGGATCGTGGTGGTGGCAAATTTCGATGCCCGCAGATCTCGTTGCGACATCACGGTGATGGGGAGTGGCCATGGGATCCCGAGCTCGGGATCGTCGAAGGCGATCGTGACGTCCTCGCTCGGATCGTGCGGGCGGTCGATGCGGTAGGAAACGTCCGCCGGGTCGGTGAGCGCCTGAAACCCGTGGGCGCACCCGGCCGGTACGAAAACCGATACCTGCTCGTCGCCTCGCAACTCGAAGCTCTTCCAGTTGCGAAAGGTCGGGGAGTCGGGACGGAGGTCGACGATCACGTCGTAGACCGCTCCGTACGAGCACCGGACGAGCTTGGCCTCCCCCCGACCGCTCCTCAGGTGCAGCCCACGGACGACACCGGCTCTCGAACGGGAGATGCTGTCCTGGGAGAAGGAGCCGATCTCGATACCGACCGTGCGCCCTATTTCGGCGTCGAACGTGCGGCTGAAGAAGCCACGTTCGTCGGCATGCGGGGTCGGCGTGAACAACAAGGCCCCAGCGATCTCAAGAACGGGCTGGACTTCCATGGTCATGCACGCGCCAGGTGGGCGGTGGCGGGCCCTGACGGCAACCAGGTCCGTAGCGTCTCGGCGTTCACCCAGTGCCCGCCAGACGCCTCGAGGTCAGCGAATGATCGACGAACCTCGTCCAAGAGGTCGGGCACGAAGAGGAGGACCGCGTCGGGATGTCGCAGCTCGAGTTCTACTGGACCGACGATCGGGATATCCGTGCCA
>Ga0123356_10004638_pt1 | contig 14155 bp, 8 predicted proteins | sample TergutEmb28metaG_2_FD_92546 | JGI IMG/M metagenome (GOLD analysis project Ga0123356, IMG submission 92546) | Embiratermes neotenicus P3 segment gut microbial communities from Petit-Saut dam, French Guiana - Emb289 P3 | ecosystem: Host-associated > Arthropoda: Insects > Digestive system > Gut ...
AAGGAACATCCACAAAACTCGGTTTAGGACCACGTTTACCCATAAATATAACCTCAAATAGTATATTATATATTTATGGCATAAGTACTATATAAAACTTCAGTATGTTAAAGGGTCAATACCAAAAAGTATTGAATGGAAGATATTTTTCTGTTAATGAAAGTGATTTTGGAGATGAATCGGAACCTATTATCATCGAAATAACATTTAATTCTCTTGAAGATGATGATAAAGCAATTTTTTATAGTTCAGATGGTTTGATAAACCCTGAAACAGATGAAGTGAAAATTAAATTTAAAGCTGAATTTGATTATTTTGGTTTTTTAAAAAAGGAATCATATTTTATAAGAAAAGACAGGGAAGATTTAGCTGAAAAAGACTATAAAATAAAGCAATTTTTCCCTTCACAATTCAAAAATTATATTCCTTTTTATTTTGTTTCCACAGATAGAAATATACGAGATACCATTTCTAAAAAAGGAGATTTATTTAAAATAATACGACATCATAGTCCAGAACATGGCCAAAGCATATCATCTTTTAAAAAAAGTCTTTTAAAAGAAATTGTCGAATTAAAGATTCTTTTAAAAGAAATCGATTTTGATTGGGAAGATGAAGATATTTTAAAGAATTCTATAAAAAAAGAAGGTATTGATAAAAAAGATTTAGAAACAATTTGTGATTTAGAAGATAAGTTTAGTGAAAGTCATATTAATGAAAAAATTTCTAACATATTAAATATTTTAGATAATTATAGCAATGCAATTAAATTTGATAAACTTTTAAAAAAAATTAATGCAAATTTGAAAGATATTCTTCAACTTGAAAATATTGAAAATAATATTCAAAATGAATTATCTATAATTAGTTCTAATGAATTTAAATTAAACACAGTTTTAAATCAAAATAACATAATTGAACTATTTAATATGGGGTTTGGTGAGTTTTCTGTGTTTGAACAGGGCGAAGGATATAAAAATATAATGTTGTTGCTAATAAAATTATATTCTATGCTACTTGCAATAGAAAATTATGATTTTAATGAAGAGAGACCTTATCTGATTATTTTCTCATTAGATGAACCTGAATTATTTTTGCATCCTCACTTACAAAGAAATTTAGTCAAGACTCTGAAACAATTTCAAGAAAGATTTGAAGAATTAAATGTTAAATTACAGGTGATTACTTCTACTCATTCGCCATATATTTTAAATCCTATAAAAATCGATAATTTAACTATTATTAAAAAATATAATAATGAATTTAGTATAATTAAGCTTTATGAAGAAGATTTCACGAATGATAAAAAATTAAAGAGAAATTTAGAAATATTAATATCTAACTTTTCTGAAATATTTTTCAGTAGATTTATCATAATGTTTGAGGGGGAATCTGAAGTCGCTGCTTTACCTGTTTTCGCTGAAAAACTAGATAAAGACTTTGATAAATATGGTGTATCCTTATTAAATGCAAAAGGTGTTGGAAATATTCAAAATTTTGAAAAATTAATAAATATGTTAAAGATTCCTAATGCTATTTTAATAGATAAAGATAGTGTGGATGATTTTTCAGATAATAAAAATATTTTTATATCAGGAAAAAATAAAAAAGATGCTTTTGAAGCTGAAATATTGAATAATGTTGATTTTAAAATAATTCTACAATCATTGATTGAACTTTGTTCCGAAGATACTAACAATGATCGTTTAAATGATTTAAAAGGGAAATTCGAATATATTAAATATAAAAATCCTGAAACTATACTAAAAGCATATAACCATTTGAAAGATGATGATTATGCCGACTTTAAAAAATTATTAATTAAATGGCTAAAAAAAGAAAAGGGAATAATGTTTTGGGGAACCACAAGCCACAATATTCCTAAAAAACAGATCCCAGAAGTTTTTAAGGATTTGTTTAAATATTATGAAAAAACGATATCTAGTGATTAAATGGCTAAACTACATGATATAATTCCAGATAGAGGGCAAAGAAAAATTATTTATTCTGATATAAATTTTAATATTTTAGCTATAGCTCCACCCGGAGCTGGAAAAACGACTGTAATGGCTAAAAGAATACAATACTTATTAAATAACAATTTAATACCAAAACCTTTTAAAATTTTAGGATTAACATTTAGTAATGCAGCTGCAAATGAAATGAAAAAAAGAATTTCTACTGAAGACTTTGAAAATAGAGTACAGATTACTACATTTCATTCTTTTGCATTTTCAGCTTTGAAATCTTATGGGTATTGTATTGGAATAAACAATGATTTCAGAATAATTTCTGAATATGAAAAAGATAAAACTTTAAATAAGTTAATAAAAATAGAATTTCAGACATTATTGAGAAAGTTTGCAGGGATTAATCGTAAAAAGGAAGAAAAAGAATTACGTAGAAAATATAATGGTTGGTTTTTAGAAATTGTTTTAAAGTGTAATAATTCTTATCATTGTGAAGAAGAATCGTCATTTTTGTTAATTCTTCAACAGTATCGTAAAATATTATCTAAAAGCGATTTAATTGATCATGATCACATTCTTTATTATGCCAATGAGCTTTTTGATAATAATCCTAAAATTTTGAGTTATTATTCAGCTGTTTTTAAATCAATCATAATTGATGAATTTCAAGACACTAATATGCTACAATATAAGTTACTAAAAAAAATTTTTGAGTTTCAAAAAGGATTCAATCAGATTCTTATATTAGCAGACCCTAATCAGGCTATTTACTCGTTTCAAGGAGCAACTCCAAAAAATATTGATAAAGCTATGGATGAATTTCAATGTAATAAATTATTTTTAAAAAATAATCATAGAATAGCTTCTAAAGAAATAAAAACTCTTTTAGAAAATTTTTCTCTTAAATTTGAAAATCTCAATCATCCAGAGATATATGAATCTGAAAAAATTTGTTTAGATTTGTTTCCAGATGAAGATAATGAAAAAAGGTATGTCATTTACTGTATTAATGAGTTAATTCAAAAAGGAGTTTCTTTTCATGAGATTGCTATATTAGCCCCTGCAAAATATGTTTTTGATGGTTTACCTTCTAAACTAAAAGAAAAAAATTGGGATTTTGTTTATATTCCTGAACTGAGTAAAAATAATATATTAGAAAAGTATGATTTGTTTTTCAAAGAGTTATTAAAATATCAAAAACAAGGTGAAAAATTACAGGATGTTGTTGAAAGCATAGCTAAAGATTTTTCAATTGATAAAGATGTCGTGAAAATTTTAGTTTCATTTTCTAAGAAATATGATTCCAAAAATTTCCAAAATTTGCCATTATATGAAAAAATAAATAAATTTTACAATGATTTTACTTTAAATTTTAATATAGAAGACTCAATACAAAAGAATTTCAAAAATAGATTATTTATTTCTACAATACATGGAGCTAAAGGATTGGAATTTGATAATGTAATAATCATTGGGTTGAATAGTGGAGTAATTCCTCATTTCACATTTTGTAACCAATGTAATGGGAATTCAGATGAAAATGATTTATTAGAATATTTGAATTTATTAAATGTAGGGATATCAAGAGCTAAAAAAAAATTGTTTTTGGGTGGTGCAAGGTCAATGTATGGTTACCAAAAACATGGTACTTGTTTGTTAAAAAATTGCGTGGACTTTAAAGATCTAATAATTGTAGATAAATAATATCTGAAATAGAATAAAATATTAATTAACATTGATATTTTTAGAAACTTCATGATATATTCAAAAGGGTTTAAACATAATAAGATAATTTATAAAATCAGAGAGAGGCTAAATTAATGTTAGATATTGAAATTTTAAAAGATTTATTGATTGATGGTAATAATGTTCTTAAAACTAAATCACTTAGATTTAATCTTTCATATCCTTTTTTTATAGATTTTTATTTTGTTGTTGATGAAAAAAAATTCAGTAGCTGGAAAATCAGGGTACTTAGTTACTTAGAGGAACAATTAGGTAAAGATAATATTTCTTTCATGAATTTTAATGAAGGGGTTAAAAATATAAAAATAACAAGTGTAAAATTCGGGTTGGGTTTATTAGAGGGATTAATTAAAGATTTTGAGGTAAAAAATATTTCCAATAAAAAATCTCAGAAGAATGAAAATATGGAATATATAATAAATATTTTTGAGAAATTTTGTAAATTTGTAAAACAACTTAGAAAAAGATATAATAATAGACCTACATTTCCTGTTAAAGATGAATATGATGTACAAGATTTATTACATGCTTTATTAAAATTATATTTTGATGATGTACGTCCTGAAGATTGTATTCCAAGTTATAGTGGGAGTTCTAATAGGGTGGATTTTTTTATTAAAAAGCTAAATACAGTCATTGAAGTTAAATATGCAAGGAACAACTTAAGAGATAAACAGATTGGTGACCAGTTGATTATTGATATAGAAAAATATGCTCAACATCCTAATTGTGACAATTTATTGTGTTTTGTTTATGATCCCTCAGGGGTTATAGATAATCCTGCTCAATTAGAGAATGATTTAAGAAGGAGTGAACCAATCAGTGTTGAAGTTTTTGTAAGACCATTGTTTTAAAGCAAATAAAGTGATAATACAACTAAACCATGTAATCTTCTTCTTCTATAGGTTCACTTTCTACACAAGGTTTATTTCTAAATTCTTCACTCTTGCCTTGCCAATATTCAATTGAGTTTAAACGTAAATAGTTTTTATCTATTTCATTTACTTGAAGATCATTAATATAATTATTATAATTAAAGATATAATCTGTATGGGACAATTGAATGGATTTCAAGCTTATTAAATATAAAGAACGATTTTCATTTTTTTCTAGAGTATCTATATCAGTAGTGTACTTACTTATCATAAAAACTAAAAAAGTGATAATGAATCCTGATGATGTCAGACCAATCAATAAATATTCTTTGACGTTAATATTTGTACTGAAAACAAATATCATAACCAAAATAATAAGAAAGATTATTGCACAAATAAGAGTTAATCTAAAATAAAATTTTCTTTTGCCAATCATTTTTTCATTTAAATCTTTATTATTGCTGCAGACATGAGCATATTTTAATTCTGCCTTTCTCAATTCGTCTAATGCTTTAAAATGTTCATCAATCAGAGATTTACATATATTTAGTTGTCCTAAGATATCCATAAAATATGTTATAATATAATAGGTCTTAAATTTTTTGATATTATCAATCTTAATAAAATATGGTTTTGAAAATGTAAGAAAGTCTTGTATTACTTTTCAGATGCTAGGAAAAATATTATATTTTTAAAAATTAAATAAACTATAAGGCAAGGGATATTATGAAAAATAGAAATAATGAACAAATAAATCCAGAAATATTTATATCTTATAGTTGGACAAATCCAGAACATATTGATTGGGTAATGGATTTAGCTAGCCGATTGACTACTGATGGTGTGGAAGTTCATATTGATAAATGGGAATTAAGTGAAGGGCAAGATAAGTATGAATTTATGGAGAAAATGGTTAAATCTAATGATATAAATAAAGTTCTTATTATTTTAGATAAAGAATATACTGAAAAAGCGGATAATAGAGAGGGAGGTGTGGGTACTGAAACTCAGATTATTAGTCCAGAAATTTATAAGGATGTATCTCAGAAAAAATTCATACCTATTATAGTAGAAAGAAATGATGAAGGAAAACCTTATTTCCCAACTTATCTTAAGACTAGAATATACATTGATTTGTCTAATGAGGAACAATTTGAGGAAAACTATGGAAATCTTTTGAGGAATTTATTTGGAAGACCAGAATATCCAAAACCTGAAAAAGGAAACCCTCCTAAGTATTTATTTGAAGATACTCCTTCTCATTTTAAAACTTCTTCTATTTTAAAAAGTTTTGATAATCAAATTAATAAAAATTCTAAACGCTTAAATTCCATAGTAAGAGAATTTCTCGATGAATTTTATGAAAGTTTAAAAAACTATGATATAGATTTTCAATCAAAAAAAGAAGCTATTGGTGTTGGAAAAAGAATTTGTGATAATATTAATTCTTATACTCCTTTGAGAAACGATTTTATATATTTTTTTGATAAAGTTGTTAAAAATGATTTAGAAGAAGAGTTTGATATTGATACTGTTATAAAGTTTTTAGAAAAAATTTACTCTTTACAATATCCTGGTGAAAATAAAAATAGCTGGTACAATTATGAATTTGAAAACTACCGATTTTTTATTCATGAACTATTTTTATATCTTATGGCTGTTGGGCTAAAAAATGATAATTATAGATTTGTTGAAGAAATTTTATATTCTAGCTACTATTTTGAAGATAAACATGTATCTGAAAATGAACCTAAACATTATGAAGATTTTTATTCCAATATCAATAGAACAATTCAAGAATATTATAATGAGGTAAATTCAACAAATTTTTTAAGCCCTATGGCAGACTTAATGATTAAAAGAATGCCTGAAGGGTATATTGTTGATGAGTTAGTATATGCTGATTTACTTTGTTATTATATATCTGTATTTCAAGGTCGTAAAAGATGGTTTCCAATTACATACATATATCAAAAAAGTAAACATTTTGGATTATTCAGAAGACTTAGTTCTAACAGACATTTTGAAAAAATTAAGATATTATTCAATGTTGATACTGTGGATGGATTGAAAAAAAGACTAATTGAAATTAAAGAAAATGATACAAATCCTTATGGAATCGGATATTCGAATTCATTATCGCATGTAAATCCTATTTATGAAACTATTGATATAGAAAATGTGGGGACAATTAGATAAGTTTGGAAATGAAAAATATTTAAGGCTGTATAATATGTTGTTTTATAAAAACATACATGAAATATTCGGACAAGATATGGCTGATTTCTTAAAAATGAAGCTTTTGAATAATTATATTAATAAACTATTAACAGACAAATGAAAAAAAAGCTTTAAAATGTATTAAACAAAAATATGGAGATATTATGATAGGAATTGATTGGAGTATTTTTGAAAGTAAATTTGAAGGTAAAGAAACATCTGCTTTTGAAGATTTAGCATATATTCTTTTTTGCTTAGAACATAATATTGAGTATGGAATTTTTGCATATTATAATCAAACGGGTATTGAAACAGAACCTATAAACTATAACAATGAAGTTATTGGATTCCAATCAAAATATTATACTAATATTAGTGATAATAAGTCAAAAATAAAAGATTCTATTAAAAAAGCAAAGCGTGAAAATGAAGAACTAACAAAAATATTGTTTTATATTAAAGGAAGGATTAGTGAAAGTTCCAATGAAGGAGTAAAAAAACCAAAATATCAGATTGAAATTGAAAATTATGCAAAAAAACTAAACATTGAAATTGTATGGAAAACTACAAGTCAAATTGAACTTCAACTAATAAAACCTGAAAACAAATACTATAAAAATATTTTCTTTGAGAATGAGGATACAATAAAATTTTTAGAAAAAATTGAAAAACACAATAAAATGTTAATTGATTCAGTAGATACTGAAATTGAATTTAAAGATAATAATATAAAAGTTGATAGAAAAAATGAATTAAATGATATTAAATATTCATTAAAAAGTTCAGATATTTTGATATTGAGAGGAGAATCAGGTTGTGGTAAAACTGCCATTATAAAAGATTTAAACGATGATATGAATACTCCTTTTTATATTTTTGAAGCTACGCAATTCGATTTAGATTATGTTGATAGTTTTTTTAATAGATATGGTAATTATTCAATTGAAGATTTTCAAAAAATACACGAAAAGGAGACCCAAAAAATAATTGTTATAGATTCTGCTGAAAAAATAATAAATTTGGATAATAATACCCCTTTCACTAATTTTTTGCAATTGATGATTGAAGATTCGTGGAAAATAGTTTTTACAACAAGAAATAATAACTTTGCTGACTTATTAAATTTAATAAATAAATTCAAGATTAATGAATTAATAATTCAAAATTTGTCTTTAGAAAAATTAAATGAACTCTCAATAGATTATAAGTTTAAATTACCTAATGATAAAAAGCTCAAAGAGTTTTTAACCAAATTATTTTATTTAAATGAATATCTTCAGATTTTAGCTGAAGAAAATATGGAAATAAGCGATATCAATGTTTTCAAGGGCACGATTTGGGAAATAAGGATATTGGGTTTAAAAAACAGTGTTAAAGATAAAAGAAGAAGAGAATCATGTTTTTTGAGATTTATAAAGAAAAAATCTGATGAAAATTTGTTTTCAGTGAATTTAAATGAGAAATATCATGATATTTTATCTAATCTTGAGAATGATGAGATAGTTGCATATGATAAAGATCAAGATGCTTTTTTCATAACTCATGATATATATGAAGAACTAGCACTTGAAATGATAGTTCACAGGGAATTTAAGAAAGCTAAAAGTTTTAATGAGTTTTTTAAAAATATTGGAAATTCTTTATCAATGCAAAAAACTTTTAAAGAATGGTTAATTAAGCAACTAAACGAAAATTCTGATGATTTTGATTCATTTTTAGACTATGTGGTTTTGGATAAAAATATTGAAGAATTTTGGAAAAATGAAACTATTATTTCAATACTGTCATCCGATTATTCTAAAAGTTTTTTTGAAAAATATGAAAATGAAATCCTTAAAGATGATAAAAAATTGTTAAAAAGAATAATTTCATTGCTATTGATGGCATGTGAAGAAATAGACAATGATGAATTCTCTAAAATATTATCCAACTTAGAACTAGTTTCTGATTATTTTTACACAAAGCCAAAAGGCAATGGATGGCAATATGCAATTTATTTTATTGAAAAAAACTTAAATAAGTTTGAAATTAGAGATATAAATTCAATTGTACCAATATTAAAAAAGTGGAATAAAAACAATGATAAAGGGACTGCAACAAGAAAATCTTCTTTAGTTGCTTTATATTTTTATAAAAAAATCCAAGAAAAAGAGAAAGTTAATAACACTACAGAGGAAAATCTTATTGAAATAATATTTAAAGGCGCTTTGGAAATAGAAAATGAATTAAAAGAAATATTTGAAGAAGTTTTAGATAACAAATGGAAAAATTTTAAAGATCCACATTATAAACTATGTAAAAATTTATTAAAAGATAACATTACTGCAGGCAATGTTTTAAAAATATTACCTTCATATGTTCTTAAAATTGCTGATTTATATTGGTATAAAAACACTACTGACTTTAATTTGATGTATGATAACGATAAAAATCCTTTTTTCTATGAAAAATCACGGAGTTTAGATATAGACGACAAATTTTCGATAAATGAATTTTCGATAACATCATATTCAAGTCCTTTTCAAACCCCTATATTGCTATTGTTAAGATATTTTACAAAAGAAACTATTGATTTTATTGTTAATTTTACAAATAAAACTGTAGAATATTATGTTAACTCAGAAAAACTAGCTCTTAATGATTATGAAAAAGAAAAGAACTCTCCTTTTCATGAATTCTTTAAATATGATATTGAAACAATAGAAATTTGTTTAAATGGAAAAACACAAAAACAGTATATAAGTGATTCTTTATGGAATATTTACAGAGGTAGTGGAGGAAAAGTAACGCCATGTTTGTTGCAATCAATTCATATGGCTTTAGAAAGATTTTTACTAGAGTTATCTAAATCAGGAGAATCAGATGTTGAGAATATTTTAATCCATATTTTAAAAAATTCTAAATCTTCATCATTAACATCTATAGTTAATAGTATAGTCTTATCTAATCCAAATAAATACTTCAATGTTGCAAAAATTCTTTTTAAAACAATAAAATTGTTTTCTTATGATACAAAAAGAAGATGTCTGTATGAAAATGAGGCAGAAGGGCTTTATAACCTCGCACCAATGAGTATTCCTTCCTTTTTTATAAAAGAAAGGGTTGATACATGTAAAGATTCTCATAGAAAACTTGCTTTAGGTCAATTAATAATAATATATTATTTTAATCCCGATAATTCAGTATCTGATGATGAATCCAAAAAGAGAAAAGTTGAAATTGAAAAAATTATCGACTTTCACTATGAACAATTAGAAGAAAGCAATTTAAAAAAAGAAGAAGAGGAAAAATTAAGATTTATTTTATCAAGTATTGATCCAAAAAATATAAAACCTAAAGTTGTAAAATTAGAGAATGGTGCAGTGGCTACTTATTTTGAACCAGAATTACCTCCTGATTTACAAGAAGTTTCTAAAAATACTTCAGAGAATATGGATGAAAGATTTAAATATCTGAAATTAATGTCATGGTCAGAGAAAAAATTAAAAGGAGAAAAAATTAATGAAAATGAGTTTAGAGAATATGATAACAACCCTAAATTAGTTTTAAAAGAAGTTAGGGAAATTTTAAGCTTATTAAAAAATAATAATGAAAATTTTTCATTGTTTAATGAATCAATACCCATAACGGTCAGTTGCACTTTAATTAGATTCTATGGAAATGAATTGTGCTCTGAAGATATAAAGTTATGCAAAGATCTCATAATTGGACGCATAAGGTGGTTATTTGACTCTTCGTATTTTTATCAAGTTTCTGATGGTATTGTATCTGCAATTGAAACATTACCTCATTTATTTAAATTTTTCCCCGATGAAACTGATGATTTAATTGAGTTATTAATTCTTCTTTTATTCAATAATATGAGGATTACACTAAGTTATGAAAAAATGGAATCATTAGGTTTGCATTTTTATGGAATTAATGATTTTATTGCAATAATTATCAAAAATTACCTATGGGATTATTCTCCAGAAATTAGTAATAAAATTTTATTTGAATATAACAAATGGGTGCCTAAATTTAAATCAATAGAGAAACAAGTGCTAAAAGAAAATTTTAACAGGAATAAATATGATAATATTTATTCAGAATCTATTCAAAGATTTATTGAAAGTTATGGTGAAAAATTCATGAATGCCACTTTGGAAAACAATTTTAATATTTCAAAATTAGACTTATTTTCAATAAATACAATTTTTCAAGCAATTCCTGATAATACTAATGACAAAAATCATTTGAAATTTATAAAAGAAACATTATCTCTATTTAGCAAAACTATATTTGATAATGAAAATGATTATCATAAGAATGGGCAGAGAAAATATAAGTTAAGGTCTAAGTTTTTAAGAAAATTAGCTAGTTTTATTTTAAATAGACCTAAAAAAGATGATATAGGAGAATTTATTCGGCCATTTATTGATAATTTCACAATTACAAGAGATACAAAAGACCTATTCGATTCTTTTATTTCTTTAGAAAATAAGATTGAAAGTTATGATAATTTTTGGGAAGTATGGAATATTTTTTATGATAAAATTAAAGAATGTTCTGATTTAAATAACTATTATGCTAATGAAGTCATCAGTGTTTATCTTTTAGACTGGCCTTATTGGAGTAGTGATTTTGATTGGAATAATTGGTATCTTTTGAAAGAAAGAGAATCTACTTTTTTTTACAATGTATCAAAAGACATGGGACATAATAAAGCTGTTTTGATATCATTTGCAAAATTTTTGAATGTTGTGGGTAGAAAATATGTTGATAAAGGCATAACATGGATTAGCAATATTATAAATGAGAATAATAAATTACTTAATGAAAAATTTGAGAAAAAAGATATTTCATATTTAGAAACATATTGTGAGACATATATTAAATTGAATAAAAATAAAATTAATAGGGATTCTAAAATTAAAAAACAAGTATTGACCATATTAGACTTTTTAGTTGAAAATGAATCAAATGTAGGTTACTCTTTAAGAGAACAAATTTTGTAATCTTTTTCAGTGTCAATTATATTGTTAATCTCATTTTCATTAATAATTAGGAATAAAAATGAAAAAATAATGTTGGGAGAGTTTTTCATGATTTATAAAGATTTTCATGTATCTTGTTTTAGTGCTAAATATTTAATTAGGATTGGGAAAAATTATCTGATGGGGGAAATCAACTAAATAATGAATTTTTTATTTTATTCTATTAAATCATAATCCTATTAAACTATAATCTCATTTTCAATTATTTATAATTATCACATTTATTTTTTCATTATTTCCATAATATCATACATCATAAAATCTTATTCTATAAAATATAAAACCATATTATCCTATAATAAAACCAATAACTCATTCATTTATACTATAAATATCCATATAAAAAAAACATCCCAAAAATTACCTTTTTAACAATTTATAAAAACCATAAACTCCTTCAACATTCTCAAAAATAGCTATAATAAAAAAATTATCTTAAGTATAATAAGACAAAAAGCTCAAGATAAAAAATAATTAAAAAAAGACTTAATCTAAATAGCTATCATTCTCCCCCAACTGTAAAAATTATAAAACTTAAAACCCTTTAATAAATATATCAAAAATATCATTAAAATATTATCATGAAAGCTAATCTAACACCAAATAGGTAAAGACCTTAGAACTATCAACTCATATATTATCAAATATTATAAATTAAACATATATTCACAAGTCAATTGCATATATAAATAATTTTTAATTATATACTATTTTTAAAAAATTTTCTTTATTTTCCAAAATTTAAAAATCTTTGATTTTTTCTAAAACTAAAAATATTACTTATCATATCCTAGGACTTTTCTCATATTACTAAAAATTTAAAGTAAAAATAAGTGATTTTAGGGATAAAAATAATTTAGATTTTGTGGAAACACTTTTATAAATATTCAACTGTTGCAAAAAATGCAACAGTTCAAAGATGAAGGTAAAAGAAAAGTGAAAGAGTTAGATTTTTACATTATACGATTATAAATTTTGATTAATAAAATTCAAAAACATATTATTTTAATGTAAATTTTTATTAAAATATAACAACCATGGTTGTTAATTTGGATAGTTGATATAATGGCTGATATAATTTTAAACAATGATCAAAAAGAATTCATTAAGAATATTAAGGAAAAGATTCACCAATCCCAATACAATGCTTTAAAGTCTGTTAATAAAGAATTAATTAATCTTTATTAGGAAATTGGGAAGATGTTACATTCTAAACAAAAGGAAAATTGGGGAAAATCTATTGTTAAAACTTTGTCTGAAGAATTACAAAAGGAATTTCCTGGAATTAAAGGATTTTTAGTTAGTAATTTATGGTATATGGCTCAATTTTATACTGAATATAATTCTCATGAAAAACTCGAACCATTGGTTCGAGAAATTAGCTGGACTAAAAATATTGTTATTATGAAAAAATGTAAAGATTCACAAATGAGGGAATTTTATATCTTAGCTACAAAGAAATTCGGATGGACAAAAAATGTTTTAATTCATCAAATTCAAAGTTAAGCTTATGAACGATTTTTAATAAATCAAACAAGCTATGATAAAACTCTTCCACCAGAAATAAAAAATCAAGCTAAATTGGCAGTGAAAGATGAATATATTTTTGATTTTTTAGACAACCATTGCTTGTCCAAATAAATTTTTTATAAAAGCTTAAAAATAAAGTTGAAATTTTTAATAAATATTGTTCAACTTTTTAGACAACCATTGGTTGTCCAAATAAATTTTTTATAAAAGCTTAAAAATAAGGTTAAAACATGTTAATGAAAAAAGAAAAAATTGAAATTATTAATAAAATTAAAGAAAAAGTGAGGGAATCCCAATATGCAGCTTTAAAAGCAGTAAACATTGAATTGATTAACTTATATTGGGAAATTGGGAAATCACTTACTTCAATCAATACTAAAAAATCTCAGCTTAATTTGATTTCTTCATTGTCTGAAGAATTACAAAATGAATTCCCTGGAATTAAAGGATTTTCAATTAGTAATTTGAAATATATGGTCCGTTTTTATAATGGATATAGTGGTATTGAAAGATTAGAGTCTTTAATTAGAGAAATTAGTTGGACAAAACATATTGTTATTCTCCAAAAATGCGAAGATAATCAAGAAAAAGAATTTTATATCTTAGCTACAAAGAAATTCGGATGGACGAAAAATGTTTTAATTCATCAAATTCAAAGTCAAGCTTATGAACGCTTTTTGATAAATCAAACAAGCTATGATAAAACTCTTCCACCAGAAATAAAAAATCAAGCTAAATTGGCAGTTAAAGATGAATATATTTTTGATTTTTTAGACTT
>Ga0123356_10004639_pt1 | contig 14155 bp, 3 predicted proteins | sample TergutEmb28metaG_2_FD_92546 | JGI IMG/M metagenome (GOLD analysis project Ga0123356, IMG submission 92546) | Embiratermes neotenicus P3 segment gut microbial communities from Petit-Saut dam, French Guiana - Emb289 P3 | ecosystem: Host-associated > Arthropoda: Insects > Digestive system > Gut ...
CTTATAGATATAAACGAATCAAAGGAAGCTGAGCGGATCATTTCTGCTACTAACGAACGGTTGCTTCAAGCTCGTGATACAGCAGAAGCTGCAAACAAGAGTAAATCGGCATTTCTTGCTAATATGAGTCATGAGATCAGAACCCCAATGAACAGCATTATAGGGTTTTCCGAGCTTGCGCAGGACGATAAGATACCTCCAAAAACCAGACAGTATCTATCTAATATATCCGACAACGCAAAGTGGCTGCTTAATATCATCAACGATATTCTGGATAATACAAAAATAGAATCCGGGAAAGTCGAGCTTGAACATATCCCCTTTGATGCACATGATGTCATAGCTCAGTGTCAGTCAGCTATTTTACCTAAAGCCGTTGAAAAAGGATTCTCATTGTACTGTTACTCCGAGCCGCTCGAGGGTAAGAAGCTTCTGGGTGACCCGGTCAGGCTGCGCCAAATTCTTATGAATCTACTTTCAAATGCAGTTAAGTTCACGAGTTCAGGCTCTGTAAAACTTCTTGCTTCCATAACAGAGCTGGACGATTGGAAAACAACACTTAGCTTTGAGATAAAAGACAGCGGTATCGGTATGAGTCCCGAGCAGGTCGCTCGTATTTTCGATCCTTATATGCAAGCCGATGATTCGGTCACAAGAAGATTTGGCGGAACCGGACTCGGGCTTCCTATTTCAAAGAATCTCGTCGAAATGATGGGTGGCAACCTCAACGTAGAAAGCATACCCGGAGTCGGCAGCACATTTAGTTTCGAGCTGAGGTTTGATTTAGTCGACGATACGGAAGTCAAAAAGTCCGGTGAAATTGTTTTCAGCAATGTTGAAAAACCGTCCTTTAATGCTGTTGTTCTGATTTGCGAGGACAATCACTTGAATCAACAGGTCATATGCGACCATCTTGCGCGAGTGGGTATTCAAACTGTCGTTGCGCATAACGGACAAGAAGGTGTAGATATAGTTGAAGAACGTTTAAAAAGCGCTACAGGCAAAGATGAGAATAAGCCCTTCGACTTGATTTTTATGGATATCCACATGCCTGTGATGGACGGCTTGGAAGCCGCTCATAAAATAACCGGGCTTGGTGTAAAGACCCCTATCGTTGCTTTGACTGCAAACATCATGTCCAATGATGTAGAGCTTTATAAAGCCAATGGGATGGATGATTTCCTCGGTAAGCCTTTTACATCACAGGATCTCTGGAAATGCCTCTTGAAGTATCTCCCCGTGACGGATTTTGTACAAATAGATATTAAGAAGCAAAAAGTAGAGGAAGATACCTCGCTCATAAAACTGCGTACATATTTCGCTGAAAGCAATCAGGATACATATGAGAAGATCAAACAGGCTTTGGAGGTTGACGAGGTCAAGATCGCTCATAGGCTGGTGCATACACTAAAGAGCAACGCCGGGCAGATTGGCGAAAAACGGTTGCAGGAGGTTGCAGCCGAGGTTGAAGAAATGCTCGACGAAGGCATAAATCAACTCGACAATGTTATGTCAAAAATGCTCGAAAATGAGCTTAAGCTGGTGCTTGATAAGTTAGCTCCTTTGCTGGTCAAAGATGAGATAGATGAAACCGAAGTTGCAGAGCCGCTCTCTCCTGAGCAGGTAACGGAAATAATCGAAAAACTCGAGCCGATGATCGCCGGATATAACACGGACTGTGTAAATATGCTCGATGATATCCGCCGGTTACCGGATTCTGAAGAACTGGTCCAATGTATTGAGGATTTTGAGTTTAAAAAAGCACTTGCAGAACTAAACAAGATAAAGGAAATAACGGATGGATAATAAAAGCACAAAAAACAAAAGCAGACTTGCTGTCCGCTTTAGAAATATGAACGTGCTTCTCATCACTTTTATACTACTTATAGTAGCGATCGTGAGTATCGCCTTTGTTACTAACTTGACAGATAGCGTTTCCAGAGACTATGCGCGTTTTTACACGCTGGACTCCGTGAATATCCTCGGCTCACATTTAAACAAGGAACTCTCTCTGGTTCAGCATGCGACTCAGTCGTCAGAGATAATCGACTGGTTCAAGGACGAGGATAATGCCGAAAAGAAAGATGCGGCATACCAAAAAATGATGCTCTATGCTGACATGCTTCAGATAGGTGGTATGTATTTTGTCATATATGATTCGTTAAACGAGTATGATATCAGCAACGACACAGCTTTTGACGATTTTCAACCGTTTAGCAAGCTCGATCCTGAAGTACTCTACGACCAATGGTTTTTTAGGGCAATGTCCTCTGAGTATGACTTCACTTTGAACCTTGACATCGATAAAGTTACAAACACACGCCGTCTGTGGATCAATCATAAGGTTGAACATAATGGTGATGCTGTTGGTATTCTTTGCTCCGCACTTCAGTTTGACGAGGTGTTTCATGAACTGTTCGGTGAGTATGACCAACAAGGTGTTATAGGTTATGTCATAGATTATAACGGTATCATTCAAATAAGCAGTTATGAGCCTGAACCTGACTTGCTTGAGGTCACTACCAATATTGAGGAATTGGAAGAGGAAAGCAGCATTTTTGAGGTGACTTCCGATCCCGCTTTTGTCACCGCTGTAAATAAATTCCTGGAGAGCCCTTCCATCCATCAAGAGCGGCAGGAGCCCGATGTTGTAAAACTTACCGATGGTGACTTTCAGTTTTTATCGATCGCTCCGATCCCGGGCACTAACTGGCTAAAGGTCACATTTTACAGTTCTGATGCTCTGTTTGATTCAACACGAGTTTTAGTTCTGATCAGTATCGTTCTTTTGACATATGTCATTCATGTCGTATTAAACTCACTTGTGATACGGCGGCTTTTGTTTAAGCCGCTCAGCCTGCTTACACGCAGCGTATCATCCGATCATGACAGTAATAGCATCTACGGACTTAGCCGCGATGATGAAATCGGCGATTTGGCACGTGAGACGAAAGAAACCTGGGATAGTTTGAGCGAAAACACCGAAAGCCTTTTAATCTCCAAGGAAGAAATCGAGCATCAGGCTAAAGTTCTTTCCGCAATAAACATTATGGCTACTGCACTCTTCAGTGCAGAAGACGATGATGTTTTTGAGGCTTCATTACCGGAAAGTATGAAGTTGATGGCTGAGTGTATGGATCTGGACCGTATCTATATTTGGCAGAGTGTCAGAGCAGAGAAAGTCCATAATTTTGTACTTACTTATGAATGGCTGGGTGACAGCGGCGATTATGGTAACCCTGTACGAGTTGGTCAGATCTTTTCGTTTGCTTTGCATGCGCCTACCTGGATGGAGAAATTTCTGCGAGATGAGGTCATTTGCGGTCCTGTCAGCAGTATGCCGGATAAAGAGAGAGCGATCTTGGAAGAAAGTGGTGTTAAATCCGTTCTTGCCGTACCTGTACATTTACACGGGCAATTCTGGGGATTCATCAGTTTCGATAATTGCCGTATCGAAGGTACGCTTAAGCAAGACGAGATAGATATTCTTCGTTCCGGCAGCCTGATAATCGCCAGTGCGATAAACCGCAACAGTATGACCTTGCATCTCAAGGAAGTTGCCGTACAGGCTGAAGCCGCAAGCCGTTCCAAATCCGAGTTTCTTGCAAATATGAGTCATGAGATACGAACTCCCATGAACAGCATCATCGGATTTTCTGAGCTTGCGCTTGATAATGAAGTCTCACCGAGAACAAAGGATTATCTTAATAAAATTCTTGAAAACTCAGATTGGCTTCTGCAAATCATAAATGATATTTTAGACATTTCAAAAATCGAATCCGGTAAAATGGTTCTTGAGAATATTCCGTTTAATTTAAGTGAGATGTTTTCAGCATGTCGGACTGTCATCATGCCAAAAGCCATAGAAAAAGGTCTTGCAATGCACTTTTATGCCGAGCCATCATTCGGTAAACAGTTGCATGGTGACCCGGTCAAGCTCCGTCAAGTGCTTGTGAATCTGCTTTCAAATGCCGTGAAGTTCACAAACAGCGGAATGATAAAGGTACTGGCTATCGTAAAAGAGACAACTGCTGACAATGTAACTATTTCTTTTGAAGTAAAAGACAGCGGCATTGGGATAACAGATGAGCAGCTTGGAAGAATATTTGATCCATTTACACAAGCTGAGTCAGGTACGACTCGCAAGTACGGAGGGAGCGGGCTTGGTCTTCCCATAACAAAAAGCATTATTGAACTGATGGGCGGTACTCTTATTGTTGACAGTATTCCCGGCGTAGGCAGTAAGTTCAACTTTGACATAACTTTTGATACTATTGATGTTGATGAGAAAAGTAAAGCCAGAGAATCAACTTCATTCAGCAATACTGAAAAACCCATTTTCAGCGGTGAGGTTTTGCTTTGTGAAGATAACGCAATGAACCAACACGTGATCAGCGAGCATCTGGCGAGGGTTGGGCTCCGGACTGCGATCGCCAATAATGGCGAAATCGGCTTGAATATGGTCAAAGACAGACTAAAAAGCGTTGCTGATGACTCTTCGAAAAAGCTGTTTGATTTGATTTTAATGGATATCCATATGCCTGTTATGGACGGAATCGAAGCTGCTTCGGAGATATTAAAGCTGAACACAGGTATTCCCATTGTGGCGATGACGGCTAATGTCATGTCCAATGACCGGGAGATCTATGACACGGTAGGTATGTATGATTGCGTGGGAAAACCTTTTACATCAAAAGAGCTTTGGCGATGTTTGATGAAGTATCTCGAACCTGTTGAGCTTAGGACAGAAAATGCTTCGTTGAATGAGCAAGCCGACATGGTTTTACGTCAGCATCTCATTAACAATTTTGTTAATAACAATAAAACCAGGTTTAGTGAGATCGAAGACGCTATAGAGGCAGGTAATATCAAACTCGCACACAGGTTAACTCATACTTTAAAAGGTAATGCAGGTCAGCTCAACAAGATCCTTTTGCAAAATGCAGCCGAAGAAGTAGAAAGCCTGCTTAGTAACGGCGAGAATCTCACTACTCCGTTGCAAATGAAAACGCTCGATATGGAGCTGCGCGTTGCTCTTGCCGAGCTGGCACCAATGGTCACAGAGATAACTTCTATACCTTCGGCGCAAAATGGTACTCCGGATGCCGTTGATTCAGCGGATACATATGAGCTGCTCTTGAAGCTTGAGTCTGTTCTTAAAGACAACAATATGGATTCTCTTACTTATATTGATGATCTTCGGTCTATAGAAGGAAGCGAAGAACTGATACGGCAAATCATAAACTTCGATTATGATCCTGCATTGGAGGCACTGGCAAAATTGCTGAAGGGAATGGAAGATAATGCAAGCAAATAAAAGAGGACATAATAGGTAGATGGTCAAAAGTTTGTGTAATAAATATATATACATAATAGCTTTGTCGCTTTCCGTCGTGCTTTTGTTATCTTTGCTTACGGGCTGTGAGTTTGACTCTGATGATCGATCGCATGAGATCATGCTGTTTGCTTCTTTTAGAGATATACCTGATATAACGGATGAAGAGATAGTTGCAATTGAGGTTTTACAGGCTAATTACGATCATTTCGTCTATGGCATGCCGCTTTCAACGGAGGCATTTATCGATGGTAATGGTGAGCTGAAAGGATTTACCGCTTTATTTACAAGTTGGCTTTCGGAGCTCTTTGAGATAGAGTTTCGTCCTGAATTACTCGCTTGGGTCGACATTCTGGACATGCTTGAAACCGGGGATGTTTCATTCACCGGAGAAATGACGCCGACACAACAGCGCATGGATATATATGATATGACCAGACCTATCGCCATGCGACCATTGAAGTACTTTCGCCTTGAGGGTAGCGAGCCTTTTGAAGAGATAACCGCTGTCCGCCCGCTACGATGTGGTTTTATCCAGGGCACGGCAACTATAATCGCTGTTTCGTCGGCACTGGAGCCCGGCACATTCGAAGTCATCGAGCTCGATAGTATCGATTTGGTTTATGACGCATTAAAAAGCGGAGAAATTGATGCTTTTTATTACAGCGGCGTAATGGAATCAAACTTCATCGAAAACGTGGACATAGTTTTTTCAGAGTTCTTTCCGCTTTTGTTCATGCCGGTCTCGCTGACAACTCAAACACCTGAGCTTGCGCCTATTATTTCTGTAGTGGAAAAAGCATTGCAGCTCAATGAAACAAGGAGTTTTGTTACCGAATTATATAATGTGGGCTATCAGGAATACTTGCAATACAAGCTGTTTGTTCAGCTTACCGAGGAGGAGCGCCGTTTTATCAGGGAGAATCCTGAGATTCCTTTTGCTGCGGAAAACGACAACTATCCCCTCAGTTTCTTTGCCGAACATGAGGGGGACTGGCAGGGTATTGCGATCGATGTTCTGCGTGAAGTTGAAGAACTCACCGGGCTTACATTCAAGCAGGTAAACGACGAAAAACACAGCTTTGTGGATATGCTCCGGATGGTTACCGATGGCGAGGCATCTTTTATCACCGATCTGATGTACTCTGAGCAGCGTTCAGGACAATTCCTTTGGACGGACACTTCATTATTGACGACACGGTCATCGCTTATATCAAGAGCGGATCACAGAGATGTGACTTTAAACGATATATTGCACATGAAAGTTGGTTTGATCGAGGGTTATGCGCACACGGATTATTTCTGGATATGGTTTCCGACTCATTCAAGTGCCGTTGAGTATAGCACTGTATTACAAGCTTTTGATGCTTTGGATCGTGATGAGATAGATGCTATCATGGTCGGTGATTCAAGCCTTATGATTCTTACGCATTATCTCGAGCGTCCGGGGTATAAGATAACCTATCTTTTCGACAATCCCTACCCTTCTACCTTTGGTTTTAACAAGGATGAAGTCGTTTTACACTCCATTGTCAATAAGGCTGTGCGTTTGATAAACACTGAAATGCTCTCTGAGCAATGGGCGCGCAGGACTTATGATTACCATAGCAGAATACTAGAGGCGCAAAGACCGTGGATCCTCGGTGCGATAAGCCTATTACTGGTTACGGTTCTGGTTATGTCATTTGCATACTATATTGGAGTTAAAAGAAGAAGGGTCATACAGGAGCAATCAGACACGCTTAATAAGCTTAATGAGCAGCTTAACGATGAAAGTAAAAGATTCGAAGAGGCCGCCCACTGGTATATGTCTATTCTGGACGCTATTCCGCTACTTGTTTCCGTTACAGACAAGAAAATGAACTGGTCTTTTGTGAATAAAGCAGTTGAGGTGTATTTGGAGACAAAACGGGAAGACCTGATCGGTAAGCCCTGCAGCAACTGGAACAGAAGTATATGCAACACCAATAAATGCGGCGTTGTATGCGCACAAAAGGGTGTAAAACGCACATTCTTCGATCATGATGACTTGTCTTACCAGGTTGATGTTGAGATTCTCCGGGATTTGCATGATGACATATCAGGGTTTGTTGAGGTAATTCAGGATATCACCTTTGTTCAGGATCTCATGAATCAAAGGACGGAGGCTGAAATAGCAAGCAGGACCAAAACAACCTTCCTTGCAAATATGAGCCATGAGATACGAACACCCATGAACAGTATTGTCGGGTTCTCGGAGCTTGCACTGGATGACAATATCTCAGATAAAACAAGAGGTTATTTAAACAATATCCTCACAAACTCTGAGGGACTTCTACAGATCATCAACGATATCCTGGATATATCAAAAATAGAATCGGGTAAAATGGAACTGGAGCATGTCCCCTTTGACCCGCATGATCTGCTAAATGCCTGCAGGACTGTCATTCTACCGAAAGCAGACAGCAAGGGTCTGGAACTAAAATTCTACGCCGAACCGCCGGTAGGCAAAATGCCGTTGGGAGACTCGACAAGGCTGCGCCAGGTGCTTGTAAATCTTTTATCCAATGCTGTGAAATTCACAGATTACGGTACAGTTCGACTTCATGTATTGATTACAGAACAAACAGAGAATACAGTTACGATCCATGCTGAAGTCAAAGACACCGGCATAGGCATGACAGAGGAGCAGATGAAGGGTATTTTCACTCCTTTTAAGCAGGCAGAGTCAAAAACAACGCGAAAATACGGCGGCACAGGACTTGGACTCACTATTACCAGAGATCTCGTTAGGATGATGGGTTCAACGCTAGATGTAGAAAGCACTCCCGGTGTCGGAAGTACATTCAGCTTTGATATGACATTCGATACCATTGACGCTCCCGAGGATGAGCTGTATAAGAGACAGATCGTGCAAACTAAGTTGGATAAGCCAACATTTGATGGCGAAATCCTGTTATGTGAAGACAATACAATGAACCAGGAGGTCATTTGCGAGCATCTTGCAAGAGTCGGACTAAGAACTATTGTTGCTGAAAACGGTAAAGAGGGCGTGGATTTTGTAAGGGGCAGAATGGAGTCCGGTGAGAAGCAGTTTGACTTGATTTTTATGGATATGCATATGCCTCAAATGGATGGTCTTGAAGCTTCCACTATAATCAATGCGCTAGATAATAGCATCCCGATCGTGGCTATGACAGCCAATATCATGTCGACCGATAAGGAAATCTACGAGACAAGCGGTATGAGTGGTTATGTGGGCAAACCGTTTACTTCACAGGAGTTATGGCGCTGTTTACTTAAGTTTCTTAAGCCTTTGGAGTGGCACTCCAATGATGAGGAGCAGAACGAGCGCGAGGATGATGAGCTGCGTCGGAAGCTGGTAAAAAGGTTTATAGATAATAACAGTCTTAAGTTTGGTGAGATATCAGAGGCAATAAACGAGGGAGAATTCACGCTTGCGCATAGGTTGGCGCACACCTTGAAGGGCAATGCCGGGCAGCTTCAGTTAACTGCGTTGCAAAATGCTGCCGAGCAAGTGGAAACCGAGCTGAGCTCCGGTAATAAGCGTGTCCATCCTCATCATATGCTGATTTTAAACAAGGAATTGACCGAAGCTATTGCGGATTTGACGTTGATAGCAGCCGAATCTGATTCTGCAGTGGCTTCCCCGGCAGCGTCCGATACTGAAGTAGTACCGATAGATACAGAATCGGCACTTAAGCTGCTTGATAGTATTGAGCCGCTCATTATGGATGATAATTACGAATGTCTGACATTTGTCGACGAACTCAGTTTGATACCCGGTAGTAAGGAACTGATCAAGCAAATGGAAAACTTTGACTTTAGCCTTGCTTTGAGTACACTTGCGGAGCTAAGAGCTAATATCAATAAATCGGGGGGGAATAATGATTAATATTCAGGCAATCGCGCAATATATCAAACTAAAACGTTTGCTTTTTTCGCAGATGTTATTTACAGCAATCGCTTTTATAATAATGGTCGTACTGAGTTATTTCTTTGTCAGTAACATTGTAAACGGCGAAATCGCTCGTTATACCGAAAGCGTTATCTTGTATGCCCAAGCGCGGTTTGAATATGATATGACAGAATCCAAAAACTCTCTCGGTAGCTTTGGCAGGTCTATCCGCTCGATGATATTAAACGGCAACGATATGGAGATGCTTACAAACTTCACCTACGATAAGGCTGCGTTTTTTCACGCTGCGAGAGTAAGTGCCGAAGGTGCTGATGACATTGTTGAAGACTTGTTTGCATATATTGAAGGACTTCCCGGTGAATCAGAGGTTTTAAGCGGGTTCGGCTGGAAGTTCCCGGAAGACCAGGATCCCACAGACCGGCCTTGGTATCAGGGGGCTGTTGCAGCAGGTGGAGAAGTAGCGGTAACTTCACCGTACAGAAGTCTGCGCTCCAAAGAGCTCGTAATTACGTTTTCACAGGCGATTTTTGATGACAACGGAGAGCGTATAGCTGTTGTCGGATTAAATATGCAGATAAGTGAGATAGGTGATAATATTATAAACATTGCTCTTGACAGCGGTGGCTACGGAATGCTTATCGACCCTGAGTTAACTATCATAGCCCACGCAAATCCTGACTTTATCGGCAGGGATATTTACGACCCGGAGCTTCCTCTTATGGTCTTTTTGGATGATATAGCTGCAGGTAAAAATATCGAAGGAGAGTCTTTCGTCAACTGGATGGGTGAAGAAACCATCATCTATCTGCGTCACCTACCAAACGATTGGTATGTCGGTCTGCTCACTCCGCGCGGTCCGTATTATCAAAGCGTCAATGACATGATGATCATTCTCTCGCTATTAGGTGCAGCTCTGGCTGCGGCTCTGATTCTTATCCTAATTCAAATCGACAGAGCAAAAGACAGAGCAAGCGAAGAGAGCAGGCAAAAGAGCGCATTTCTTGCAAATATGAGCCACGAGATACGTACGCCGCTAAATGCAGTTATTGGGCTCTCGGAGTTGGTACTTGAGACAGATGAATGGAATGGGGAAAGTAAGTATAAGCTTGAGCAAATAAACAACGCCGGCAGAACACTACTCAGTACGGTAAACGATATTCTGGATATTTCAAAGATAGAGTCAGGGAAATTTGAACTTGTTCCGGTCACATACGATATCCCAAGCGTTCTCAATGATGCCTCGACCCAGAGTATATTGCACATGGGCGAAAAGGCTATCGAGTTTAAGATGAATATCAGCGAAAATCTGCCAACGAAGCTTTTTGGTGATGAGCTCAGAATTAAACAAATACTCAATAATTTGCTGACAAATGCTTTAAAGTACACACGTGAAGGAACAGTGGAGCTTACCGCAGACTGCGTCCGTGAAGGTGATTCTGTATGGCTGACGTTTAAGGTCAGTGACACGGGTATTGGTATTAAGCAGGAAAACATGGCGATGTTGTTTAACGATTATGCTCAAATGGATTTGCCTGCTAACCGTAAAATCGTCGGAACCGGATTAGGTTTATCAATAGCAAAGAGGCTTGTAGAGCTGATGGACGGTCAAATAACGGCGGAGAGTTCATACGGTAAGGGTAGTGTCTTTACAGTGCGACTTCTTCAGAAGCATGTTACAGACGATATGATCGGACACGATGTCGTCGAAAGCTTAAAAAGTTTCCACTATTCAGAAGATAAACGAAAGAGCTTCAGTACGACTAAGCGTCTGAGTCTGCCGTATGCACGTGTGCTTATCGTAGATGATGTCGTGACCAACCTTGATGTCGCAAAAGGTCTCATGAAGCCGTATCAAATGGAAGTCGACTGTGTGACCAGCGGTTGGGAAGCCGTAGAGGCGGTCTATAATGACAATATCCGTTATAATGCGATATTTATGGATCATATGATGCCGGGTATAGATGGGATCGAAGCCACGAGACTTATTCGCGAGATCGGCACTGAGTACGCAAAAAACGTCCCGATAATAGCGCTTACTGCAAACGCAATAGTGGGTAATGAAGAAATTTTCCTAAACAAGGGGTTCCAGGCTTTTGTATCAAAACCGATCGAAATCAGCCGTCTGGATGCCGTTATAAAGGAATGGATTCGGGATAAGGAACAAGAGAAGCGTTATGTCCGTAGTGATGACCCCGGCTCTGATGTCGAGCAGGCGAAGGTGGTTGATCTGCTGTTTTTTAAAGACGACATCTATGGACTAAACATCGAAAAAGGTTTAAGGCGTTTCAGTGGCGACACAGTTGCGTATATCAGCGTTTTGCAATCATATGCAAGAAATACAGTTCCTTTGCTTGATTCTGCTCTGGAAACAAGTGCCAGTCGGGAGCGGCTCAGAAATTATGAAACGATCGTTCATGGAGTCAAAGGCTCAAGCAGCGGTATCTGTGCCGATATAGTAGCAGATTTGGCAAGCGCACTTGAGGATGCCGCAGTAGCGGGTGATTTTGACTACATTACTGCAAACAATTCAGCTTTTATAGACACTACGAAAAAACTTATAGCGGATATCGAGGAGTTGCTTGAAAGAATAAGAGTTGAAAGTGGTAAACCCCGAAAAGAGAAACCGGATAAGGAAACGTTGGACAAGTTGCGTGAGGCTTGTATAAACTACGAAATGAATAAAGTTGATGAGGCAATATCAGAGCTTGAAGCATATGATTATGATACAGAAGAAGAACTTGTCAGTTGGATAAGAGCAAACGCGGAGTTGACTAATTTCGATGAGATCGTTGAAAGACTTTCTGATATAGATGAGAAGTAAGGAGTAAGAACCATGCGCTCAAGTATAGATGAGAACAACTCGTTGCTATCGGATGCAGATTTAAAGGAATCCTACGAGGATCTAAAGCGCAGCAAGGCGATGTCCGACGCGCTTAATAAGGTTGCGGCATTGTTTCTTTCTGACAGTTCCGCTGACGAAGAAGCTTTTGAAGAGATGATGAATATCGGTATGGGTATGATTGCCGAAATGGCGGATTTAGACAGGCTTAATCTCTGGCGCAACAGTATGGAATCTGACGGTTTGTATACGTCACAAATCTATCGTTGGGACAGAACTTCGGGCGGAACTACAGCGCCAACTACCGAATTTTTGAATATTTCATATGCGAATTTTGCTCCGGATTGGGAAGATATATTGGGTAATAGAGAGTCCATCAACGGTCCAACACGACTGATTAAGGAAAAGGATCTTCTGGCTTCCTACGGCGCTGTGTCCGTATTTATTACACCTATTTTCATCAAAGATGAGTTCTGGGGTTTTGTGCTTTTTAGCGACCATCGTAACGAACGTTACTTTGATGAGAATTATTCGGAAATGTTACGTTCAGCAGCGTTTTTATGTGCTAATACCGTGATCCGCCGGGACATGGAGGTCGAGATCAATAAAGCCGCACGATTAAATCGATCTATGCTTGAAAACATGACTGTTGGAATGATAATGTACATGGGCAATCCGCCTAAAATCGTCGATTGTAATGATGAGGTCTGCAGGATGTTTAATGCCCCCAAGGAACGGATCCTGAAGAATTATTTTGAAGAATTTATGCCGGCGTATCAGCCTGATGGAAATTCCTCAATGGATGAAGCATTTAAAATGGGAACTCAAGCCATAGCCGGGGTTACTGTGAAAAAGGAGTGGATACACCTTACATCAAGCGGCGAAGAGGTGCCTTGCGAAATAACACTCACCCGTGTCAAGGACGAGGACGAGTTTATCGGTCTGGGTTATTTATACGACCTGACCGAAACACGCAAGCGGGAGCAGGAACTTCTCGTCCTTCGCAAGCAGGCAGAGGAAGCAAATAAAGCAAAAAGCGTTTTCCTTGCGAATATGAGCCATGAGATACGCACACCTCTAAATGCTGTTATCGGTCTTTCGGACTTGATATTAGACACGGATGACTTGATCGATGAGAGTCGGTACAGGCTGGAGCAGATAAACAATGCAGGTGCGACCTTGCTCGGAACGGTAAATGATATACTTGATATTTCCAAGATAGAAGCAGGAAAGTTTGAACTTGTAAACTCCAAGTATGATATACCGAGTATGATAAACGATGCCGTTTCTCAAAGTATTCTGCAAAGAGGAGATAAGTCCATAGAGTTTAAGATGGACGTTTGTGAGAACCTTCCTACCCATCTTTACGGTGATGAGCTCAGGATCAAGCAGATCCTTAATAATCTTTTGTCGAATGCGTTTAAGTATACGATGTCCGGAACAGTAGAGCTAAAAATAAACTGTGACCATGATGGAGATGATATCCGCCTTATTTTTGCGATCAAGGATACAGGTATCGGTATAAAACCTGAGGATATAAACACTCTGTTCAGTGATTATGCTCAAATGGATATGGAGGCGAACCGTAAAATCGTCGGAACCGGTCTTGGTTTATCTATTGCAAACAGACTTGCCGAGTTGATGGGCGGCGATATCATGGTTGATAGTGAATATGGTGTCGGCAGTACTTTTACTGTTCGAATAATGCAAAAGAAAGCAACTGATGATATAATCGGTCCTGAGGTGATAAGTAGCCTCAAGTGCATGAGCTATACCGGGCACAAGCGTGCGCAGCTCGGAGCGCTTACTCGCATCAGCCTGCCTTATGCAAGAGTCTTGATAGTGGACGATGTGGTTACGAATCTTGATGTTGCTCAGGGGCTGATGAAGCCATATCATATGCAAATCGATTGTGTGACCGGCGGTTATGATGCTGTCGAGTTGATGCATGATGAGAATGTCCGTTACAATGCTATTTTCATGGATCATATGATGCCGGGTATGGATGGGATCGAAGCAACACAGCTTATTAGAGCTATCGATTCCGATTATGCCAGGAATA
>Ga0123356_10004640_pt1 | contig 14154 bp, 12 predicted proteins | sample TergutEmb28metaG_2_FD_92546 | JGI IMG/M metagenome (GOLD analysis project Ga0123356, IMG submission 92546) | Embiratermes neotenicus P3 segment gut microbial communities from Petit-Saut dam, French Guiana - Emb289 P3 | ecosystem: Host-associated > Arthropoda: Insects > Digestive system > Gut ...
ACCTTTTCCCGTTTGGCATACGCTCGCGCGCGCCGCCGAGCTCCTGCCCAACCCACCGATTGCGCGCAATCAGATTGAACTCATGCATATCGATAATGTCGCATCCCTGGCACTTCCCGGATTGGCCGACTTTGGGATCGTACCCGAGCCGATTGAGTCAGTCGTCCGATCGATCATGAGTGCCAAACGATAAGTGGAACTCTGCGCATTGATCTCGCGTTCGAGGCAAACTCATTGTCGCGGGCAAGGTCTTTCGCGACCTCGGACACCGCGACGGCGGTTATCAAAGTGTCGAGGACTGATTTAGGCGGCGAGCGACAATTCTCAGCGCTGTTATCCGTCAGCGCAGAAAGTCGCGCCCGCCCATGGCAGGCTGAGCGCGGTCCAGTCTACGGGGCGTTCCGTCGCCGTCGAAGTGCAGTCGCCGCCGCTAGCCGACCAACAGCCCAGTCGGGCTGCCGGCGCAGCGCTTCATGTCGAAGGGCGCTACTCGGCCGCGAAACAGTAGGCAGCAATCTTGTTGCCATCGAGATCGCGTGCGTAGCCCGCAAACGCATTGGGGGCCCAACCTCTCGGTCCGACCGCACCTTCATCGATCCCACCGGCAGCGAGAGCCGCTTTATGGAAAGCAGCGACGGCTGAGCGGTTAGGGGCCAGGAAGCTGATTGTGCCTCCATTTGCGTGGGTCGCAGGCTGCCCATTGGCCGGTTTGAGGACGAAGAACTCGGGAGCCGATTCGCCCCAGATCGAGCCGTTCTCGCCAAGATCCTTGAGGCGCTTGTAGCCGAGAGGGGCTAGCACCGCGTCATAGAAGGCGCGCGCCCTGCTGAGGTTATTCGTGCCGACTGCCACATGGGTGAATATCGCCATGGCATCCTTCCTCTATCGGATTGTTGTTGGCTCGCGTTTGCCGCGCAATTTACCTAGGCTCACCGCGGATGTCACTCCGCAAGGATCGCGAACGCCCGGGAGTGGCCGAACGGATCAACGATCACGCCGACTGGGCGATGCCGAGAGGACGGCGTTCCGGACGCTGCTACCGGCTGAAGTCGACTGCCTGCTGTCAAGGCTCGACGCACGACGGTAGCCCGATCCCGCACATACAGCACGATCGCCACAAAGGGGTCCAGACCCGGCCGGCCCCACGCAGTGTGAGCATGATTCGCTATCTCGGCGATGTTGTCGAAGTTGCGCTTATTTTGGCCCAACGGACGGATGTGCGATCAGCGCGCCTGTTTCACTGCCGTCACAGTGAGAGCCGTCCATCCGTCCCCGACCCTGAGCCGCGGTCCGGTCTCGGCCAAACGCGGGCGCCGGGCACTCCGTCAGACGATCTCGAAAGCGGACGTTCATCGCAGACTATCCCGCGACGTGCGCCGCAACGCCTCAATCATGGAACAATGATTTCCAGCATCGCTGGCTACAGCGCCCTCTGCGAACGGCCCACCGTGCACCCGATTACGCGGCTTCAGGCGACGCCACTGCCAGAGGAGTGGTCCGATGTCTCAGACAGTGACAAACGGCCTCAGCGGCGAACGAGGGCTGGTCGGCGGACCAGTGTTCGAACAACGGATCCCGCCCGAAGCATCGGTCGGCGTTGCCGGTGTGACTGCGCCCCCTGGTCGCCTCGCGCTGGCCGAGCCTGTCGGGTGCGGCGTCCTCGAGGCCACCGCAGAAGCGCGGAAGATTGCCTTTGATCGCATCGGCCACGGGGAAAAAGTCCTGCTGCTCTCGGGCTTCCCGCAGACCCGACGGTCGTGGAACCGGATCATTCCTCTGCTCTCTCCCCAGTTCGAGATGATACCGGCCGACCTGCCGAACTTTGGCGATTCGGGCTTTCTCGCAGTGCCGGCAACAACCGAGAACGTTGGAAAGGTATTCCACGCCTTCAGTGCAAATCTTGGCGCACCGTTGCACGTCGTCGCGCACGATTTTGGAGCCTGGTGCGCTTATAGCTGGGCGCTCCAGTTCCCGCTGGATTTCAAATCGCTGACCCTGATCGACGCGGGCATTCCGGGCGTTACACTGACTGACGAGATTCAGCTCTCCGACTACAAACGGAAGTGGAATTTCATATTTCAGATGCTGCCGGACCTGCCGGCGGAGCTGACCAGCGGCAAGGAAGATGTTTACGTGGGCTGGTGGTTCAAGAACAAAGTCTATCGTCCGGGTGCGATCCCGCCGGACGACGTGGCGGCCTATGTGCGCGCCTACGCTCGAGAAGGGCGAATGGATGCCGCCTTCGACTACTGCCGCAACATCGAAGAGGACATGTGGTTCAACAAGAGTCAGTTCCGAGAGAAGATGTCGATACGACTGCTTGCCGTCGGCGGCGATCACGCGATTCCCAATATGGGTGACTCCCTAAAACCCTATTTTAATGACGTCACGTCGTTGGTGATCGGGGATTCCGGCCACTTCGTGCCGGAGGAGCAGCCCGAGGAATTGGCGAGAGCGCTTGTAGCATTTCTGGAAGCCTGAAGCCGGGACGAAGTCTGAGCCGACTGGTGCGTCGATGCCACCGACTGATCCGTAGGGCGGCCACAACGGGGGAGGTGCGTGCAATGACATTGGAAATCGGATCCCTGCCGGAAGTGTTGACCGAAGTTCGGACGAGGCACCTTTTCCAGCTTCGGGAGGCCGTCCCGCCGCTCTACGTCGTCGGCCGGACTCCGAACGCCTTCCGCCGGATCGGCGTGGTGGCCGGAGGTGCCTTCAAGGGAGAGCGTCTGTCTGGCGAGGTCGTCAGCGGCAACGACTGGCAGGACGTGCGCAACGACGACTGTACCAAGCTCGATGTGCGGCTGCTCCTGAAGACGGGAAGCGGCGCGCTTATCGTCATGACGTATCAATGCCTGCGCGCCGGACCCGCTGAGATCTTGGCAAAGTTGGACCGTGGCGAGGCGACTGACCCGGCGAGCTACTACTTTCGCTTCATGGCGCTCTTCGAGACCAGTGCACCAGAGTACGACTGGCTCAACCGAATCGTCGCCATCGGAATCGGCGAGCGCCTGGCCGACGGGCCTCTCTACAATGTCTTTGAGATCCTCTGACAATAGTGGAATTCAAGAAATCAAGGGTTATTTACCAAAGATGCTCGACAATGGACTGACGGATTCTGGGCAGACTTCCGTCGCGTGTCAGATCATCTCGAAGCCGCCGCCGGCTGACACCAGGCCGCCCACCACGAGCAGTTTGCCGACGCGACCGTGAAGTTCCAGAACCTCTATCCCAGGACCGTGTGTGATTAGGCCTCCGCGGATCTCGGCGCGCTCGACGGCGCCGCCCGGCTTTATGCTGAATGCGATCGGGGAGAGGCGGACAACCACGCCCTTCACTAGCGAGTCGCCGGCCCCTCCAAACGTCTCGATCCCCCGCTTCACAAGGATCGTGCCGATCGTTTGGCTGACTTGCAGCCCGACCGCGCCGTCGGCGTGGGTCACGATACGATCGAACTCGGCAGAACCGACTGTACCCGCGTACACGTTGAAGCCGCGCGCCCCCTGCCCAAAGGTTTCGATGGGCGCCTGAACATCGAGCTGGTTGATGGCACCGAAATTGACGAAACCGATGCCGCTCGGACCGTGCGACGTCACCTTCGCCTCGGTAATCCAGCGATCGACTGTTCCCCAGTTGTCCAGCACCATGTCGTTGGGTCCGTAGGTCGTGACGATTCCGCAGGTGCGAACCAGGTCGACGTAGGTGCCGTGCACCACGAACACGCCGCCAGTGATCCGGTCCGGCGTGCCCGGCGCAATTCCGCCGTCACTGAAGACAGCGCCGGTCACAAGACGTGACACATCCGTGCGGCCTGCGCCGTCGCCACCGCCGCTGACGAAGATGCCGCTGCCCTTCACAGGGGCGCCAGACCGGCCTGCCGAGAGGCCGGTGAGGTCGGCCGTGATTGTCACCGCCGAGTCTGTTTGCTGATTCCACAGCGTAAAGGCGCCCGGCAGGACCTCGACGCCGTAGCCCTTGGGCCTGCGGTCGTAGCCGCGCGCATCAGCCGCGACGATGTCGATACCATGAGCTTCGACGTGGCCCGCGCGCACGGCGTCGGCTGCCAACAGTTGAACGACGCCGGTCACCTGAAGCTTCGCAAGCTTCACCCGCCCAAGCGTGGGGTGAGTGGTATCGTTGAATAGTGCCCGTCGATCGACATCCACGGCTAGCGTGAGCGCTCTTACCTCGTTGTCCCGTGACAACCTGACGCCATCGACGCCCGGGGCAAACGTGACCTGCGAGCCTTCACCATCGCCGATCAGGCTTTGGCCCGGGGCAAGGTGCAACGTCGGAACGCCTGCCAGCATCCCCGCCACGTGGATCTCGCGGACTCCCTCATCTCTCACAGCCGAAACAAGTTCAGCGGTCGAGGAGGCCTTTCGCGCTTGATGATGGTCCATGGCAACCGCTCCGCAAGTCGATTTGTGCCGGGGCATTTGTATGGGCGTGACGCGGGCGGCGTTACCGGCAAATATTGCAATTCATTTTCCCACTACCGAGAGAGCCGTGGGTGCGCGTCCCCAGCGCGGCGCGCTCCGTCGGCAGCCGGAACGCCCTGACGTCGGGACGGGCATTCACGCGCCGGAAATCCGCACCATGTTAGAGGTAATTGTTTCGACCGAGCGCTGCGCTGAACAACCTTGGCGGGCAGTCAGGCGCGACTTCCGGGGCCGATGTCCCACTCGTAATAGATCAACGCCGTGCCGCTCCGCCCAATGCAGCATGGGCATCGTGCGAAAATGGTCATATGTGGGCCTCCACGACTTGCGGACTTGTTTAAGCAGAAAGGGAACGGCCATCGATGCCGTACCCGACAGGGTGATAAGTCTCCGCCACTCTGCAGGGTAGATCCATAATCCGGTAAGGGCTTTTCTGAATTGGAAGCACAAGGCCGGCCGCGGCCTTACGCCGTCTTCACCACAAAGGGAATCAGACGAGTATCCGCTTCAATAGCCACCTCCTCGGTCGATCGAGAGGGGCCATCGAATGGCCAACCGGGTGTGTTACCGCAAATGTCCTCCAGCTCTGGGGCGACACGGAGACTATAGGCGCCCGCCTGCCACGGTTCGTCTGGGGTGAATCGCCATCGCGTTTCGCCGCCGTCGATGTCAATGCGGCCACTTATCAATCGGCCGGCGGTCGAGGCGATATTGATTCCGTGCCAAAGCTGCGCCCAATTCAACGGCCGTGGGAACCTAAGCTCGAGCGATTGGTGGGTCCCTGGGGCCGGCGGCGAAATCGTCCATTCTCCAATGGCAATGGGGGTGCGGATCGCGTGTGAGACACTGAACGACTTATGGAAGGCTTCGTATAACGGACGACCGTACAGGTCGATCATCCCCGTTCCAATCGCCAGCGTGTAGCGCTGTCCTGCTTCAAGGGGGGGACCCAATGTACGATTGGGGCCTACGCCACGCTTCAGCCTGCCGGGATCCAGCAAGACTGTGAGGCAGGTCATGCTGCGGTCCCAAAGCTCAACCGGAGGTCGATAGAGTACGTCGGTCACCGGCCTGCCGTCCGGCCCGCGAATATCGATGTTGGCAAAAGCCCGACCGCGCTGCATCGGATTAGAAAAGCGAATGAAGAAGCGAAGCAGATTTTCCGGAAGCACATCACTGGAGGGGAAGACGTGGCTCACTTTCGTCGCCGCCGCAGCCGTTTCGCTCGGAAACAAAAACTCAAGAGTCACCACCTCGGCCGACTCAGGGTGCCCTGGTGCGCGCATCTCCAGGGTCGCGCGAAACCGAACGCCCGAGTCAAATGTAAAGCGGGGGATGAAGCGGACCCCATCGCTCAGGATATCATAGTCGCCGCTGATGTCCGGGTGATCGTCGTGAGGGTCTCCGGCTTCAGCGACTTTCACGTGGAGGAAAGATCCCGCAATCCCGCCCAGTGAGGCGACAAGGTCCGGACCCAGGTTGCGGGCTGTGACGCACCAACCCCTGCCGTGCGGACCAGACTCGATCGCGAGTATAGGCTGCTTCTCCCCCGCGTCGCGACGGTCGCATGTAACAGGTTCGGCCATGGCAAGGTCGGCTACCCAAAAACAGTCTGCTCCGTCCAATGGTTGTGCGCTCAGACGCGGTCGATCTCATTGCGGTGTTCTTTATAGTGGAACGGGTCGGGACCACCCGGAAAGTTCATCTCGGACATTCCGAAGCGACGATCGAAGAAGTACGGCACCATCAGCGTGCCTAGGTCCAACCGATAGGCCGTCTTCGGATGCCGCCAGATGACTGCCGCCCATCTGGGATTGAGCATGGCTATGTGCTCGGCCCGGATGGGAAGGCTGCGCTGCGTTCGGCCAAGACCACCCGGTCCGAAATCGATCGGGCCGCCGGTCGGCTCGCGCGGTGCTGGTTCCAGATCGGCGACCGCGATTTGGGACGCGCTGCGAACGTCGATGGTCACCAGCAAATAGTCCTTGTGATCGAACGGGTGATTGAAGGCCAGCATGTCAATGGGGTTGCTGCCGTAGCCTAGCTCTCCAATGGTATCGCCGCGGACGTGTGCGCCATCCTTGAAGGCGGCAAGTGGGAACCGAACCAGCGGCGTGCAGCCGTACACCGCGAAAAGGTGAGGTTCGCCGCGAATCTCGCGGATGAGCTGTCGAACAATCGGCGCACGGGTCTCGAATTCACCGTGGACTGGATGCCAGATTTCCACGCTGCAGGACGCGTTCTGGCCCGTAAACGGGTAGGGGATCCGGTACAGGGTCGAAGCGAAACGCTGGTTTGAAATTCCGGTAACGAAGACCTCCCCATTATAATACTTGACGTCGGTGATGGCGTACACGCGCTGCGGTTCGAATTCGAGCCGCGCATTCTTGTCTGGCTCGTTCGGGACCGACACCTTCGTGTGTGGAACGTCATCGAGCTTCAGGAATTCGACCTGCCCGCGGTTCACCTTCACAATCGCTGGAACGACGTTGGACCCGTGGCCGCGTTCAACCGAGAGGAGAATTTGCTTGGTGGGCTGGTGGATGACCATGTCGTTGATGACGATGTTCTCGTAGGTGGTACCCATGAGTGCGGCGATCTTGGCATCGAGGCCGCTTACCAGATCGACACCTTCGAAATTGTGGAAGTTACCCAGCGCCACGCCTGTCTGCGGCGCCAGGTCCTCATCCCTTAGCGCGAAGGCATGGACTGCTGCGCCGGCGATATCAGCGACGAAGAGGACGTTTTCCGGCCCGATAGCCATGACGCCAGCTGAGCGGAGTGGATCCGCGGACCGCACCCCACTGGCCGGTGCGGCGTGGACGCTGTCAGAGCCTATAAAGCTTCCCGCCAACGCAAACCCGAGGCCCGTCATCGCGCCTCGCCGTGAATGCAGGCTGGGCGGCGAGGGATCATTCATCCCAATCTCTCCTCGTCAGGCTGCGGTAATGCCTGGTAGGTAATCGCCATGGGTGGGAACGAGTAGCCGTCGAGATGGGAACTTCTTTTCCAGTTTTAGGCTCGAGGTTGCCGCCATCTGACCGTGGATCTGGTAAACACCCTCTTTCACGGCTGCAGCGACAGCCTTCACCGTCCACAGAAGCCCACGCATAGGAAGCGGCCGTCTCAATTTCGGAAATGAATATCCCGGACTTGATGCCTACCGCGCTGTATCGCTCGCCCCTCTAATTGCGGCCTCTGGCATCGCCAGACAGGCAGTGAATTGGAGGTGGCCATGCAGACCGCAATCATTGGGCTTGGCAACATTGGCGCGACGGTCGCAGCCCGACTGACCGCCGGCAACGTCGATGTGATCGTATCCGAGCGAAACCTGGACAAGGCGCAGCGGCTTGCGAGCACGCTCGGCCCTCGGGCGAGAGCGATGCCCGTCGGCGACGCGATCAAGGCCGCGGACATCGTCGTACTGGCGATCTGGTTCGACGCGATCAAAGAGATGGTGGCCGCGGACCGCAGTGCCTTTTCGGGCAAGATCGTCGTCGATCCGTCCAACCCCATCGCACCCGACGGCAAGGGCGGTTTCAGGAAGACGATCGGCGAGGACAAGTCCGCCGGGATGATCATCGCTGGCCTGCTGCCGTACGATGCGAAGCTCGTGAAGGCCTTCGGGACCCTGGGAGCGCAATCCCTGGCGAGCGGCGCCGACCGCAGTCCCGAACGAGCCGTACTGTTCTATGCCACCGACCACCCTGAAGCCGGACGCGCCGTCGCGGAGTTGATCGCCGCCGCCGGGTTTTCGCCGCTAGATGTCGGCGGGATCGATCAGTCGATCCGCATTGAGGTCGGCGGAGAGCTGCATGAATTCGGCCCGCTTGGGAAACTCGTGTCCGCGAACGAGGCCAAACAATTGCTCGGTGGCCAGGTCCGCCGGGACATCAGCTAGCGACGACCGTGGGCGTCGGGCCGCCGGCACCCGGGAGAAGATGGTGTCGGCGGTCACCCTACGTACACGCTCGTTCGTACAAAGCATCCCGTCAAGCGGTTTTGCAGGCCGGCGATCCGCGAAGATGCCAACCGGCACGCTCTTGCTGCGCGGGCGGCGGTACGCAACAAGCCAGGGCGGAAGCTCTGGCTGCGGGAGTCCAAAAGAGGGATCCAAGATGATTGAAGCTCGTGCCCACCGCAAGCAACAGCAGCCAGTAGTCACCTTGGTGCGCCTCGTCTCCGCCAAATGGCTTGCTACATTGGCCGCAGGAATTATGGTCTGCGTTTCCCCGGCAGCCTCAGGAGCTTCGGCAACCAACTACGGTTACGCTGACCTTGTCGCCCGGTTGTGGCCTGCGGTGGTCAGCATTACGGTCAGGACCATGACGCCCGCGCTATCATCGGAAGCCGCCAGTAGCGCGCGGACTGTGAGGTCGAGTGAAGACGACTTGGTCGGGTCCGGCTTCATCGTAGACCCTTCGGGTTATATCGTTACCAACCGCCACGTCGTGATCAATGCGTTTTCCATCACGGTCACATTGAGCGACGGAACCCGGCTGGCCGCCAGGGTTATTGGCCATCCGCCCGGGATAGACATCGCACTGTTGAAGGTTGACGCCAAGCGCCCTCTTCCGACAGTAGAGTTCGCAGACAGCGACGCGGTGCATATCGGGGACAAGGTTTTGGCGATCGGGAACCCGCTTGGATTTGGCGAAACAGTGACTGCCGGCATTGTCAGTGCGTTGAACCGTAACACCGGCGAGTCGCCATTTGACAACTTCATCCAGACCGATGCTGCCATCAACCATGGGAATTCTGGTGGTCCGCTGTTCAATTTGCAAGGAGAGGTGATCGGCGTGGACACCGAGCTGGTCACGCCGAACGCCGCCAGCACCGGTTCGATTGGGCTGGGATTGGCGATTCCTTCCGATGATGTAGCGTTTGCGATCGCCGAGCTTCGGAAATATGGCCGCGTCCGGCCGGGTTGGATCGGGGCACGGCTGCAGCAAATAACGCCTGACCTCGCCGAGGTGTTCAATCTCGCGAGCACTGATGGAGCATTGGTCGCTGCGGTTGACAAGGGAGGGCCGGCAGAAGGCGCAGGCCTGCGGCCGGGCGATGTCATTCAGGGCTTCAACAGCCGCGCTCCTTCGGACGTGCGGGCGTTGCGGCGGATGATCGCTAAGTCACCGCTCGACAACGAAGCGGTATTGACCATACGACGCGGTGTCGAGGAGCGGCGGGTTAAAATCGAGATCAGGGAATATCCCCCCGCCAGAATGGTCGCCGATTTCCCGTTCCAGCTAACGCAGCCACCGCCCCAGACAGCGGGCAATGTAGGACTGCAGATGGTAGCCATGAGTGATGTTGTTCGCCGTCGCTTGAACCTGCCAGCGTCAGTCGTGGGCGTTGAGGTTGCGACCGTTCGACCGGGCTCGATGGCGGATAGGGCAGGATTGCGGCCGCAAGACGTGATCCTACAGATCCAGGACCAGGCGGCGGCGAACCCAGGCGTGGTTAAAACCGCGCTGCAGGCCGCCCAGGACAAAGCTCTCGATGCAGTCAGGTTGCTCGCCGTCAGTCCTTCCGGCCAGGCCTGGCTGGCGCTCCCACTCGCGCCGAAAAAAGCACCGAGATGACCCCGAACAGCGGGCAACGCTCTTCAATGCGTCCTGTAGCAGAGAACGTCTGTCCCGCGCTGCCGCGGTACGCCGCAGACCATTCAGAACGCGACCTCGCCGCCTTCGGGATTGCTGCGGAACGTCCATAGCCCGCCGCTGCGGAACGAGGCGCTTGTCGCCAGGGTGTCCTCCATGAACTGGAGGTAGTAGCAGCGCCCGTTCTTTATTTTCGCGAAGATGGCGAACGGCGTGGTTACAAGCTTGCACATGACGGCGGACCTGTAAGTGAAGTGTCCGAACATGGCGGCATATTCGTCGACACCAAACACAACCTGAGGCTCGAAGGCAATGATGTCCCAGAACCTGCCGACATCGACGAACGTCTTGACGATACCTTCTGGGCCGGCGTGCTGGTGAGTGCCGCACCAGGGCATAATGCTGCGCAGATCGGGGTTGTCGTAGTTGAGCGAGACGTAGGTGGCGTCGTCGGTCACGAGTGACCGGACATGGTCGAGATTGGTCGGGTTCTCCAGGATTGCCGAAAGTACTTCAGACGCGGTGAGCATGATCGTCTCCCCGGCGACCTGGGCAGCGGTTGGCCGCAACATCACGCATTAACCCGATACGTAGGAAGATCGCCGCGGTCGTTTTAGGCGGTAAACCCGGAATTCATTTTCCAGTTTTGTGAACGACCGCTCTGCGGCAGGCGCCGATAATCCTCGATTCCTATACAGACCCGGCGTTTTCTGAACGCACACTGTCGCAGGCTATCGGCCAATTGGTGTCAGGAAGCGCCTGCCCGACCGGGTATGCACCGCGGGCCAGCACGTTGGCACGGCTGAGATAACTGACCGTACGGAGGAAAAATGTCTGCAGCGCGGACTTACGACAGCTTGGCCATCGGCGCACACGACGAGGTCATCGGCGTTGACCCCGACAGCAATGTCAGAAATGCTGCAGAACGTTACCCCCACGCCACAGCCTTCGCTGCATTGAACCTGAATGCCCTTCGCATCTTTGCCAAGGTCGCCGAAGCAAACAGCTTTTCGGAAGGCGCTCGCCGACTCGGACTTCCAGTCTCGACAGTAAGCCGTCAAGTTGCTGATCTTGAGACCCAGCTTGGTGTTCGTTTGCTGGAGCGGTCGACACGCCGACTCAGGATAACCGATATCGGAGCAGAAGTACTCGAAGAGGCACGTGTTGCTGCCGACGTAAGGGAAAGCATCCTTGGCCTTGTGTCGAGCCGGTCATCGAGCGTCTCGGGGATTCTCAAAATTTCAGCTCCGCCTCGCATTGCGAAGTCCTTGGTCATGCCTCTTATCGGGGCGTTTCAATCCTTATACCCCGATGTTCGGATACAGATGACCATTTCCGACCGGGCGGCGGACCTCTCCACGAGCGACTTTGATCTTCTGCTCAAAGTCGGCCCGATGAAAGACTCCTCTCAGATGTCCCGAAAGATACTGACGTTCCGGGACCGCCTCTTGGCAAGCCCTTGCTATCTCAGGAACCGTAGAGCGCCCGAAACCCCCGGCGAACTGTATGGTCATCGGCTTCTGGCTCTTTCGTCCGGGCAGCCGAACAACAAGTGGAGCTTCACGAATAACAATCATCGAGAGGGGATCGCTCTGGCAATCCAGCCCCATTTGGTCGTCAATGACCCGGCCAGCCTCGCAGAGGCGCTTCTGACAGGCACGGGTCTAGGTAACCTACCATCCATGGCAGTTGGCGACCTCGTACAAACAGGTCAACTGATCGAACTCATGCCGCAATGGCGTTTCAGCACCCTTGATGTGTCGATCGTCCACGCCAGTAACCGCCACGTGCGGCGGTCGGTGCAAGAGTTCATTCGGCTTGCAGCGAAACTGGCGCCTGCCCTGTTTCCCCTCTGCCGGGAGTTGAATGGCGCGAAGCACAACCAAAATGGCGTGGCGACGGTCGATGCCATAGCCTTACGATAGCAACAGGCTGGCACGTCAGACCAGCCAATCTTCGCAAGCTGGACCGCGCCTCAACCAGGCATATGCGGATCGCCGGCAAGACGCTACCGCAGCTCGACACTGCTGTTCGGCCACGGTGCCGGCCGACGGGTCGAGCTGGGTGCCCGACCTTCCGCCGTTAGGCTGCCGGCGAGGCCGGTCTCCGTCCCGCGTCAGACCTCAGGCACTTGACCGAACACGGGCTCAACGAGATATCGTTATGTCTCGACGCCTTCAGCGCGTGGGCGCGACTGTTCGCCTCTGCCGTGCCGATCGGAAATTGCTGCGGCGTGGATCAATACCGATTGCACGGGAGTGCAGGAGCGTGACGATGTCAGGCCAGGTGACCCCGAGCATCTCTCGACAATATCTGGCGCCTCGATTGCGACCATTTCTTCGTACCAGCCACTTTTCAGAAATCATAGATATCGTGGAGGTCGCAAAGCCGGCCGGCTCCCATGGCGGCGCAGGCGTGCCGCGAATATCAATCGCGGAGATGCGAAGCTTCGCCAGGATCGGGCGCACCGACTTTGGGGCCGGTGTGACCAAGGATACAATATTTTGTCCCGGTCAGTTCGTTGTGCCTGCCTTCAACTGCAGCAGGTCAGTTACCGTCCTCGACGATCATGTGTTCCGCGAATTCGAACCGGAGCCGCACTTGCTACGTTCCGTCCTCGACGATGCGAAGCCTGGAGCGGCCACTTTCGACCTGGGCATACTGCACACGCGCCATGTTGAGGATCGGAACGTAAGTGCCCTCCTCAATCATCTCTGGGATGAGGCGTCAGCAGGTAATCTTGAGTGGCGGCTGGCAACGGAGAGTGCGGTTGTCACACTTGGCGTTGCTCTCTTGCGCGCGAAAGCACGCATGGAGCGCACGTCGATGCACGCTGTGGCCGAACGTGCCTGCGACTGGCGCGTGCGACGCGTGATGGAGCGTATGGAGACGGAGATCGGCAGTGATGTTGGCCTTCGCGAGCTTGCGTCTGAGGTGGGCCTATCGCCGTCGCATCTGAGCGCGGTCTTCGTCGCTGCTGCGGGAGTGCCGCCGCATCGATGGCTGCTGCGACGGCGCGTCGAACGGGCCTGTGAACTGCTGACGCGAACGCGCCGCGGCATGACGGAAATCGCGTTGTCCTGTGGGTTTTCGTCTTCTCAGCATTTCTCGACCGTCTTCAAAACGCACATGGGCTGCACCCCGACCGATTTTCGAAATGGACGAAGTTCAGCTGTTTCGTTCTGCGGCTGACCACCAAGCTGTCGTTTCCGATCCGGCCAACCTCAACTTCGAACTGCATATCTGGTTTCGACCCATCTTGCACAACTGCGCATTGGCAGATTGGGACGCAGCTACAATGACGGATCGTCTGCGGCAGATCATCAGGAACGCCACCTACAACATGGGCCTCATGGGCCTCTCGCTCCACCGTGCGCGGCAGTTTCCGGTGAGCTGGTGCGTGACGGTTTGCCGACGGGTGCCGTCACCATCCGCGGCCTCGTGGCGGAGCGCCGAACGCCGCCGAACGTCCCGAAAGCGCCTCTTAAAACTCATTCTTGAGTCCGACCCCTATAGGCCTTATGAGACGGCACGGCGCGAGGCATCTTCGGGCATCTTGTTTGCCTTCATCACCCCTTGGGGCTGAAGGCCCTTTGGAAGAGATTTGCGGCATGATCGAAGCCCATGCGGTGCCCATACCGTCCGACAGCGTGCTGGCGCCGCTTTATGTAGGCGCGGACCTGCTGGATGCATTCGCAATCCACCTGCCGGCGGGCGCGAGCGACGATCCCGAAGTGCTAGCACGCGTCGCGTTCGAGCGGCAGGCGGCGTGGATTCGCGCGCTGACTTGGGTGCGGGATACGGTGATGGCGCCGACCGGCGTCAAATCGTCTCGCGCGATCGGTGCTGCCGCCGCGACGCGCGGGCTACCGGTGATCGGCTACTTTCCGGTGTTGTCGAAGAGTGTGGGGGAGATGGTGATGGGCGGGGACGACCGGCATCTCGACTTCCGAGTCGCGGTCTTGGTGCGCACGGACGCGCAAGGCGGGCGGAAGCTAGTCGTGGTAACGGTGGTGCATTGCCATAACCGGCTGGGACGAACGTACCTGGCGGTGATCGCGCCATTTCACCGCACGATCCTGCGGGCGAATTTGGAACGGACGGTAAGGATG
>Ga0123356_10004641_pt1 | contig 14154 bp, 11 predicted proteins | sample TergutEmb28metaG_2_FD_92546 | JGI IMG/M metagenome (GOLD analysis project Ga0123356, IMG submission 92546) | Embiratermes neotenicus P3 segment gut microbial communities from Petit-Saut dam, French Guiana - Emb289 P3 | ecosystem: Host-associated > Arthropoda: Insects > Digestive system > Gut ...
GATATCGAAAAAATGTTTGATTTCGGAAATATCTTTGACGGAATGTTCCAAATCGGCGGGCTGGGCGGGTTTATGCCCGTTGCGATTCCCATGGCGCAAGCGAAGCCAATCTTTCCGTTTTCAAAACGTCCCGCGGTGGGTATGATTGGTCAAGATATGTCTTGTCAGTGCGGCTGCGCGGGCACCAAAGCGAAAGAAATAAATGCCGAGGTGGATGAAGAAATGAAAATGCGCCGTGAGCTTAACGCTCAAATGCGAGCCGCGGTCGCGAGTGAAGAGTTTGAAAAAGCGGCTGAGCTGCGCGATAAAATCAGAGCGCTGGAAATTGGAGGAGCAAACAAATGCGATTCGGAGACAACTACACAGGATTCACCGACCGCTCAATAAATGTATTCGACCACGCGCAAGCGGCGGCGGTTGAGCTTGGGCATACAATGATTGGCAGCGAGCACATTCTTTACGGCTTGTCACATGATGACGGTGGTGTAGCTGCCAGAATCTTAAATAATGCGGGACTTCAAAGCAGACTTATTGTCGATTTGATAGTTAAAATGATAGGCCGCGGCGAGTTCACGGATACACTGCCGCAGGGCTTCACACCGCGTGCGAAATCCATCGCCAATGTCGCGTGCATTGAAGCGAACAGCCGTGGATACACAAGCGCAGAACCCGAGCATCTGTTATTGGGTTTGTTGCGCGAGTATGAAAGTAATGCCGCAAAAATCATTTTCACAACAGGCTTGGATATTGATAAGATTTTTACTGATTTGATTGATTCAATCGGCAGTAATGTATTCAGACCGATACCCGTTGTGACACGTATGAGCGGACAAAGCGGTAAAAAGAATGATACGAAGGTTCTCGACCAGTTCAGCCGTGACCTTACGGAGGCTGCGGTTATCGGGAAGCTAGACCCTGTAATTGGCAGAGAAACGGAAATACAAAGAGTTATTCAAATACTCTCGCGGCGTACAAAAAACAATCCCGTGCTTATCGGTGAGCCCGGAGTTGGTAAAACCGCGATCGCTGAAGGTCTCGCCTTGTCGATAGTCGCGGGTGAAGCACCTGAAACACTGCTTAATAAGCGTATCGTAACACTCGATTTGAGCGGTATGCTGGCAGGTACAAAATACCGCGGTGATTTTGAAGAGCGGATAAAAGCGGCAATTGAAGAGGTGCAAAACGCGGGAGATATTATCCTGTTTATCGATGAGCTTCACACTATCATCGGAGCAGGCGCTGCGGAAGGCGCGATTGATGCGGCAAATATAATAAAACCGCTGCTCGGCCGCGGCGAAATGCAAATCATCGGAGCGACGACACTTAATGAGTACAGAAAACATGTAGAAAAGGATGCCGCGCTTGAACGGCGTTTCCAACCGGTGACAATCGAGGAACCGACGCAGGAAGAATCACTTGAGATACTCAAAGGACTCCGCGATAAATATGAAGAGCATCATAAGCTCAAGATAACGGATGATGCCCTTGAGGCAGCGGTTAACCTGTCAAGCAGATATATTAATGACAGATTTCTGCCTGATAAAGCAATTGACTTAATCGACGAAGCATCATCACGTGTCAGACTGGAAAAACTGAAGCTGCCTCCCGAGCTTAAAGAGCTTGAAGCGCAGAAGGATGAGCTTTCAAAAGAAAAGGAAACCGCAATCAGAAATCAGGATTTTGAATCCGCCGCCGGGGTAAGAGACCGCGAAAAAGAATTGAATGAAAAAATCGCGTCCGCACGGAGAAATTGGGAAGAAGCAAAACGCGGTAATACAAAAAGCGTTGATGCCGAAGACATTGCGATGATTGTTTCGGGATGGACAGGTATACCTGTGACAAGTATCACACAGGACGAAGGTGAACGCTTACTGAAAATGGAAGAGTCCCTGCACAATCGTGTAGTAGGTCAGGATGAAGCAGTAACCGCAATCGCAAAAGCGCTGCGCCGCGGCAGGGTGGGTCTGAAAGACCCGAAGCGCCCGATTGGTTCATTTCTTTTCCTTGGTCCGACAGGCGTTGGCAAAACAGAACTATGCAAAGCTCTTGCGGAAGCGATGTTCGGCGATGAAAACGCGATGCTGCGTATTGATATGTCGGAATACATGGATAAACACACAACATCTAAAATGATTGGTTCTCCGCCGGGATATGTCGGCTATGATGAGGGCGGCAACCTGACAGAAAAAGTACGCCGCAGACCATATTCGGTGCTGTTGTTTGACGAAATCGAAAAGGCTCATGAAGATGTATTTAACATCATGCTCCAAATTATGGAAGACGGTGTTCTGACAGATTCTCAAGGCCGCCGTGTTGACTTTAAAAATACCATAATCGTTATGACTTCAAATGCAGGCGCGAGAAATATAACTGAAAGCCGTACAAAACTCGGTTTTAACGCAAGCGATGAAGATGGCGGAAACAGTGATTACGAGCAAATCCGCGAGGCTGTGATGGAAGAAGTTAAGCGTGTTTTTAAGCCTGAGTTTCTCAACAGAATTGATGAGACAATTGTATTTCACAAGCTCAGTAAAGAAGACATTAAAGAAATCTGCGTAAAAATGCTAGAAATGGTAAAAGACCGCATGAATGCCGTCGGCATAAATATGTCGGTTGATGAGTCTGCACTGGAACTGCTCTCAGAGATGGGTTATGACCCGGTCTACGGAGCAAGGCCTTTGCGCCGCAAAATACAAAGCGCTGTCGAGGATACAGTCGCCGAAAGAATGCTTGAAGGCAAAATAAAAGAAGGCGATAAAATAACCATCACTGCCAAAGATGAAAAAATAGAAATTTTATAAATTCTTTAGTTCGCACGATACATCGCCGTTCTCGATTTCGAGGACGGCGTAGTATTTTCCGTCCGAATGCATGCTGCCGGGGTTAACTACTGTTAGTTCGTCCACTAAAGAATAGTGCGGTATATGTGTGTGCCCGAAAAGCAAAATATCAATATCGCGGTCTTTTGCCGCTTGAATGATTTTTGCTTTTCCGCTTTTTACACCGAATAGATGACCATGTGTGATGAGAAATCGTTTGCCTTCAAGCACAAACTCATCAATATCAAGTCCGGCGGATAAGCGGTCACAGTTTCCTCTGACCTTGCGTAACGGGATGTCCGGAAACATCAGTTCGATGTCGCTGCAGTCTCTTTCATTATCGCCAAGGTGTAATACCCAGTCCGGAGACTCGAACTCAATTGCACGCAGCATACAGTTTTTGCTTCCGTGAGAATCAGACATAACAAGAATTTTCAAAGGAACTAATCTCCTATTCTTACAGCTTTCCAAAACGTGCGCTTATTGCCAGTGCCGGATCGATAGGAGCATCTGCGGGTTTAACATCCTTAGGTATGCTGATTACGGGTGTTTTTTTCAGAGTTTTTCCTTCGAATTGCGGCAGCCAGGCTTTTTCCGCCTCAAACATTTCTATTGTCATATTTCTTATTTGATCAAGATTCAGTACGGAAGAGGTAAGAGGGTCCATAGCGATTGCCCAAAAAACAAGTTCGGGGTCGGCCTTTTTTGCAGCCTCCGCAGCAAGTGACTGAACCGTGATATTTGACAGATTCATTGCCGCCAAATGTGATGGCAGGCTTCCGACCGTTATAGGATGAAATCCTTTTTTATCCGCATAAATCGGCACTTCGACGCATGCATCCGCAGGGAGATTATTTATGAATAGTTCCCTGTTGGATACATTGCCGTTAAACAGGAACGGAACACCGGTTTCAAGAGCTTCAAGAATATGCGAGCAGTACTCCTTTGAGCGCGGGTCAAGCTCACCGCTCTCCAGTTCGAACACGTCTTCGCTGAGATACTTTTCATTGATGCTTTTAAAGTAATAATAAGCGGCGCCGGTTTCCCCTCCGAAAGCGGGCATATCGCAGTATAAATCGAGGCTTTGTTTGTTCTTTCTGAACCATGGTAGATATTCGGAAAGATGTCCGGTTGATTCGGTCATGATATATCCGCATTGGCGCAATACCTCTCCGCGCACCTTTTCGTTGACATAGTACTCCGGTTTTTCTATGTTCTCTTTTAATATCGGATACAGGTCTTTCCCGTTATGTTCGAGCTTTAAAAACCAAGCCATGTGATTTATGCCTGCAGCTGTAAAGTCAATCAACTCTTTATCAATACCGGTATAACCCGCTATCAAGTCCATTGTCGTTTGCACACCATGGCACAGACCGACATAATTTATGTCTGTATACCTCGCCAGATATGTGCATAAGCCTCCCATAGGGTTGACGTAATTGAGCAGATACGCACCGGGGCAAAGCTCCGCGATTTCTTTATCAATGTCATCGAATAGCGGCGTTGAGCGCAGCAGCCTGAACACTCCTCCGGGACCTAATGAGTCGGCGATGCACTGGTCAACCCCGTATTTCATCGGTATCTCATAGTCAAAAGCAAACGCGTCGATTCCGCCGATTTGGAAAGTGCAAATTACATACTTGGCCCCTTTGAGAGCTTCGCGTCTGTCGGTCGTAGCATATACTTTTGTTTTTAAATTATTTGCTTTTATAATCTTTTCCGCATAGTTTTTAACTTTATTTACCTTGTTGTAAGTAGGGGACATGAGCGCGATTTCGCATCCGTCGAGTTCTTTAACACAGAAAATATCGTTTAAAAAAGTTGAGCAGAAAACTATGCTTCCGGCACCGATGATAGCTATTTTAACCATTATGACACTCCATTCTAAAGTAATAATGCTTATTATAACAAACCGGCGCGGGTTTTCCAACCGCGCCGGTTATTGGCTTGATGTTACATAGTAGTTTATTACAGCATTTTTCTCTCTTTTGCGTCAGGGCTTACAAACACTTTAACAAGATTATTGTTTGTTTGCAGTTCGTTAAGCGCGTCCTCAAGCTCTGAAAGCGGCACAATCATTGAATACATGCCCGAGGGGTCAATTCTTTTATACTTGAGAAGATTGATTGCTACACCCCAGTCGAACCCGATTCCCGCGCATGAGCCTGAAACCTTCTTTTCACCGAGAACAAACTCATAAGGCGGAAGCTTAGCGGCATTGTCCGGAGCACAAATTCCAAATGCCTGTAACTTTCCGCCGCGGCGCAGCATTGCAAACGCCTGCTCGTACGTTTTTGTCTGACCGACAGCTTCAAGCACATAATCCGCTCCGATACCATTTGTGAGCTTCATTACTTCGGCCACGGCATCAGGCGTTTTGTTTATATCAATACAATAATCAATACCCATTTTTTCCGCGACCGCGAGGCGGTCAGGATTATCTCCGACGATGATTACCGGGGTCGCACCGCGAAGCTTAGCGAGATATGCGTGTATTATACCAAGCCCGCAGCCTATTACAACTACACTGGAACCCAATTCGCAACCCATACGTTTTGAGGCTTCGATTGCTGTTGTCAACGGTTCAATAAAAGTGGCTGCATAATCATCGATTTCGTCCGGGATTACATAGCAGTTCTCGCCGGGTGCTTTGACGTACTCGGCAAAACCACCGTCTGTGTGAATACCGAGCTGAGTAAAGGTCTGGCAAAGCAAACCGTCACCGCGGCGGCAGAAGTAGCATGTTCCGCAGCAAAGGCAGAGGTCCACAGCGACACGCTCGCCTTTCTTGAGACCTTTGACGTCTTTACCCATCTCTTCAACTGTTCCCCAAAATTCGTGCCCTGTTATCATCGGAAGCTTTTCAGCGGCGTAAAAGCCTTTGAAAATACTCCAGTCAGAGCCGCAAATACCGCAATACTTAACCTTTACCAATACTTCACGGTCGTTTATTTGCGGAACCGGCACATCCTTATATACCATTTTATTCGGAGACTCAACAACTTGAGCTTTCATCGTTTTCATAATTTCATCTACCTCCCGATGCTAAATAGTGAACAATTTATCTGATCTGCCTTCGTAGGGCGCATGAATCAGAAGCGGCTTAAGGAAGTCGAGAACCTTGTCCACACCGTCTGCACGGCTCATGGTCACGTCTTCATGCTCGTAAGAAAGAACGCCGTTATATCCGACCATTGCAAGCTCGGTAATAACTGTCTTCCAGTTGACGGAACCCCAGCCGGGGATACGGAAACGGAACGCACGGTCAATTCGTCCCCATTCACCCTGCATGAGAACGCCGCCCTTACCCATGTTATGCGCGACCATTTCAGCGTCTTTTGCGTGAACTGCAAAAATGCGCTCACCCATCTCATCAATAAAAGTTTCAACATACAGACCGAGATAGATGATATTGGCGGGGTCAAGATTTACACCCAGACAAGGATGATTATCGACGAGCTCAATAGCGCGTTTGCATGTATGCAAGTCGTACATGAAGTTGTTCGGATGCGGTTCGACAGCGAATTTAACACCATACTCCTTAAACTTATCAAGGACAGGCTTAAACAGTTCTACAAAACTGTCCTCACAAGCTTTCCAACCCTTTGCATACGGGAACGGGAAATAGCGTCCGAAGTTTTCGATGCCGGTAAAGCCTATTACAACAGGAACTTCTAACTCGTTGGCAAGCCTTGCGCTGTTGATAAGACTTTCTGTACCAAATTTTATTTTCTCTTCTTTTGTGCCTTTGAAAATACCATCGGTATCATCACCATAAGGACCCATAATCAGCAGTGAATCCGCATGATTGCTCAAAGCTGAGATAAATAGCCCATGTGATTCCACCATTTTTCTCATTTCTTTGGCTGTTCCGTTTTTAAGCATTTCGGCAGCGTCGCACTGACCGTTGCCGTCATAGGTAGCTATTTCAAGCGCCTCATAGCCCTTGTCCGCTACCATTTTTGCCACTTCTTCCAAAGGTTTTTCCGAGTAGTTTTGTGCACAGAATCCTAACTTCATGACTGTTCTCCTTTGCTTTCTTTATTATTGTAAATGTAATCCCCGAGTTCGGACATCATGGTGTTAATATGAACGAATCGTGGAAATATTTCATCGTACCGGCTTACGTTGCCGGCAATAGGAGTTGTTTTCTTTTCTATCTTATGCTTAGCGGGAACAAGGCTGTAATCCTTCCAAATGCCCAGGGCAACAAAAGCGATAGCGGCTGCGCCGAATGACGCTGCATCCTGATCGATATTAGTTTTTAGGGTTGTCATATCAAAAACATCAGCGAACATTTGCATCCAGAACGGGCTTTTACTTCCGCCGCCGCAAAACAGCATTTCGTCCGAGACAGTGACATGCTCTTTAAGATTTAGCAGAGACATCTTAAGATTTAAGGTGATGCCTTCCATAGTTGCACGAATCATCTCTTCTCTTGTTGTGCCGAGTGAAAGATTTAGATACGCTCCGCGGATATGAGGGCTCTTATCCTGAGATGTACCGCCCGCGAGACTTGGATTAAACAGGACACCGCCGCTTCCGATAGGAACCTCTGCGGCAAGCTTGTTGATTTCATTATATACTTCCTCTTCAGGCAGGTCACGGAATATTTGCCGGCACGCCCATTTCAGTGAGGAGCCGCCCGAAAAAATAGAGAAAGCCGATGTAAACATACCGGGTTCGATATGCGCGAATACATATGGCTTTTGTGTGGGGTGGAGAACAGGTTTTGAGGAGTTAACGGCTATCCAACTTGATGAGCCGAGAGAGAGATAGCATCCACCTTCACCGGAACCAACCGCGCCCAGTGCCATGCAAGAGTTGTCAACGCCGCCGCATGCTACGCTGACAGATTCACTAAGACCGAGAGCTTTTGCCGCGTCCGGTTTGAGTGTGCCGATAATACGGCTGGATTCTACTATTTCCGGGAATATCTCAAGTGATAAACCCGCTGCCTCCAGAAAGCTGTCCTTCATGCAGGTGCCGGTGAGGTCATAAGCTCCGGAGCCTGACATATAGGAGTAATCGGTGAAGAATTGTCCTGTAAGCTTCAAATTAATATAGTCTTTTGAACCAAGCACCTTATATATGCGGGAGAATATTTCCGGTTGGTGCTTTTTCATCCACATAAGTTTAAATATAGAATAACACGGAGGTGGAAAACCGTTTCCTGTGGTCATATACCATTCGGTTTCGTTGATTTTTGAAAAGAACTCCGAAACTTCCGAACGTGCGCGGGTGTCAGACCAAATCGGAATCTGTTCCAGAAGAGCATTACCGCTTTTGTCTACCGGAACAGCGACCAGACTATGTCCGGAAAGAGAGAGGCAGGATATGTCACTTCCGCTGACTCCGCTTTCGGAGAGCATGCGGTTTGTGCTTTCAACAACCGCGTCCCACCAGCTTGACGGTTTTTGCTCGTGCAAATCCGTGCCCGGATAGTAAGTATCGTATTCAACAAATACTTTAGCGATAGTATCGGCGTTTTCGTTGTAAAGTGATGCTTTCACGCCGCCTGTACCTAAATCGTAGGCAATTATCATTTTCATAGAAATGATTATTCCTTTCGTATATCCTCAAAAATGGTTGTAATGACAATTTGATTAGTTGCGTGACGCAAAATTCATTGTATATGTAATGCAGATTGTTTGTCAATATCTTTGAAATAAAAACTTATCAGATAACGGGGTGGAATTTGTATCTAAAAATAGTTACTTTTTAAATTGCATCTTGTTACTTTTTATGATACAATCGCACAAAAATATGCGGCTTATGAAAGAGGAATCAGCGTGAAACAAACAGCATACAAAAAAGTATATATCACGTTGAAGCAGGAGATACGTGAAGGCAAATACGAAGCGGGGAAGCTCCTCCCGCCTGAGCATTTTCTGGAATCAAGATTTGAAGTGAGTAGAACAACCATTCGCAGAGCGTTGGAATTACTGACCCGCGATGGTTTTGTCGATTCAAGGCAAGGCAGAGGCACGACAGTTCTTGACTTTACAACTGTTCAAAGACTAAATGCGCTTACATCAATGACCGAAACGCTAAAAAGTAAAGGATACGAAGTAAAAACAAAAGGGATGCACATAGACCTTGTAGAGGTTTCGTCAAAGGTTGCAAAGGCTCTGATGATAAAAGAGGGCGATACAGTTGTACGGATACAGCGCGTACAATGTGCAAACGATCAGCCTATAGCTATAATGACAAATTACCTGCTGGAAGATATGGTTCCGGGTATTGAAGCTCATTGTGGAGGATTTACCTCATTATATGATTTTCTTGAATCCAAGTATAATATGGTGCTGACAAGTGCAGTAGAATACTTAAGCGCAAGTGTTGCAGACTTTTCAGAGTCGCAAATACTTGGAGTTCCGGTCGGTTGGGCACTTCTGATAAGCACCAGGGTTACTTACAGTGACAACAGGCCTGTAGAGTATGCGCATATCAGAATATTAGGAGACAAGTACAGATATGCTGTACATTTGGAAGGCAGACCATAAAATAGCATTAATAACGTACACCACTACAAAACAAAACGGAGGTAAACGGCATGGCAGATTATAAAGATATCCTATTATCGCCAATTCAAATCGGTACAAAAAAATGTGAAAACAGATTCTTCATGCAAGCGATGGAATGTAACGATCAGGACGAAAACGGAAACCCGTCGGAAAGCACGCTGGAGAGATATCAAAAACTGGCTGACGGAGAAGCCGGTCTGGTGTCGCTTGAGGCTATCACCGTGACAAGGGAAAGCCGCGGACGGGACAATCAACTCACGATATTGGAGCCAAACCGCGAACCGCTAAAAGCATTTGTCTCAAAGGTCAAGGAAGTAAATAAGAAAATGCTTTTTGTTTTTCAGCTTACACATTCCGGTGAACTTTCGCATCCTGATTTTTCACGCCGTGTAACGGTTAAGCCGCTTTATGGATATGGCGGAGACCTCCTGGAAGAAAGCGATGTTGAGAAGATTATAGACAGTTTTGTGCTTGCCGCGCAAATCGCGCATGACGCGGGCGCCGACGGTATTGATTTGAAGCTGTGCCACGGTTATTTCGGTACGCAGGTACTAAGACCATATAACGACAGGAAATGGAAGTATGGCGGCAGTTGGGAAAACCGCAGCCGTTTCGCGTTTGATATGGTCGAGCGTATTCAAAAAGCTGTTAACGATAAGGGTTTTCTTATCGGTTCAAAAATATCTGCATGGGAAGGTTTCCCCGGCGGTTTTGGTACAGAAGGTCCGGAATCACCAATAATCGATTTAACTGAGCCTATTTCTCTGCTGCAAGGGCTTGAAGAACGCGGAGCGGCATTCTTTATTCAATCGGCAGGCAGCCCGTCCATAACGACAAGCCTGACACAAGCTGATAAAAAATCTCCGTTCTTTGCGTACTTGCATCAGTTCTTTGCGAGAGAATTAAAGAAAAATCTCAAAAAAGAGACTGTTTTAATCGGTTCAAACTTCTCACCGTTCGGGAACGGGAAAAACGGTCTTTGCGCCGTCACACCCGAGAAAAGTTCTCTGTTTGGGTACGGCTCACAATGCATTGAAAGCGGCGTAGTCGATATGCTTGGTCTCGGCAGGCAAGCCTTTGCGGATCCTCTGCTTCCGAAGAAGCTGCGCGAAGGAAATGAAAAAGATATCAAATGGTGCACAGTTTGTGATTATTGCCTCGAGTTACTGATTCAGCAAACTAAAGTCGGCTGCTGCATCTATAATAAAACATTTACGGAGCTGCTCAAAAAAACACGTGAAGAAAAAGGCGAACTAAAGGTGCTTCGCACATAGACGAAGACGAAGACAAGGGGACGGTTCATCTGTCTTGGGTATATCCAAGACAGATGAACCGTCCCCTTGTCTTCCTTGTCTGTTATACCTCTGAAATTTTAACTACGCGGCCTTCCGCTGAGGATTTCATTCCCGCTTCAAGAACCTGCATGATTTTAACTCCGTCCCATAGGTTTGGAGCTATTGTTCCTCCTGCTTCAACAGCGGCGAGGAAGTCAACTACGGCGTGGATAAAGGTGTTGCCGTAACCTATGATGTGCGCCGGTGCCCACCAGTTAGCCATGTACGGATGAGAGCCGAGGGATACCGGGATTGTTCTGAAGCCCTGTATTTCTTCGGGGTCATCAAAGTGGCAATACTCCAGTTCGTTCATCCTCTCGAGGTCGAACGCGAGGCTTCCTTTGCTGCCGTAAATTTCAAAGTAGTTGTAGTTTTTGCGTCCGCCTGCAAAGCGTGATGCTTCGAAAGCACCGAGAGCACCGTTTTCGAAATTCGCGAGCATGAATGACGCGTCGTCAACAGTGACATCGCCGGTATTTACCGATGCTTCGCTTGAGCCGGATTTAAAAGCGGTGGCATCAGAGCCAGGGAGCGGTCTCTTATTAATAAATGTCTTAAGCATTGCGCTAACGCTTTCAATCTCACCAATCAGATATCTTGAAAGGTCTACCGAGTGTGAGTTTAAGTCGTAATGCGGACCAGCACCGGCAGTTTCTTTTTTAAGCTGCCATGTGAGGGGGAAGTTGGGATCCATTATCCAGTCCTGAAGATAAGCTCCGCGCCAGTGATATATCTCACCGATTTTGCCTTCGTCAATCAGCTGCTTGGCGAATTTGATTGCGGGTACACGGCGGTAGTTGTGGTTAAGATAATGGACAACGCCTGCTTTATCGGCGGCTTCCGCCATTTCCTTTGCTTGTGCTGAAGAGATTGCACAGGGTTTTTCGCAGAAAATATGCTTTCCGGCGGCTGCCGCTGCCATAACAATCTCGTGGTGACTTGATGTCGGGGAGCAAACCGCTATAACGTCAATATCGGGACGCTCAACCATTTTGCGCCAATCCGACTCTACAACATCATAACCCCAGTTCTCCGCAAATGCCTGTGTTGCGGCAGGGTCTTGTGCGGAAACTGCCTTAAGAACCGGAATGAAAGGGACATCAAAGAAACGGGGTGCTGCCAGCCATGCGTTTGAATGCGCTTTACCCATAAATCTGGTGCCGACAATTCCTACGTTAAGTTGCTTTTTCATAATAAATGTTCACGCCTCCTTAGTTGCCGCTAACCGATTTAGCAATGGCCTTAAGTGCTTTTACACTTATTCCTACTGCTTCATCTTCACATCCGTACCAATCGGGGTGCGGATGGTCGATTTCCACTGCCAGAAAGCCTTTGTAGTCTGCTTTATACAGAAGCTCCGCAAGCTTTTTATTGTCGATAAGGCCTCTGCCTACCGGTACGCCGGAGAAAAAGAACCAATCTGTCGGTCTTGCGTTCGGATTTGGCGTCAGGTCTTTGATATGTGTGGCGAAAACGTAAGGCGCGAGTTTTTCCATTGCTGCTATCGGGTCATCCAATAAGCGCAGGAAGTTTCCTGTGTCAAAGTTAACTCCGAAATTTTTGTTATCAACGATTTCTATAATTTGCATGATCTCATCGCCGGTATAGTCAATGTGATTTTCGATAGCCAGCTTTACACCGTTATCATCGGCAACTTTCATAGCTTCTTTAAACTGCTTGCCGAGTGCTTCGACCTGCGGGCCGTGCGGCTCATGGCGGAACATGAGGCTGCTGCCGACAACACGCATTACTTCGGCACCGATAAGCCTGGCATTAGGAATCTGGTTGACCATATCATCGTATGCTTCGGGATTTTTGCCGCGCTCCAATCCGTCCGGATGTCCCCAGGCATAAACCCTGTCAAACTTATACTCGTCAAGCTTCTGCTTAAGCTCAACAAAGAATCCTTTGTCGAAGCTGGGGAAGAAACAAGATTCTAACGAAACACCGTCAACACCGAGTGCTTTTGCCCTTTCAAGGAAATCGTCCATGGTCATTTCCTTTTCAGCCGGTTCCTGTCCGGGGTAAACCTCCCCGAAAAATCTGTGATAACAATAACTGTCAATGCCTGTCTTCATAGTCCCCTCCTTAAATATTATGTTGTTGTTTTTTTATATTACTGTGTCAGCCTAAGATTGTCAATTTAAAAGCAAATTGCTTATTGAGGCTTTATGTTTCAGCGGAAGTGTTCAACGATTTTTATAGCGGATTTTGTGTTTATACCCATCCGCTCAACGCCCATATCGCACAATTCAATGAACTCTTGTGGTTTACGGATGCCGCCAGCTGCTTTGACCTTAATCCTGGAACCGCAAATTTTCTTAATTTTTTTAATACGCTTGATGTTGGCATCACCGCTTACCCATCCGGTACCCGTTTTTACGAAGTCGGCACCGCTGTCTATTACCAGTTCGCAAGCTCTTTCCATTTCATTATCACTGAGAACATTTATCTCTATGATTACTTTTGTGAGCACATCTTCGGGTGTTATATCTATTATTTGACGGAGTTCACTCAGGACAAAGTCATATTCTTTATTCATAAAGCGACCTACATTCATTACAATATCCATTTCCTGAACGCCGTCGGCAAGCAGCAGTCTGGCTTCTTCGAGCTTTACTTCCGTCCTGTGACCGCCCGAGGGGAAACCGACCGGCGCGCCTACGTACACATCCGGAACGCTTTTTAGCATTTCGGCAAGTATACCTGTCCAACAAGGCAGCGTATGCACATTTATGAATTTGTATTCCCTCGCGTACTCAACTAGTTTTTCTACATCGCTAAGTGTATGAGCCGTTCGGACTGCGCTGATATCGATTAGCCTGCCGGCTTGCTCAGACGTTATCATAATAGCAGCCATTCCTTTCGTACTAAATGTTGAAAGTTGTAGTGACAAATATTGCGTTGACAGATACAAATACCAATCCCGGGAATTATTGAAATAATACCTGATATAGCAGGCAAAACCAAATAATAAAAGCCCCTCGGGCACTCCAAATACAGGGTATCATGTAACAATAATTGTGTCAACAATTATTTACCCTTTATTTGGGCATTTTTAAATTGACAAAACAAAGAAGAATATGTTATGATGCACAAAGTAAAACAGTTATTTGCGATAAATTTCACGTCCTATTAAAGATTTATATATTACAAAGCATTTTAAATTTGTCGTGTCATATTAAACTCTGTTCTTTAGATTTTACTCATTCATAGGGGATGTAAATGGAAAAACTGGTAGAAATGAAAGGGATTAGTAAAAGCTTTTTCGGCGTTGAAGTTCTTCATGAGGTGGACTTTGAGCTTAGTGCCGGAGAGGTTGTTGCTTTATGTGGAGAAAATGGCGCAGGAAAATCCACTCTGGTAAAAATTCTTGCAGCTATAAATGATTACGAGCTTGAATCCGGAAGTATAAATGTGATGGGTGATAATATCACCCGTTCAACCCCTCTTGAAATGCAGCACAAGGGTGTA
>Ga0123356_10004642_pt1 | contig 14154 bp, 7 predicted proteins | sample TergutEmb28metaG_2_FD_92546 | JGI IMG/M metagenome (GOLD analysis project Ga0123356, IMG submission 92546) | Embiratermes neotenicus P3 segment gut microbial communities from Petit-Saut dam, French Guiana - Emb289 P3 | ecosystem: Host-associated > Arthropoda: Insects > Digestive system > Gut ...
ATTCGCCGCGCTTCCGGCAGGCTGGTACAACGATCCCCTCAACAGGTATCAAGACCTGTACGGCTTTGCCGGTTGGTGGGCAAGCAATACCCCCGCCGGAACCAACGCCTACTACTTCTACCTGACCTATTATTGTGATGAACTCAGGAGCGATTTGACGAATAAGACGAATGCGATGAGTGTGAGGTGTGTGATGGAATAATTACAGACAAAATTTACCGCCTTATCCATCCTGAGCCGGAATGGTATTGGTGATCTAATCAAAAAATAATTCGTGCAAATTCGCGAAATTCGCGGACAAAATATTAACCACGACATACTTTGGCGCACACATGTTTTATTGTGGTTGTATAATAGATTTAAATGAAAAACCTTTAGGGTTCTTTCATTTTAAGTCAAAAAAAATAATATTTTTGCCCCCCAATTTATAAACCTATAAACTTATGATTTACATTCCAAGAAGAAAACTTGCCATGGTTGCGTTTGGCGGAAATGCCATTCTCAGAAGCGGCCAAAAAGGAACTTACGAAGAACAGCTTAAAAATGTAATGGATACCTGCAGGTCGTTACACAGATTATATGAACAAGATTGCGATTTGGTAATCGGACACGGAAACGGCCCTCAAGTGGGCAATGTAATGTTGCAACACGATGCCGGCGCCAAAATGTACGGCATTGAAGCCATGCCCATGGACGCCTGTGTGGCTGAAACACAAGGCTCTATCGGATATATGATTGAGTTGGCTTTTCGCAACATCTTCTTTAAAGAAAAGATTCGCAAACACGTGATTACCTTGGTAACTCAAGTGGTGGTTGACGAAAATGATCCTGCATTCCAAAATCCTACCAAACCCGTAGGCCCTTATTATACTAAAGAACAAGCCAATATATTTGCTGCAGAAACCGGCGCAAAATACGTGGAAGATCCCAAAGGAAACGGCTGGCGCAAAGTGGTAGCCTCTCCAACGCCCAAACATGTGAGCAACATAGATGTAGTGCAACGTTTGGCAACCTCTGGTTATGTGGTAATTACCTGCGGCGGCGGCGGCGTTCCCGTGGTGCGCAACCAAAACGGCAGTAAAGGCATGGAAGCCGTGATTGACAAAGACTTAGCTTCCGCACTCGCCGCCATAGAGATGAAAGCCGACGAGTTTTATATCTTAACCGACGTCCCCAAAGTTTACATCAATTTTAGAAAAGAAAACGAACAAGCCTTAGATACCATCACCGTTGCCGAAGCTAAAAAATATTTGGAAGAAGGGCAGTTTACGGAAGGGTCTATGGCGCCTAAAATTCGCGCGGCTATCTTCTTTGTAGAATATGGCGGCAAAGAGTGTATTATCACGGAAGCGGGGCAGTTGGGGAATCCGAATTGTGGGACACGTATTATTGCGTAACAAATTGAGAATTAGGAATTAGAAATTAGGAATTAAGAATTAAAATCACCTAATCATCTAATCACCTAATCATCTAATCATCTAATCATTAATCATTAATCATTAATCATTAAATTTTTTATGGAACCGAAAGACCTTCAACACCCGGAAGATGAGCAATTGCAACATCAAGAGGTGAACGCCGGTGCTTCTGAAGAAGCCCAACCCCATGCGGAAACTGAACTCCCCGCCCCTACTACTGAGGTTGAAACAGTAGTGGAAGAAATCCCTGAAACTACTGAGGTTGAAACAGTAGTGGAAAAAACCCCTGAAACTACTGAGAACGAAGTAGTAGAAGAAACCTCTGAAGCTACAGAAAATGAAGTAGTGGAAGAAGAAGAAAAAGAAGAAGAAACATCAGTAGAAGAGACCTCTGCCGAAGAAGAAGTAACAACGGAAGAAATTCCTATCGTAGAAGAGACCCCTGCTGAAGAAGAGCCCTTAGTACCGGAACCCTTATCTCCCGAAGTTCCCTCAGTAGCTGAAGAAACTACCGTCCCCCTATCTCCTCCCTTATTAACCGAACAATCCGTGAGTGAAATCTATGAGGAAATTGAAGACAATCAACAGGATTCTTTAGAGGTTCCAGAAGATGAGGCCGATGAAATTGACGAATCGGAAAGAGAACCCGAATCCATGGAAGACATAGAAAAAGAGTATGAGAGCCTCTCTTTCGAGCAGTTGATAGAAAAACTACAGGAGGTGGTTAGTGTTGAGAATATCAACCACATCAAACAACGGGTTAGTGTGCTGAAAGCCGCTGTATTACATCACGTTAAACAGTTAAAAAAAGAAGCGCTCGATAAATTTATTGAAGAAGGCGGTAACAAGGAGGAATTTGAGTATGTTCCTTCCGAATGGGAAGCTAAATTTAACGCTGCGTTAAAAACATATAAAGACAACAAAACAAAATTTCTTGAAAATTTAGAGGTAGAGAAGCAAAAAAATTTGGAAGCGAAACAACAAATTATTCAAGGATTAAAAGAATTGGTGGAAAATGAAACCGTTCTAAAAGTATTAAACGATAAGTTTAAAGAATTTCAGGAAAAATGGCGCGAAATTGGCCCGGTGCCTCAAAACGAGTCTTCTAACTTGTGGCAACATTACCATTTCTATGTAGAGAAATTTTTTGATATTTTGCGCATTAACAAAGAATTGCGCACGTTAGATTTGAAGAAAAACCTGGAACAAAAAATCAAGTTGTGCGAGCAAGCGGAAGAATTGTTGTTGCAAGATTCCATTGGCAAGTCGTTCAAAGAGTTGCAACGTCTTCACGAAGAGTGGCGCGAAATTGGTCCGGTGCTCGATGATAAAAAAGAGGAGATTTGGGAACGCTTTAAGAATGCAACCAATCAATTAAACCAAAGACGTAGAGATTATTACGATTCGTTATTGGGCGAGCAACAAAACAACTACAATGCAAAAGTGGTAATTTGCGAACAAGCCGAAGAATTGGTTGCCTCCGAGCCGAAAACGTTGAAAGAGAGCAATGTCGTGAGCGATAAACTGACAGAATTATTGAAAGTTTGGAAAACGTTAGGACCTGCCCCCGCAAAATTGAACGAAGGAATATGGCAACGATTTAAAAGTTCTTTAGATAAATTCTTCACCTCAAAAAAAGAGTATTTACAATATCTCAAAAACGAACAACTGCAAAATTACAATCAAAAACTCACGTTAGCCATTCAGGCAGAAGCACTTGCATTAAGAAACGATTGGAAAAAAGCAACCGAAGAAATGATTGCGCTTCAAAATGAGTGGAAACAAATCGGTCCTACTGCGCGTAAAAATTCAGAAATTGTGTGGAAACGTTTCCGCACCGCTTGTGATAAGTTTTTTGAAAGCAAGGCTAATTATTTTGCCAATTCTCAAACTATTGAGGCTGAAAATCTTCAAAAGAAAGAAGAGTTAATCAAAAAAATTGAGGAGCATATATTTATTGATAACAAAAATGAAAATTTAGAAGCGATGAAAGCATACCAACGCGAGTTTATGGAGTTGGGACATGTGCCGCGTAAAGAGAAAGATAAAATTTATGCCAAATTCAGAGAAGCTGTAAATAAACGTTTTGAAGATTTGAAGATGACGATGGAGGATGTAAAACGTAGCAATTTTAAATCCAAAATAGACACCATCTTAAATAATCCTAATGCGGATCAGATTTTAGATAAAGAGCGTAGGTTTTTGACTAACAAACTGCAACAGTTAAAAGATGATATTGCATTATGGGAGAACAATTTAGGTTTCTTTGCCAATTCTAAAAATGCGGATTTGTTGAAGGCTGAGTTTTCTAAGAAGATTGAGGCGGCTAAGGAGGAGGTGAAGGAGTTGGAGTATAAGGTAAAGATGATGGTGCAGAAGTAGCACTATGAAACCCCTACAAATTCGTATAGACAAATGGCTTTGGAGCGTGCGCTTATTCAAAACGCGCGCTATGGCTACCGATGCGTGCAATGCCGGCAAAGTGAAAATGAGCGGCGTTAACCTCAAGCCCTCGAAAGAGGTGAAAACAGATGAAATTTACAATGTTAAAATCGGTCAATTAGACAAAACGGTGCAAGTGGTAGATGCCCCAAAAAGCCGCGTTGGCGCAGCTTTAGTGCCAAATTACTATCTCGATTTAACTCCGGAGGAAGAATACAACCGCGTAAAATCTTTGCGTACTACATTTGAGTATAGAGACCGTGGGGAGGGGCGGCCTACGAAGCGGGATAGGAGGCAGATTGAGTATTTGAAGGATTATTTTAGCAGATAATCTCACCTGCCCACAATCTTTCCAAAAATATTTTCCCTTTCACTTCGTAATATTTTTTATCGCATACAACGGATAAACATCTATTTTTTCATATTTCCCAAAATTTTCCTGCGATACACGTATGCCTCTCTCTAATTGCTTTTCCTTCAGAAAAATATATAAGCTTTGCATACTGCCTTTTTTCCCTGATTTTACTTCAATAGGCAAAATTCTTCCCTGTTTTTGCCACAAAAAGTCAATTTCTGCCTGACTGTTTTTTGTTTCCTTCTGCCAATAAAATAATTCTGTGCGGTTTGTAGTCGATTTTAGCAATTCCAATCCTGTAAATAGCTCGGCAATAGCACCTTTATTAATTGCCTCAAAATCATCATTCAACAACAAGTCGCTTAAATCAAATTGCAATAAACGGTGGAAAATGCCGGTATCAAGCAGAAAATATTTTCTGAATTTTGGATTTGCCTCCGCGCCCACAGGTAATCCATTGGCTGCCGTATGCGTTACAGGAAAAATTAACCCTGCCATTGTAAGCAGTTCCAAACAAAGTTTCACCTGATACGCATTAAGTTCGGGCGTGGCTTTGGTGTAAATAAATTTTCCGCCATTTTGCCTGACAACTGCTTTGAAAATTTCCAAAAGCATAAAAGCTGATATTCGCTTTCGATATTTTACAAAATCATCCTGATAAGAATCTATTAAATCATCTAAAATTTGTCGGCACTTGAGTAAATCGCCTGTTTTAACATAATAGCTAACAACTTTGGGCATTCCGCCAACAATCAAAAAGCGTTTATAAAGGTGTAATGCTTTGGAATGAACGGCATCCGATAAAGGATTTTCGGGCGTGGCTTTGGCTATTGCTTGCGCCAACATTTTTTCGTCCAAAGCATTTAAAAATTCGTCGAACGAAAAAGGATACAAATATAATGAACGTACACGCCCAACACCAAACGAAGGTAACTCTTCCAATGCAAACTCTAAAAGCGAACCTGCTGCAATAACGTGTAAGTCAGGCATTTTTTCATAAAAAAAACGTAAAGAAGAGATAGCGGGAACACACGCTTGAATTTCATCAAAAAACAATAATGTTTTGCCTGCTTCAATAGGTACATTAAAAATCAATGACAACTCCTGACAGATTCGTTGAAGTATGTCATTTTTATTTTTTTGAAGCCTTTAATTTCATGCTGCAAAAATATAAATTTTTATTTTTCCAAACCAATATGTGGTTGTTTTTTTTATTTTTCCAAATCAATATAAGGAATGATATTTTATATCACCCTTTCCGTCTGACGACAGCGGAAAAATCTACGAATTTGTAAAAAACACTCGCTGTCGTCATCCACCTTTCCCGCAAGCGGGAAAGGAATTAGGCTTGTACAGTATCACGGAATTATGATACTGTACAGAGAAACTAAATTTTTTCCCGATTCATTTTACTTTTCCCACCCGATTTTCAGGCTGATCCAAATAACAAAACCAAAAGGCTTCAGCCAAAAACAATTAGCTAAAGCCTTTTTTTCATCCCCTCATCTCCCGCCGTTGGCTGAAGCCAACGGCAATGATTTGTCTCCTCTCCTATTACATTTTAATTATCTTGCAAAAACAAAGGTTTAAAATCACAGCGCCGGTTATGCTTGCGGTTTTCTTCGCTTACATTGGGCAACTCCGGATTGAATTTTGAAAGAGTTGAAGTTTCAAATCTTCTAAAATCAATACCTTTATTAATGAGATATTGTTTGGCGACATCTGCCCGTTGTTTGCCCAATGAGTAGTTATGGGCATCTTTCCCCAAATCGCAAGTGTTGCCATATACTAACAATTTTATTCCGGGATGTTTTTTCAAAATAGCCACCTTGGCATTTAAAGTTTTAATGCTTTCAGGGTTTAATGTGGTTTGATTGAGATCGAAATAGATAGGCTCGAATAAGATTTCCATGTCTCGGTCGGCATAAATACCCGGATAATAATCATAAAGCGCTTCTTGTTCTTTTGCTTGTTCTTTTGCTTGTTCTTGTTCTTTTGCTTGCTCTATAAGTTGCAATTTTTGAATTACTCCTAAAGCATCTATGATGGCTTTTATGAGCGAATCGCTCGGCAGTTGCGAGGGTTGCTGAATATATATTGTGTCGTTAGTAGGAATACAAGGTAGCGGTTTGGGCTCTTCTTTTTCGGAAAGTTTTCCAAGTTTGATACGAAGCCCCGCTTTTCCACCATAAGATATTGTTTTAACTTTGTTCACATATCTCCTGTTATCATTGCCATAAGTGCTGTTTAATATAGAGTTGTAGGTAATTCCGTTTCCCACATTATTTTCAGCGCCGGAAATATAATCGGTTTCAGGACCGGTAAACATCGCTTTAAATGCTCCTCTTTTGTTAATATCAAATAAACCGCCATCAATAAAAGCGCCTAAAGCAAGATCTACTCTTCTGCTTAAAGAGATGAGGATGCCCGCTTCTGCCACCGCAGAGATGCCGAACTTAAAATTCAATTTTCCGGAGGCGCCTGCTATAACTTTGCTGGGGTTATATATATTGCCAAATCCATGCTGGGGCAGCGGTTGTCCGTCAAATCCACCTAATTCAAGGTTGTCTTCGGGATAATATCCTGAAATCATGAGTTTATACTGTTCTTCCTGGTCTCCGTCTGTAACCCAATATTTTGCAGAAAAAGGGAGTTGGAATTTCGCGCCTACCGACAGGTAGAGCCCAAAGTTTTCTTTATCCCCAAATTTTTTCTGAAGATTAAGCATAAGTGGGATTTCAACAAATTTTCCGGATTGATATTCCGTCCAATTTTGCATTCTCACTCTTAAATCATAATCGGTAATATGTCCAAGAAATGGATCATTATCCGTATAATTGCCTATCATAAAGTATTGATCAGGCAGGAAGTTTCCTTCCAAACTTAACCTTGTACGATAATGAGAGATGCCGGCACCAATAGAGATGCCGACATTCTTAGAAAAATAGTAACTATATCCTATTCCGGCTTGTCCGCCGCATAATAGATCACGTTTTGGAGTAGCAAAATCAATCCCAGTCGCTTTATATCTGAATCCTGTGGGTCCCATCCCTCCCCATAATGAAATATGAGATCCTTTCTCCTGGGCTGCTAATTGAAGGCTTAAAAGTATTAGTAATAATATTAAAATGTTCTTTTTCATAATGTGTACTATTTTTGAATAATTATTTTTTCAACGAACTCATTGCCGTTTTTAGCGTTTACTTTTACCACATAAATGCCGGCAGCAATATTAAGCGTTACTTCCGTCAAATAGTTTGTAATTCTGAGTTGGGTTACCATTTTACCGGTCATATCAAAGATGCATGCATTTGCATCAACATCTTCGTAATCCGGTAATCTGAGCAGGAATGTAATTTTACTACCGATTTGTGATGGGTTGGGATAAACAGTAAAACCATAGCCGGTGTTACAGGAAAGATTAGGTATAAACGGACATGCTTCGTCGTAAGTTCCGTCAGCTTTGAAAGCTCTTACACTATACGTTGCACCGGGCGTAAATCCGCCTGATTCTGAATAGTATTGGTCATTTCCGTTTTTAGCGATCGGTTTTCCGTTCTTATACCACTGGTAGCTCATATATGTCTCTTCACTGTTGGCCACATACATCACGTCGTCCCATTTCATTTTAATCATTGCAGGAGTTTGAATTACAGTGAAGGTATAAATCACCTTACCACATTCGTTAGAAATTTCTACCGCATACTCACCTTCTTTGGCGCTGTCGAAAATTGTTTCGTAGTATGATGCTGTTTCTCCCTGTAAGATATCTCCATTGAAGTACCATTGATATTGAACGTTGCCTTCAACTGTTACAAACAGATACATCTCATCGTTATCACAGAAGGCTGATTTAGCGTTGGAGATGTCGGAGGCTACCGGCGCGCCCTTAACCGTAATGATAATATCATCAGTCTTGGTACATTTACCGGATTTGATCGTTATGCTTGCCGGATAATTACCCTGATTTACGCCTTGCGGCATATTCACAGTGATTCCGTTATCCGGTAGCGGCATATAATCCGGCACGCTTACAAAGCCTGCGGCGTTGCCTTCCTGCCCGAATAGTAACGTGTATTGAGCTCCCGAGATATTAACATCATACGTTAAAGTAACGAACGATTCGTTGTTACAAACTGTGGTTATCGGATGTATATTAAATTCGATACTTGGAATAACTATAACTTCTACTTCGGCGATATTTTCATAACTACATTCTCCTGCTACTAAGGTAATGAGGTAAGTAACAGTAATGTTGGAATCGCTTGTGTTGTTAAGTATTTCTCCAATATAGTTATTATTTCCGCTTGCGCCTTCATTATGGTTAATATCGGGATGCGGCATTCGTATCCAGGAGATTTTATCCACAGTAACATTAGGAATGAGCATGTATTCGAATAGTGATCCCGAACAGATGGATCCTGTATTTGTGTGATGTACAACACCCGGTGCAGGATTTACAATAATTTTGAACGTTTTTTCCTCACTTATACATTTATCGAATCTAGCTTTCACTTTGAAAGTGCCGGCTATCTGTTGATTCGTATTGTTTACCGCAATAAATGAAGGAATAATATTTATACCCGATTCTATATCTAATCCGATATAATTATCTGATATGTAATACCATTCGTAAATCATTTCATCGTGATTATTCAAACTTTCAAACAGCTCGGGAAGGTCAATCTCCGGAGTTTCTACACCGGCACAGAAATAATACGGCTCAATGTTCAAATTTACAGAAGGCGTAGGATTAACCACAATAGTGAATGAAACCGAATGCGTACATTCGTGATCATACATGCTAACACTTGCCGTAACTTCGTAAGTAGCTTCCAATACTTTGCCATTACTATTATTCACAGCGATGAAACTTGGCAACCTTCCGGTACCATGTTCAGCAAGCCCTACATTAGCGCCGTTCGTGAGTTTCCAAGTGTAAAGCACTCCCGAAGTATTTCCGAATTCAAAACTTTGTGTTTGCTCGCCGTTACAATACACCATAGCAGGAATCGTATTGATGTGCAGTTGCGGCATCACAGCAATGCTGAATTGTGTTGAATTGCCCGCGCAAGTATATCCGGGGTATTCAGAATAGTTCAACACCGGCGTTACTTCATACACTGCCTCCATTATGACAGAGCCGGTATTTGTAATTGTGTAGCTTTCAAAATCTCCGGCGCCCGATAACGGTAAAGCTGGTATATTACCGGACACTCTGCTCCATTGGTAAGTAACATTGGTAACATTACCTGTAAACACTACCGGCACAGTGGTTTCCTCTGAGCAAACAGTTTGATGCACAGGGGTTGAAACTACGTTCGGCGTAGGCAGCACGGTAACCGTGAATAATGACCACTCGGAACTGTAATTGCTGTAGTTTGCTCTTACGCGATATATGGCTACTATGGGAGTATTACCTGTGTTAATGGCTACAAACGACGGGAAGATGACGCGGCCGCTTGTTGGCACACCTTCTAATACTGCACCTGAAACAAATTCCCAAGTATAGACAGCCAACGGACTACTTCCGGTAAATGTGTAAACCGGAGCGGTTTCGCCGTTGCAATATACAAAGCTGAGCACAGTGTCAGGATCAACTGTAGGATTAACAGTGATGGTAAACTGAGCGGATGCGCCGGTACAATTATATCCCGGATAATCCTCGTTATTCAATACTGCTACTACACTATAGGTAGCTGAGATGGGTAGTAAACCTGTGTTATAAATCGGCATGCCTGTAATGTTGCCTTCTCCTGAGGAAGGTATTTCAGGAATATTGCCTTCAGTTCTTGTCCATTGGTAAACCACTTCTGTTACATTACCGCTAAACACGATGTCGCTGATAGTTTCGCCTGAGTTAATCACTTGATCGGCAGGGGTAACAATAACAGTCGGTGTCGGCAATATCACAATATTGAAATATTGCCAAGTGTCATCGTAACAAGTGTGGTTATTGAAAGTATAACTTGCTTTCACTCTATATTTTCCTGTTACAGGCTCATTCCCTGTATTGTAAGCCGGAAATCCCGGAATGAAATTTTCTCCGGAAGCCGGAACGCCGGGGATCATGGTACTCCCCTGCTCATTTACAAACTCGTAAGCAAAAAGCACATTGGGCATATCGCTCGAAAAGTCGAATCTTGGGGCGGTTTCACCATTACAGTACACCATATCTTCCACCGGTGAGGTTACCGGTTGGGGGTTCACAGTAATTAAAAATTGTTGGGTTTCGCCTGAACATCCGCTTTCATCCACCGGAGTTACTTGATACACGGCAGATGCGTATTCAAATCCATAATTTTGAGCCACAAAGGCGGGTATAGTATTGATACCCGCTGTGGCGTCAAGTCCAAAATCATAACCTACTATTCTTTCCCAGTGAAAAGTTGTATTTTCGGTTCCTTCAAAAGTGTATTCCGGAACTTCTTCGCCGGAACAATAGATGAGATTTTCAGCGAAAACAACCGGCGTAACCTCGCAATCTACTTTAAACATCGTCTTGCTTCCCACATTCAGGTAAGGATCGGAGGTTTCAATAATATATTGAATAAAAGACCATACAAAATACGTTTCTCCTTTTGTTAACTCGGTAACGGTTTGAGAATAAGACACTGTTTGGTCGGTTGAAGTGTTGTTTGTTTGTGTAATATGAAACGTTTATCCGTTACGGATAAATTTACCGATTGCTATCTCTGTGGCATTCGGGAAATCGTAATCGGCGCCGTCAATATTAAGTTTTTTAGAGTATCCGTTTACCAGAATTTCGGCATCTGTAGTTGAGTAAATAAAGCCGCATTTGGCAATGGCATCCCATGTTAAGCGTCCGTAATATTTTGCGGCCACAAAACCGGTTACAATCATGTCGTTTTTCGGCGTTAAATCGCCTCTGGTAAATGTTGCGTTTAACGTTGCCACCTCTGCGGAAATCTGTGTTACCTTTTCTGTAATTACATAAGAAGGCGACCGGTAAGTAAAAAGTTCCGGTTTTGTTTTAAACAAGGTTGCCGGCATTCCGTCAGCAAATCTAACGGCAGTAGCATCATAAGTCCAATAAGGCGCTTGTACTGGTAGCGGCTCGTGTGCAACTTCCTGTACTTGCGCATAATATCCAATATCGGAATGGGTAATTGGAGTTCCGGGGTTTACTTTTCTGCAATGAATGCTATACGTGTGTATCACTTCGCCGGGTTGCAGGTATATGGGCGCAGAAGCAGGAAGGAAGTTAATCATTTCCGAAATAAAATACTTCATGCCCGATGCATCTCCCGAATAAATAGCTCTATGCCTTCTTGCCGTCATAAAGTGTTCGGGATATTGGCTGCTAAACGACTCAGGGATGGTAACTACTGGTGAACCGTAATCTTTCGTATCAAAACCATTTGGGATATCGTACAGGTAGGTTTCATCCGTCAATCTTAATTTGGCAGTGTCATAAAGTAAAATGAAGTTCAATGATCTTGCCGTTAGTTCTCCCAACAGGCTTACTTTAAATTCAACACGATCTTCTGTTTCGTCAATCGTAATAAACATTCGAGAATCGGATGTTCCCACAAGCGCTCCCTGATCCGACCAGTATGTCTCCGGTTGCGCCTTCAGGGTAGAAGGCACAACCAAAAGAGATACGGCTGTTAGTAATATGAGTTTGTTAAGTTTTACTCTTTTTAGATATTTTTTGATGAGTGTTTTCATAAGTTACTTAATTATAAGGGTTAGCACGTTACAGGGTCAGCACAATTCTTAGTTTCCATTAATCCACTCTTCTGTTTCGAGATAGATATTTAAGAAAGCGCCTTGGTTAAAGAGCAAGATGTCAACATCGTGTGCATTAACGTCTAAACTTCCGTCAACATCAAATTTAGCGTTATAGTTTTCGGCATCTGTTTCAGCAAAGTTTGCATTCAATATTGAAATGTCGTTGAGACGGATAGCGAAGTCATCGTTAAATTCTCCTGCCAATATTTCTCTATGGCCTAACGTCATACCGTTTTGAGTGATCGTTACTTTAGCCCAACGGGTAAGGAATCCTTGACGTGAAATTTCCAGGATATAGGTACCCGGTACTACATTTTTAAATGTGTACATACCTACGGCTTTAACAGGCACTTCACCCGGAGCTACAGGGGTATTGTCAACAGTTCCTACTGTTTTTCCTAATTTTTCCCAGCTGATTTTCTTTCCGGGGTTATTTACGCTACCCATTGCACCCGGGTCTTTCGGAGTTCCAGCAATGTAAGTAGATCCATCATAGTAAGTTGCTGTTACCGAGTGTACCGGATTGCTTGCAAGAATGGCATCAACAGGGTCTCCACCTGCGGTAGGAACATTGTATAAGCGAGCCGTTACTTTGAATAAAGTATCCACGTCGTTGTTCCAATAAACGAATGGGAACACTGTACCATGTATTTCGTAACATGCATCGGATATGGTAATTCCAATTCTCTCTCCTTCGCAATTTCCTGATGATTGGGCTGCCCAGTAAGTTTCACCGGCTACTAAAGGTGTTGTAGCTGGTAATTGGTTTCCGTTTGTTTGAGCATCGTACCAAACAATACCGCTACCGGTTATATTGATGTCGGCTAAGGTTTGCTTTCCACAGATAAACTGAGGTGTAGGAGCATTCGGAGCTGAAGGAGCGCCCAAATGAATGGTTACCGGAGTGCGTGCACTTTCACAAGTACCTGCCTTTTGTGCTGCATAATAGGTTTTACCATCTTCTAACTGGTGAGTTTCTGCAAGCGGAGTGTCGTCTGTTGTACTGATATACCATACAATTTGGTTATTAGGAACAGCAATGTTGGCTATTAAAGCGCCTGAGCAGAAATATTGATGCTCTACAATCACAGGAGCGGTAGGAACAGTTTGGTCAATAAACACTTGTACTGCTAATCTTGGAGAAGTTTGACAATCTCCTGCAACTAAAGCAGCATAATAAGTAGTATTATCTTCTAATATAGTAGTTAATGGTAACTCTACATCGCTTGTAAGTGATGCATACCATACAATGTTTGTATTTCCGTCGGTGGCAATGCAACCAAGCATTGGTGTAGCTGAGGCGTTATTACAAAAATGTTGAGGAGTAACAATGTTAGGCGTATCTAATACAGCATTCGGGTCAATATATACTTTCACAGCAGTGCGTACTTGGCTTTGACAGAATCCAACAGATTGAGCTGCATAGTAAACAGAATCATGAAGTAGAACGGTTGTTGCAGCTAACGGATAACCACCTTCTGCAGTTAAATACCATTTAATATCAACGCCTGTAGCTTGTAAATGGGCTACTGTAGCATTGTTACAGAATGTTTGCGGTGATACAGCTACCGGAGAAGTGATATCCAAATCGAAAGAGGTTTCACGTTCAATAGTTACGTGATTAACTTGATAAGTACATCCGTTGGCATCTCTCACTTCAACAAGGTAAATACCGCTGCTGAGTCCGTTAATAGTTTCGGTTTGTCCGTTTGTAGCAAATGAAACCCATGTGCCGCCGTCAATACGGTATTCAAATACCGGCGCTCCGGAGGTTGCTGTTAAAGTGATGCTACCCGGAGTTAATGCGCCGCTACAATCTAAAAGTTCGTTTTGTGCAATAGCAGTAACTTTGAACGGATTTGTGCCTTCATTAGAAATAAAGAACTCGGTGGTTACTTCATCGCAATTGTCGGTAATTCTCAAGAAATGTCTTCCTGCGCCTAATCCGGCTAATGTAAACGATGCTGCGTTTTCAACTACTTCCGCATTTCCATTCAATTGGTAGGTATATGGTGTAGAATTTAATCCGGAAACTGTAACTGTAGCAACCCCTGTAGATGAGCCGCAAATAGTAGTTACCGAAGGCACTACATTAACCGCTAAGGTTGATGAAGTGGCATGAATGCGTGCTTCGCCGCTGCTTGCTAAACAATCATCGTCATTATCAACTACATATACAACGTA
>Ga0123356_10004643_pt1 | contig 14153 bp, 10 predicted proteins | sample TergutEmb28metaG_2_FD_92546 | JGI IMG/M metagenome (GOLD analysis project Ga0123356, IMG submission 92546) | Embiratermes neotenicus P3 segment gut microbial communities from Petit-Saut dam, French Guiana - Emb289 P3 | ecosystem: Host-associated > Arthropoda: Insects > Digestive system > Gut ...
AGCGCCAAGCCCGCCTCCGCACCACTCACGCCTCGCTGATCTCCCAGATTCTGAGCCTGCTGTCAGGACACGCTCCCGCGCCCCGCACCGAGGACGCCGAACCGCTCCAGGACCCGCTCACGGAGGGCGAGCTTCGCGTGCTGCGCTACCTGCCCACCAACCTCCGGGGGCCGGAGATCGCGGCCGAGCTGTTCGTGTCGCCGAACACGATCGGGTCGCATATGCGCAACCTGTACGCCAAGCTCGGCGTGCACAGCCGTGCGGACGCGGTGAAGCGGGCGCGCGAGCTCGGACTGCTCTCACCGTCCTCCCGCGGGCGCTGAGCCACTAGCGTCGCCGACCGCCGGAGGCAGAAGCCCGCGGCCGAAACCACACGAAACCTGTGAGGCGTTCTCACATCGCCCGGGAGCAGCCTGCGCCTTGTCACGACATCGACGACAAGGAGTTTCGAAATGGGGAATACACGATGAGGGTGCCTGGTGGGACCCGGTTGCGGCTGGTCGCGTTGGCCGCTCTACTCGCGTTCGCGGTAGCCGGGGTCTCCGGCGCGTTCGCGTCAGCGCGCCGTGCAGATCGCCTCGCCAGGACCGCGGCGGTGCGGCCGACCATCGTGCTGGTGCATGGCGCCTGGGCGAACCCGTGGTCGTGGGCGCCGGTGATCGGGCGGCTCCAGGCCGATGGTTACACCGTGGTCGCGCCCCCGGACCCGCTGGTCGGCGTTCAGCATGACGCCGAAGCGATCCGCGACGTGCTGGAGACGATCAAGGGCCCGATCGTGCTGGTCGGTCACTCCTATGGCGGTGCCGTGATCACCAACGCCGCCTACGGCGTCAGGAATGTCAAGGCGCTGGTGTATGTCGACGCGTTCGCGCCGGCGCAGGGCGAGACGATCCTGAAGCTAGACACCTCAAAGCCCGGCTCGATCCTCGGCGGTAACCCGAAGAGCACGTTCACTGACGCGTTGTTCCCGGGTGCCCCGAAGGGCGCGGCCGACCTCTACGTGAAGCTGCCGGTGTTCCTGAAGGGGTTTGCGAACGGGATCGCGCGCAAGCAGGCACTGATCGCGTACTCCGAGCAGGCGCCGATCCTGTCCAGCGCGCTCACGCAGAAGTCCGGTCCCCCGGCGTGGAAGACGATCCCGAGCTGGTATGTGCTCGGCACCCACGACAAGGCGATCCCGCCCGCTGTCGAGCTGTTCATGGCCGAGCGCATGCACGCCCACATCACCCGGGTGCCCACCGGCCACCTCCCGATGGTCGCCGACCCCGGTGCCGTCACCAACGTGATCCTGCAGGCCGCCCGCAGCGTCGGGTGACGACTCGCCGACCTGCCCGCCTTGAATCGTAAGAACCACAAGTACCCAGGAGAATCATGTTCGAATCGAACAGCCACCCGCGCGTTGTCCTCGTCCACGGTGGCTTCGTGGACGGCTCCGGCTGGCAGCCCGTCTATCGGATGCTCAGAGACGACGGCTGCACGGTCAGCGTCGTGCAGAATCCGACACTGTCGCTGGACGGTGACGTCGCGGCCACCCGGCAGATCATCGATGAGCAGGAGGGGCCCGTCATCCTCGTCGGACACTCCTATGGCGGGGCGGTGATCACTGAGGCTGGGAACCATCCCAACGTCGCCGCGCTCGTGTACGTGGCAGCGTTCGCGCCGGACGCCGGGGAGTCGCTCAGCACCCTCATCGCCGACCCGCCACCGGGAGCGCCGGCCCCGCCGATCCTCCCGCCCCGCGACGGCTTTCTGTTCCTCGACCGAGACAAGTTCCATGCCTCGTTCGCGGGCGACCTGCCCGGCGATGTGGCGGAGTTCATGGCCGACTCACAGGTCCCCTGGGGGGTCGACGCTCTGGAAGGCGTGATCACCGAACCCGCTTGGCGCACGAAGCCGAGCTGGTATCTCCTGACCACCGAGGACCGGATGATTCCGCCGCCGGCGCAGCGGATGATGGCCGAGCGGGCGGGCGCGACCGTCGTCGAGGTCGCAGCAAGCCACTCGGTCTTCCTCTCGCGCCCGGAGGCCGTCACCGGTCTGATCCAGACGGCGCTGCAGAGACCGCGCCGGTGGAGGTTGGTGCCTGACCGCTGATGCGGGGCTCGCGCTCGGCCGCTTGGGCGGCGCGCCGAGCGCGAGCCTGGCTGTCGTGACATCTCGCGGCTGCCGCGAGGCACGACGGAGGCCGGGGGCGGCGACGAACGCGGTCAGCCCGCTTGGTACCTGATGTGAGTGACCCCGGGGGCGTCAGTCGCCTTGATTTGGTGCAGGTTGAGCCTGCTTGGATCGACGCCGGCGAACAGCCGCTCGCCGCTGCCGAGGATCATCGGTGCGATCGAGATGTCGAGTTCGTCAACCAGTCCAGCTGCCAGATACTGGTTCACCGCGGATGCGCCGCCCGCGAGCGCGACGTCCTGATCGCCGGCGGCAGCCTTGGCCCGCGTCAGCGCGGACTCGATCCCGTCACTCACGAAGTGAAACGTCGTGCCACCCTGCATCGCGAGTGCTGCGCGCGGGTGGTGAGTGAGCACGAACACCGGATGGTGGTAGGGCGGGTTCTCGCCCCACCAGCCGCGCCATGACTCGTCTGGCCACGGCCCGCGAACCGGGCCGAACATGTTGCGTCCCATGATCGTGGCGCCGACGTTCGTGAGCCGTTCCTTGACGACGGCCGAGCTGGCATTGGTCTCGCCGCCCGTCTCGCCGTGCATCTCGCGGAATTCCTCGAGTGGGAAGAACCACTGATGGAGATCCATGGCGCCGACCCCGAGCGGATCGTCCTCGCTTTGGTCCGGCCCGGCGACATAGGCATCCAACGACATCGTGATGGTCAGGCGCAGCTTGCTCATCTCGACTCCTCACGCTCGCTTGCGTTCCCGCTCGAAACGGCCTATCTGACGGCCAGACTAGTCGGACACGGCCCTGATCGGTGGCCTCCCGAGTGACCAAGCCGCGATCAGCGAGCCGTAACCGATGCTTCAGGCGGCCGGGCGGGGGGAGCGGGAACGTCTGCGAGCGCAGGATGCCGAGCGCGAGCAGGGGTCACCGTAGCCATTTCCTCCGAGCGCCGGCGCTTTGGCCGCCTTGCCCGCATGCTCTGATCAGGGTCGCGCCGAGGTCGTTTCCGGGATCGCGTGCTCGATCAGCGTGGCGGCGATCCCGACCGCCGTCGGGAGCGCGTCGGTACTGAGCGTGCGGGTGCGGGCGGAGGCGCCGTCGAGCAGGAGTGCCAGTTGCTCCCCCAGCAGTTCCGGGTCGGTGGCCCCGGCTTGGCGGGCGGTCTCGGTTAGCCGGGCGGCAACGTCCCGCTTGTAGTCGCGGGCTATCGCACGGGCGGGGTGTTCTGGGTCGGTGATCTCAATGGCCGCATTGATGAATGGGCAGGTGTTGTCGTCGATCGGGGTCGACCCCGCGCCGCCTGGCGTGGGTTCAGTGGCCGTTTGGCCGTGCTCTAGCGCCAGCGGCCTCTCGAACACCGCCAACAGTCGCTCGCGCGGCGTCAAATCGGTGCGTCCGAACACTGAGTCGAGCATCGCGTCGGAATCGAGCCAGCGCAGGTAGGCGGCGATGAGTTCGTCCTTGCCGGCGAAGTGCTGGTAGGCGGTGTGCTTGGAAACCTGCGCAACCTCGCAGAGCTGATTCATGCCCGTGTTGTTGATGCCCTGCTCGCGGAACAGCCGTTGTGCGGCGTTGAGGATGCGCTCTCGCGCGCCCCGGCCGCGGCGCTGACCCAGCGGGCCTTTCTGGACTTCGGTCACGCCCTAAGTATACCGAGCGGTGTGGGTTGCTAGTCTTAGGCGAACCGATCGGTACATTTAGTACCGCTCGGTTCGCCAGACCCGACCAACAGAAAGGACGAATGACATGAGGGCATCAATCGACGGGACCCTTATCGCCGAAGCTCCGGACTCGGAGCTGATCAGCATCGAGGGCAACTACTACTTCCCACCCTCGTCGCTCAAGGGCGAGTTGTTCAGTGAGAGCCCCACGCCCTACAACTGCCCGTGGAAGGGTGACTGCCAGTACCACGACGTATCGGCAGGCGGCGCGACCCATCACGACGCCGCGTGGAGCTATCCCGACCCATACCCGACGTCGTTCGAGCGAGTTGGGCGCGATTACAGCGGTTACGTCGCGTTTGACAAAGCGCAGGTAACGATTGGCTGAGCGACTGTTGCCATCACCTTCCCGCCGTCACGCCCCCGTCGATGTCCCAAATCGCGCCGGTGACCCAGCTGGCGGCTGGGGAGAGCAGGAAGGTGATGGTGTTGGCCAGGTCGCGGGTGGTGCCGATCCGGCCGAGCGGATGAAAGCTGTCGAAGCTGCGCAGCGTCTCATCGAGCTTGTCCTGGGGGACGAACTTCTCATAGATCGGGGTCGCAACCACGGCCGGCGCGACCGCGTTGACCCGGATGTGGCGGGGCGCGAGCTCGATGGCCAGGTTGCGGGTGAGCGCGTGCAGCCCGCCCTTGGCCACCGAGTAGCCCGATGACGGGGTGGCTCCGACGGCCTGGTGGGCCCACATGCTGCCGATGTTGACGATGGCGCCGCCCTGGCCGTTGTCGACCATCCCGCGGACGACGGTCTGGGTCAGGAAGAAGATCGCCCGGGTCAGTTCGAGGTAGGAGTCGTAGGAGGGGCCGTCGTAGTCCACGAAGGGCTTGGGGATGAATACCCCCGCGGCGTTGACCAGCAGGGTCGCGTCGGCGTGCTCGTCAGCCAGTTGCCGGCGCACCCGGTCCACCTCAGTGCGGTCGGTCAGGTCGGCGGTGATGCCGTAGGCCTCACCGTCTGTGGCCAGTGTCTGGACGGTGTCCTTGACCCTGTCGGCGTGCTGGCCGATGATGACGGCGCTGCCGCCCGCGGCCACCACATCGCCGGCGGTCTGCCGTCCCATTCCGCTGCTGCCGCCGACGACGACCAGTTTCTGCCCCGCAAACCCGCTCATGGCGGCGGACAGGTCGGTTTCGTCTGCGTGGTGCTGCGCGACGTCGAGTGATTGCGTGCTCATTTAGATGTGTCCTTTCAGGGTTGCCCGGGCGGCATTTCTGCCAGCGCGACCGGGGTTAGTTGACGATCGTGAAGCGCAGCGACTCGGGCGCTGACCGTTCCCCGCGGGCGTTGGTGGCGGTGACCGTGGTCGTGTAGGTGCCGGGTCTTAGCTTGTGCGTTGGGCTGACGCGACCCGCAAAGGCGATCTTGTCGGCGCCGCTGCGCGCCTTGAGCGATAGCCCGGCGGCGTTGACCGTGTGCACACACCTGAGCCGCTGCGGGTTGTGTTTGCTCCGCGCGATGCATTCGCGGTGATCCTTCACGCCGACCGCTCGGCCCGATGCTTGCCGGGTGAAGGCCAGCCTGATCGTCGCCGGCTGGTTGAGCGTGAAGCTGAATGTGGTCCCCATCACACGCTGCCGTGTGGTGTGGTCGGTCTCGCTGCTGATGTGCGGCAGCGCGTCGCCCTCGCGCCAGCGGTGCCGCGACGCCCGCAGGTCGCGGAGTCGCGGACCTCGCGCCCGCCCCGGGCCGGATGGGGGTCGCCGGGCCGGTCCGGGCACAACCGTGTAGGTGCTCGACGCCGATTGCGTCCGACCGTCGCTGCTGGTCGCCGTGACTGTGAACGTGTGCGAACCGGGGCTGTTGGTGTCGATCGCGGCTCCCGCAGGACGCCCACTCTGATCCAGGCAAGAGGCGATCCCGGTGCCGCCCGCGCCGTCGCTGCAGCCAAAGCTCGATTCGACCGCCTGCCCGACCCGGTAGGTCGCACCGGCGGCCGGGGTCGTGATCGAGGCCGAGGGCGCCAGTGGCAGCGCGTCGACCGCCACCCCCTTGGTGAAACCCGCGTCGACGACGAAGCTGTCATCGACGCCCGAGCCGTCGAGGTTCGCACGCCCGATCGTGCCGGCGTTGCTTAAGACGTTGAAGTCGGTCCAATAGATGTGCTGTGCGTCGACCGCGACTCCGAAGGACAAACCCATGCCGGTGATGAAGCTCGGATCGACGTCGGACCCGTCGAGGTTCGCGCGCCCGATCGTGCCAGTGTCGGTGGTGGGGTTGTCGCTGGTCCAGTAGATGTGCTGGGCGTCGACCGCCACCCCCAACGCGCGCCCGGTGGCGATGAAGCTCGGATCGACGCCGGACCCGTCGAGGTTCGCGCGCCCGATCGTGCCGGCCACGGGATCGGCCCAGTAGATGTGCTGGCCGTCGACGGCGACCCCCTGTGGGTAGTTCGCGCCCGTGATGAAGCTCGGATCGACGCCGGACCCGTCGAGGTTGGCCCGCCCGATCGTGCTGGCCCCAGGGTCGGTCCAGTAGATGTGCTGTCCGTCGACCGCCACCGCCTGCGAGGTGGCGGTGATGAAGCTCTTATCAGCGTCCGAGCCGTCGAGGTTCGCCCGCCCGATCGTGAAGGTCCCAGGATTGGTCCAGTAGATGTGCTGGCGATCGACCGCCACTCCGGCGGGGTAGAGCCCGACCCCGAACAAGTTCTGATTGACGCCCGAGCCGTCGAGGTTCGCGCGTCCGATCGCCAGGTCGTTGGACCAGTAAACGAATGCGTCAGCCTGCGCCGCCAAGCAGCCACACGCGATCACCACCAGCACCGCCGCCAACACCAACGCCCGACCCCTACTGACCAGGACGCCTCCGCCGGGTTCCCGGCCGCGGCGAGCAGCGAGGGCTTCCTGGGGTGCAGCGGATCGCAGGCGCTGGCCGATCATGTGCTTGAAATGGGCGTTCATCGCGTCTCCTTGGCAGTCGTTATTCGGTGCGGCCAAGTTAGGCGTAAGCGAGGGCGCTGCCATCGGGCGGGTGCCTCATCTTGGGCCTTAACCACGGAGCAGTTGGCCGTGCCCCGGTGTGCCCGTTATTCAGGCCTCGGCAGCGCACGCGGGCGGCCCTTCCGGCTGGGGAGGAGACATCGAACCCGTGTCACCGATCCCGGCCATGACGGGTGCGAGAGTCGGATAGTGGTTGATGAACGAGCTCAGGCGCTCGGCGACGAGATCGGCCCGGGTCAGCTGTGGCACATGGCCGGCGCCGTCGAGCAGCGTGAGTTCAGCGCCGGGGTTTGACGCGAGGACCACCGCCGCGTGATGCGCGGGGATGATGCGATCACGCGTTCCCCATATGACGAGCGTCGGGACCAGTCGAAGCAGGTACGGCCGGTCAAGCACGCTCGCGTGTTGCCCTCGGTGTCCGATCGCGGCTCGGACGGTTGTCAGCAGCGCCGTTCGTCGTTCGCGGCCGCCCGCGTTTATGAGCATGCGTTGCAGCGCCCGGATGCTCCGCGCGGCTGTGGGAGCGCGGGCTCGCTTCGCAAGAAGCGCCAACGCGGCGAGAAGATCGGGCGTCGGGCGCATCGTCAGGAGCCGGAGCGCGAGGTCTGCTCCTGTCAGGGACAGTGCGCGGAGCAGCGGATGCACCTCGCGCCCGAGCCCACCGCTCGAGATCAGCGCCAATCGATGCATTCGCGACGGATAGTTGTACGCGAACGACAGGGCGATGCCGCCTCCAAGTGAATGGCCGACGACCGTCACGTGATCGTGTCCGAGCACATCGAGCAGGTCGCGAAGCGTTCCCGCGTGGCCGCCCGGCGAGTAGTAGTCGACGCCGGAAGGAGCGTCGGACCCACCGTGCCCGTACAGGTCAGGCGCGATCACCGTGTGGGTGCGGGCCAGACGGGGAATCACCTTGCGCCAGGTGAGCGCGTCCTCAAACAGGCCGTGGACCAGCAGGAGCGCCGGGCCGGTGCCGGCGACGTAGTACACGAGCCGATGACCATGCAGCCACATCTCGTTACGCGCGATGCCGGGAACCTCGGCCGCGCGTCGCACTCGTCGGCGCTGCGCGAGTTCGGAGTCGGCGCCGCGTCGGGGTGCCGGGAGCCTCGATGCCACCAGCGCTGCGCCCAGCGCGGTACAGGCCATCAACATCCAGGCGTGCTCGAATGCGGGCAGCGGCATCCGCGTTGCCGGCGTGCCGAGCACCGCGACAAGACCCGCGATGCCGACCACGGCGCCGATCTGGCGAAAGCAGCTGGAGACGGCAGTCCCGGTGGCCAGCCTGCTTGGCGGCAGGTCAGCGGCGGCGGCGGTGGTCAGTCCCGCGAATGTCAACCCGACCGCGCTGCCCGAGACGAGTTGCGTGGGAAGCCAGTGACCGAGGTAGTCCGGTCGCGGCCCGGCGGCGCGGTAGGCGAGGCACGCCACCAAGAACAACATCAGGGCCGGTACTGCCACCCGGCGGGATCCGAACCGCTCGACCAGCCGCCCTCCGGCCGCGGCGGCGATCGCGGCCATCAGCGCCGCCGGGCTGACGGCGAATCCTGCCTCCAACAGCGAGTAGCGCCATACCTGGGTCAGGAACAGGATGTTCCCCAGCAGCAGCGCGTAGAAGCCGATCGAGAACAGGAAGAGCGCTGCGTTTGCTGTGCTGAAGGTTCGTATCCGTAGGATCGCCGGCTCGAGCACCGGGGCTGGATGGCGAGCCGATCGAGTAACGACGACGGCGGTGAATGTGACCGCGATCGACCAGGCCGCCAGTACCCGGTAGCTGGTCCAGCCCCAGTCGGGTGCCTTCACGATCCCGAGAGCAAGAGCTCCCACACCAAGCACCAGCATCGCGGCTCCCAGCAGATCCGGAGTGCCACTCGAATCCGACTCGCGGCTCTCGCGCAGCAGGCGGGGCGCGCGCAGCATCGCGATCGCGATCGCGAGGTTGACGAAGAATGCCCAGCGCCAACTGGTTGTCTCGACGAGCACGCCGCCGAGCGATGGACCAATAGCGGCGGCGACAGCGCCGGCTGCCGCCCAGAGGCTTGTCGCCATCGCGCGCTTCTCAGCGGGAACCTGCTCGAGCACGAGCCCGAGCGATGCCGGGACCAGCGCTGCTCCGCCGACGGCCTGGACAACCCGCGCCGCGATCAGCATGGCAGCGCTGCTCGCCCCGCCCGAGAGGACCGATCCCAGCAGGAACAGCGCCAGGCCCGCGCCGAAGACGCGACGGCGTCCGACCCTATCGGCGATGCGTCCTGCCGGGAGGAGGAGCGCCGCCATGATCACGTTGTAGGCGTTCAGCACCCAGCTCAGGTCAGAGAGCGACGTGCCTGCGAAGGTGCGCCGGATCGCCGGAAAGGCGATGTTCACGATCGTGACGTCGAGGAACACCATGAACATCGCCAGCGAGCAGAGCAGTAGGACCTTCCACTCGCCGGACAAACCGCGACGCCGCGCGGATGCATCTCCAGCACCCGCCAGGCGCTCGACGTCCGCGCCGGCGCCATCATTGATCACGGTCGCGTCACGCAGCATGACCGAGCGCCTGCAGGGACGGGGCGGGCGAGAATGTATTCGACTTGGGCGTTCATCGAGGCTCCTTGGGATCCGTTGGTCGATGCGCCAAGCTAGGCGTAAGCGCTCCGGCTGCCATCGGGCAGGTGACTGATCTTGGGTCTTAAGCCGCCTCGACGGACCGCTTACCGGTGACGGGAAGGCGTTTGGAACACGTGCGGATGAACGCGCGAGACGTTGGATGCCGCCACGGCCCCGATCAGCAGCGATGGAATAACGAGGACGCCGGGGGCGTCATAGGCGGAGAGAGGCAAGCATCGGACCGCTATGAACGACAACGTTGTCAAACCACCGCGTTTGAGGTACACTCGCCGCGCTCTGCACTATCCGGGGAATCTGTGGCTGAGCCTGAGGGCCTTCGAGCCTGGCTGTGAGCCGTCCGCTGTGGCGGTCCCATCGAAGGGTTGGAGGCCGGATGCTGCCGTCAGGTGCCCAGTGCTCGCGTCAGGTTGCATGGACCGATGACTGCCACTGCGGTGAGATACGAGCGGAGAACGATCCGCGAGTTGGGGCGCGTCTCCAGCCCGCGGTTCATCGGCCGTCGCGACGAGCTGACGGTGCTCGAGGCTGCGCTCGCCCGAGCGCGCGAAGGGTGGGGCTCGCTCGTATTCGTCGGTGGCGACGCGGGTGTCGGTAAGAGCCGGCTGATCTCGGAGCTGGCCGGGCGCGCTGAGCGTGCGGAGATGATGGTTGCGGTTGGCGAGTGCTTGTCGCTCGGTCACGCGGAACTTCCCTATGCGCCGATCGTTGGTGCGCTGCGCGCGCTGTTGGCGGAACAGGGAGCAACCGCGCTCGGAGCGCGACTAGGCTTGGTGCACGAGGAGCTGACAGCTCTGCTGCCTGAGCTGTCGCCGGGCCACGACGAAGTCGTGAACTCGGGGGGCGGGCAGGCTTCCCAAGCCGGCCTGTTCGAGCAACTGCTGGCGCTGTTCGCATCGGCTGCTCGAGACCGACCGTTGGTGCTCGTTTTGGAGGACTTCCACTGGGCCGACCGGTCGACCTGCGACTTCGCCTCGTTCCTGATCCGCGCGACCCGGCGTGAGCCGATTGCCTTGGTCGTCACCTACCGCAGCGATGAGCTTCGCCGCGGCCATCCCCTGCGTCATTGCATGCTGGAGCTCGAGCGAAGCGGCAGAGCGATCAGAGTCGAGGTGCAGCCGTTCACGCGAGCGGAGGTCCGCGAACAGGTCGCCACGATCCTCGACGAATCACCACCACCGCCGCTTCTGGACGGGCTGCTCGAGCGGTCCGAGGGTAACCCGCTGTTCACCGAGGAGCTGCTGGCATCGTCCGTTGAGCCCGGCGAGCCGCTACCCGATTCGCTGCGCGACACCCTGCTTGCGCGGGTCGAGTCGCAGACCGCCGTCGTCCGGGACGTCTTGCGGATCGCCGCGGTTGCGGGACGGACGGTCGATCACGCGCTCCTCGCCTCGGTGGCGGAGCTGTCCGAGCCTGACCTCAATCGTGCGCTGCGCGATGCCGTTGAGAGTTACCTGCTCAGTCACCGCGCATCGTCGACGGCCTATTCGTTCCGGCATACGCTGCTCAGAGAAGCGATCTATGCCGACCTGTTGCCAGGCGAGCGACGCAACCTGCACCTGAGGCTTGCCCGGGCCCTCGACGCGCAGCCGCTGCTCGCAGGACCGAGGGCTCCCGGCACGGCGGAGCTCGCCCATCACTGGTACGCGGCGGGTGAGTTGCCGGCCGCGCTGGCGGCGTCCGTCGATGCCGGTGCTGCGGCAGAAGGCCTCTGCGCCCCTGGCGACGCTTGGCTGCAGTACGAGCGCGCGCTCGAGCTCTGGGATCGAGTGAATCCAGCGCCGGGCGAGCTCCCGCTCGAGCGGCTCGATGTCCTCAGACGCGCGGCCGACGCAGCGCTGATGACCGGCGAGGAGGAACGAGCAGTCGCGCTCGGGCGCGACGTGCTGGCGCGGATTGACGAGCGTGACGATCCGGTCTGGGCGGCGCTGGCCTACGAGCGTCTCGGCCGCTATTTATGGAGCGCCGGGTGCGACCAGGACGCGCTGCCCGCCTATCGGCGCGCCGTCGAGCTGATGCCCAGCGATCCGCCGTCCGCGGAGCTCGCGCTCGTGCTCGCCGCGGAGGGACAGGCGCTGATGCTGTGTGACCACACCGCAGAGTCGAACTCGCTGTGCGCTCAGGCGCTCGGGATCGCGCGCCAGGTGGGAGCCGAGGCTGTGGAGGCGCGTGTGCTCAACACGATGTGCGCGAACCTCGCCTTGGTCGGCGAGCTCGACAGTGCCGTGGAGGCGGCAAGACAGGGACTCGCGATTGCTCGCCGCCTCGGCCTCGCCGACGAGATATCCCGTAGCTATGTGAACGGCAGCGCCGCTTTGCACACGGCGGGCCTACTCGAGGAATCGCTCGCGATGGCATGGGAAGGAATCGCGTCCGCCCGCGAGTTCGGGGTCGAGCGTCAATGCGGTGATTTTCTACGTATCGACGTGGCCGAGCGCCTGCTGCAACTGGGGCGCTGGCGCGAGGCCGAGCAGCTGCTCGAAGAGGTAATCGACCACTCTCCCACCGGGGCGCGAGCGGCGATGGCGTGCCGGTCGCTTGGGTATCTGCGCGCCGAGCAAGGAGAATTCGAGGCGGCGGCACGGGCGCTCGACCAGGCCGAGGAGCAGATCCGCCGCTCGCTCGGCTCGATGACGCTGGGAATGCACGCGGTGGCACGGGTTTCGCTCGAGCTGTGGGCGAGCCGTCCGGGGGTGGCAGCCGAGGTCGTGTCTGACTACCTGGAGCGAGCGGGCGATGGTGAGCAGCTGTCGTTCACGGCGTCGCTGTACGAGCTCGGCATGCGCGCGTACGCGGACCTCGCCGCTCGCGCTCCTGGTGACGTCTTAACTGAGAAGCGGCAGACCGCCGCGGCGAACAAGCTGCTCCAGCGGCTCGACGGGGTGATGGCGAGGATGACCGGCGTGATCCCTCCTGTGGTCCTCGCAAACCGGGCTGCCTGTGCGGCTGAGTATTCGCGGATCGGGGGCAGCGGCGACGCAGCTCTGTGGGGCGATGCGCAGCGGCGATGGGAGGCGTGCGAGGACCGTTATCACGCGGCCTACGCACGCTGGCGAGAAGCGGAAGCGCTACTCGCGTCGGGCGGCGACCGCGCGGACGTGAAAGCGCTCGTATGGGATGCCCACGCGGTAGCTGTCGAACTCGGTGCAAGGCCGCTGCGCGAGGAGCTGGAGGCTTTGGCCCGTCGCGCTCGTATCGAGCTCGGTCAGGAGGCTTCTATCGACCCGGCGCCGAACGCCGCCTTGGACAGACTCGAGCTGACGCCTCGCGAACAGGATGTTCTGCCCTTGCTGGCCGGCGGGCTGACCAACCGCGAGATTGGCGCCGAGCTCTTCATCAGCGACAAGACCGCGAGCGTGCACGTCTCACGCATCCTCACCAAGCTCTCAGTTCCCAACCGCGCGGCCGCCGCCGCGGCCGCGCACCACCTCGGCGTCAGACGCGCCCAGGACGACCCCGCGGACCGCTAGCCCAACCGCTTCCGGCTGGCTCGCTTAAGTGGCTGTCCACGCGGGCTGAGACACAAGATCAGGCACCTGCCCGATGGCAGCGGGCGCGCTTACGCCTAGCTTGGCGCTCATCGACCAAATTTGATCCCAGGAGCCTCGATGAACAGCCAGCTCATGTACCTGATTGCCCAGCAGCACAACGCCGATTTGCAGCACGCCGCCGAACGAGCGCGACTCGCAAACGAGGCACGTCACGCTCGGCGTACAATGCGCAAATCGAATCAGATCACCGGCTTGAGCGCCCGGGCCGGGCGAGGAAGTCCTCCCGGCATGACCGCGACCGAGTTCGAGCCGGTGATCGCGAGCAAGCGATGAAGAAGCATGTCGTGATACTCGGCGCCGGATTTGCCGGCCTGGAGTTGGCGGCGCGCCTGTCCGAGTCACTCGAAGACAGGGTCCGCGTCACCCTGATCGATCGACATGACTCGTTCTACTTCGGGTTCTCCAAGCTCGATGTGCTGGTCGGTCGGCGCGAACCCAGCGAGACGCTTCTGCACTACGCGGATATCTGCAAGGAAGGAGTCGAGTTCTGCCAGGAGACCGTAACGGCGATCGATCCGCTTAACCGGCGAGTCATTACCGACCGGGCATCCCACGACGCCGACTTCCTCGCTATCGCTCTGGGAGCAGACTATGACCTGGCGGCCACGCCGGGGTTCGCTGAGGGCGGGTTTGAGTACTACTCGCTCGCGGGCGCCGAGCGCCTGCGCGATGCCCTCGCCGACTTCAACGCCGGGAGGATCTTGATCTCGGTTCTGGGCCATCCGTTCAAATGCCCGCCCGGCCCGTTCGAGGGGGCATTCCTGCTGCACGACCTCTTGGTCAAGCGGGGACTCAGGGACGCCGTCGACATTCGAATGACCTTCCCGATGGCCGCGCCAGTTCCGGTCACCAAGGAGGTCTCGCAATGGTTCCTCGACCGGCTCGACGAGCGCGGCATCCGGTACGCGCCCAAGGAACTCGTGGTCAGTCTCGACCCTCACAGCCGGATGGCCCGGTTGGCGAGCGGGGGAAGCGTCTCCTACGACCTGTTCATCGGAGTCCCGGTCCATCGGGCGCCCGCAGTGATCGAGCGTTCCGGGCTCGCCGTCGACGGCTGGGTGCCCGTCGACCAGACGAACCTGTCGACCCGCTTTCCCGGTGTCTACGCGCTGGGCGACGTCGCCAAAGGGACCCGCACCGTCGCCAAGGCCGGGATATTCGCCGAGTCGGCGGCACGCGTCGTCGCCGCCGACATCGCGGCGCGGGTTCGTGGCAC
>Ga0123356_10004644_pt1 | contig 14152 bp, 8 predicted proteins | sample TergutEmb28metaG_2_FD_92546 | JGI IMG/M metagenome (GOLD analysis project Ga0123356, IMG submission 92546) | Embiratermes neotenicus P3 segment gut microbial communities from Petit-Saut dam, French Guiana - Emb289 P3 | ecosystem: Host-associated > Arthropoda: Insects > Digestive system > Gut ...
TACCCGTCCTGAACAGGCAATGCAAGGAAAAACAGCGGGTGTACAAATCGTACAAGGATCAGCATCTCCCGGTTCTACGCCAAGTGTTCGTATTCGCGGTATAAGCAGCTCAGGACAGGGTTCAGGTAATGACCCGCTATATGTTGTTGACGGCCGCATTATGGAAAACATCGGTGGTATTGATCCAAATGATATTGAAAGTATGGAAATTCTTAAAGATGCCGCATCCGCAGCTATCTATGGTGTAGCAGCCGGTAATGGCGTTGTTCTTATCAGTACTAAAAAAGGATCAGCCGGTAAAAGTTCCATTACTTACGATTTCCAATTAACTTCACAGAAAATTGCGAGAATTCCCAGAGTACTTAATGCAGAACAGTATATTGATTATATGACTGAAGCAAAATATATAAGTATGGACAAAATTATGCAAAACTGGGATTTTGAAACCAATACAGACTGGAGTAAGGTTGCGTTTGAAAGTTCACTGATGCAAAGACATAATATGGCTTTTCAGGGAGGAAATGCGGCAGGTACCTATTATTTATCACTATCGTATCTGAACAACGATGGCCCTATTGTTGGAAAATCTGATGTGTATAACCGTTACACGGCAACGATTAACGGCAATTACAATATCAAGCCATGGCTCGAAGTTGGTACTAATAACCAGATTGAGTATTTCGATATTCGTAACGTCAATGAAGGTTCGGAATATGGAAGTATCTTAATGTCGGTACTGCAGGTTGATCCTTTAACCCGTCCAATATATGCGCCTAACGATTTGCCTCAAAGTATGCAAAACATATTAAACAGAGGATATACACTGCTTCAAGATCCCGACGGCAATTATTATGGCGTTTCTGCTTTTCAAATCACCGACCAGTTAAATCCATATATTTTGCGTGATCGTTCAAATACTTTAACAAAAGGATTCAACGTTAACGGCACAATCACCGGAAACTTGAAACCGTTTGAATCATTAGTTATTACTTCACGCTTAGCTTACCGCTTATCATCAACAAATTATTATTCGTTTTCAAAGCAGTATTATGCCAGCGACAATGTAAAAGCTGACTTTGGTCAGGTAACGGCAAATTCAAGCTCACCTACATATTTACAGTGGGAAAATTTTATCAACTTCACTAAAAAATTTAGCAAGCATAATGTTAATGCGATGGTTGGTACTTCGTTTATTGAATCGCGCAATTTTGGCGTGAGTGGAACTATGGCAGGTACAGGACTTAACGATTTTGGATTTATTAAAAACGATCCTCGATATGCATTTTTTGCTTATGCAACTCCGGAAGCAAATAAACAATTATCCGGCGGAGAAGAAACAGTTTATCGTAAATTATCATATTTCGGACGTTTAACTTATGATTTAGCAGATAAATATTTTCTCCAAACTTCACTTCGCGCCGATGCAGCAGACTCATGGATGTTGCCTAATAACCAACGTTGGGGCTATTTCCCGGCAGTATCTGTAGGATGGAATCTGAGTAAGGAATCATTTATGACAGCATTAAGCGGTATAGTATCCGAATTAAAATTACGTGGTAGCTGGGGACAAAACGGTTCAACAGGTCCGCTTGGAGGTTACGCTTATGCTTCAACTATTACTTCAGGATTGTCTTATCCTTTCACCGACGATGTATCCTATAGCATTGGAGCGCGTCCGAGTGTTTCAGGTAATCCGGAATTGAAATGGGAAACTTCCGAACAGATTGACATCGGGTTAGATGCACGTTTTCTGCGGAATCGCTTATCTATGAGTGCGGATTATTTTATCAAAAAAACCAAAGATCTACTTGTAAGAGGTATCACAGCTTCAACAATTGTTGGTGTTTCATCTTCACCTATTAATGCAGGTAATATTGAAAACAAAGGACTTGAACTTGAACTTATTTGGAGGGATAAAATTGGGAATTTTAATTACAGTATTCGTGGAAACATAGCTACTTTGAAAAATAAAGTTACCCATATTCACGAATCTATAGAACGTATTAATGGTGCAAGTTTCCACACTACTCCCGGTATTACGGTTTTTGAAGAAGGTTTTCCTGCATGGTATTTCAGAGGATATAAAGTAACAAGTATTGACAGCGATGGTAATCCGATTTTCTGGGATAAAAACGAAGACGGTATTATTAACGATTCCGATCGCGACATGATAGGTAGCCCGATTCCTGATTTAACTTATGGTTTGACATTAACAGCAGCATGGAAAGGACTTGACTTGACGGTATTTGGAACGGGAACTTACGGAAACGATGTTTTCCTCTGTCTTACTCGCGGTGACCGCTTGCAATCAAATGTTATAAAAGAATTCTATGACGATCGCTGGACGCCTACAAATACAAACGGCTCGAAGCCTCGTCCGGGTGCAGTGAATATTGATAAATACTGGTTAAGCGATGCAGTTGTATATGACGGCTCGTTTTTCAAAATCAAACAAATCCAGTTGGGTTATACACTGCCGCCAAAGACACTGTCGAAATTAAATATCACAAATACACGTCTTTATGTATCTTTCGATGATTTCTTCGTATTCACTAAATATCCGGGATTTGACCCTGAATTTGTTGGAACAGGCGCTGCAATGGGATTGGATAAAGGTAGTTATCCTGCTTCGAGAAAAATTGTTTTAGGTTTGAATTTAACATTTTAATAATTGAGCAATATGAAAAAAATAATTATAAAATTTATTGTCGGCTGTATGGCTGTTGCTATATTTTCATTGCCCTCTTGCGAAAAACTACTTGATATATCGCAACATGGAGTGGAATCATTTGAAACTTTCTATAAAACCGACGAAGATGCCGATCAAGCTATTACAGCTTGTTACGTGGGAATTAACGATATCTATTTCAACTACTATACCCTGAAAAACATGTTAGCGGATGATTTCTGGGTAGGTGGCGGTGGTCGTGCCGATAATGCCGATATAGAAAAATTAAATGAGTTTACTTTTAATGCCGATAATGATTATGTGAAAAATGCTTTTCAAAGTTATTATAGCGTTGTTTATTTAGCAAATGTAATCTTAGAATATGTACCTGATGTATCGCCTATTCAAAAACGGGCGCGTGCTGAAGCCAAAGTATTCCGGGCTTTTGCATATATTGACTTGATAACCTTGTGGGGCACTCCTCCATTAGTTGATCATCCATTGGCTCCGTCGGAATACCAACAACCAAACGGCGATCCCGTCGAATTGTGGAAAATGGTCGAAACAGATCTGACAGAAGCAATAGAATCAGGCGCTTTACGCGAAAAAACAAACGTAAGCGATCGCTCGTCTTATCGCATTACCAAGCAATATGCACAATCCTTACTTGGCAAAGCATACGTATTCCAAGAAAAATGGTCGAATGCAGCTCAGGAATTGGATAAAGTAATCTCATCAGGTAAATATGATTTATATCCTGATTTTGAAAATGTATTGCAGTATAGTACAGATAATAACTGCGAATCAATGTTTGAATTTAACTTTGTTAACGATGTAAATAATCCGGGAACTAACCTTGCAATTTTCTTCATGATGGCAGGTTGGCGTACCGATTATTTGGTTATCTCTGCAGGTTCGCCTTTATCTGATATGGTTGTCAGTGGACAATGGGGTTATTACAGTGCATTCCAAAAAGATTTGTATGATGCTTTTGTTGGAGTTGAAGGAGTAGATGGCTATCGTTTAAATTCTACCATGAAAACTTATGCACAAGTGCAGGCATTAGGAGGAAGTATAGACCCGGGACAAGCAATGTATGGATACGAAGGTCTTTTTATGTGGAAAAATCGCACGGATCCCAAAGAAGTAAACGGTTATTTTTATGGATTTTTACTTTGTTCTCAGAAAAATTTTCGCTTGATGCGTTATGCTGAAGTACTTCTTTTGGCGGCTGAAGCCCATCTTAAAGCAGGGAATTCAGGTAAAGCCCTCGAATATGTTAATAAAATACGCGCTCGCGCAAAACTGAACAATTTAAGTAGTGTTGATTTGGCACAAATCCAATTAGAGAAACGTTTGGAACTTTGTGCAGAAAGCGTACGCTATCAGGATATGATCCGTTGGGGGATTGCTGAAGAAAAGTTGAAGAATCAGGGGAGAAGCCAACCCTGGCTACAATCTAATGGAACGATACAATGGGTTGAATACAATCCGGGTAGTACGGCAGGTTTTAAATCAAGAAACGTTTTATTGCCTTTCCCGCAGGTTGAAATTATTTTGAATAAGAATATTGTTCAAAACAGTGGCTGGTAATAAATATTAATGTCTGAATAATAAATTTTGAAGATATGAAACATATAATTAAATATTTTTGTGCAATAGCTGTAGTCGCTTTATTTACAGCTTGTGAAACAGATCTTATCGATCCGCTGTCAGGAGCTTATCCTCCTCCTGAAAATGTTGCGCTTAATAAAGTGCTTGATAAAAATGTGCAAAAGGAAGAAACATCACGTACAATCACTTTGGCATTATCAACAAGCGGACTTAACGATGTTAATAACGGAACAGGAAGTTACATTTTTATTGAGTTTGTCGGCGTAAGAGCAAATTACTTTTTAGCTGAAGGAATTTATTCAATTGAAGCTCAAGGTAGGGGAAAGCCGGGTAATTATATTGCAGGCTATGGCAACGGTTTAGGTACTTGTTTTTTTGATATTTCAAATGGCTCTGTAGTTAGCAAATTGAAAGTTACTGATGGTACTATTTTCGTAACGGTTAAAGATGAGCATTACACGATTAAAGCAACTCTGTTGCTCGAAGATGGGTCTATGAAAAGTATAACATTTGATGGAGATATTATTTTTGATTTTGATCCACCTGTAATGACATACAGCATTGAAGTTCAAAATCCGCACCCAACAATATCAGGTGGGCAATTGAATAAGATTTCAATTTTTGCCGATGATGTATTAACATCTTATATAGAATTAGTATCAGCAATAAATCCTACTTCACTAACAGGAAATTATCCTATAGCTGATCCGGCGGCTGCAATTGGAGACGCAGTTATCGGTTTCTTCATGGATTTTGCATGGTTTGGAATGGCCGGTACAATGAGCGGCGGTTCATTTATTACAGAAGACGGAGGTAAAACGAGATTTTATATTCGCGGTGGAACTTTTTCTGTGACCGATAACAGCGGTGTTCTAACAATAATTGGCAACTCATTGCCACTACAGGATGTATCCACTCAAATGGCTTGGGGAGTTTTGCCTGATAGATATAATATGAATGTAATAGAAGCCACCAGAGCTGTCGTTTATACCTACAAGGTTGATGTGATCGTTCCAGCTTCAGGAGGCGATAATCCTATGGCTCCGGCTCCAATTGAAGGTTCTCAATTAAATACAATCAGCGTTTTTGCTGATGGCGTATTAACTGCTAAATTTGAAGTTGTTACAGCTGAAGATGCAAGCTCATTAGCAGGAACATATACTATTAAAGACGGCATCAATGCTATTGGACAAATGAATAATGGTTTTTCTATCCCGCTATTCGGCATGGAAGGCGGATCATTCTATATGGAATTTGGTGCAAAAATGTTTATACGTGAAAATCCAGGAGCAACACCTCCTGTAACACTTGCAATTACCGATAATGCCGGTGTATTATCGATTTCCGGAAATAATTTACCAATTTTGGATGTTGTAAATGTGGATGTATTTGCAGGTCAATTCCCTCTATTACCTGATAAAGGCAGCGTGAGTCTCAACAATTTATTACCACAATAAAAAATGAAAAAAATATTAAATATTACATTAGCACTCCTGTTGGGCATAACAGCTTTTGCCCAACAGGCATTGTGGGGCGGACAAAATATTATTTCGCCCGAAGTAAATCCCGATAATACGGTAACATTTCGTTTTCAAGCTCCTAAAGCAATTACAGTGCAGTTAACGGGAGAATTTTTACCTACTCAAAAGATGGATACACCTTACGGTGTGTTTGATATGCCGGGAGTTACAGATCTCAAGGAAGGAAAAGACGGACTTTGGGAATATACTACAACTGAACCGGTAAAATCCAATCTTTACGGTTATTCATTTATCGTTGACGGATTACGTACAACAGACCCGAACAACGTTTACATGATTCGCGACGTGGCGTCGGTTACTAATGTGTTTATCGTTGGCGGCGGATTGGGTGATTTTTACAGCGTAAAAGATGTTCCTCATGGATCGGTTACTCGACGCTGGTATAATTCACCCGGACTGAATGCAGAACGCCGTATCACCATTTATACTCCTCCGGGATACGAAACAAGCAAACAAACTTATCCCGTTTTTTACCTGCTTCATGGAGCCGGAGGTGACGAAGAGGCTTGGATCAATTTGGGACGCAGTTCACAAATACTCGACAATTTGATTGCTCAGGGAAAAGCAAAACCCATGATTGTGGTCATGACAAATGGACACACATTCAATCAAGCTGCTCCGGGAGAATCAAGTAAAGGTCTTTACAAACCGACAATGTCGATTGGAAGTATAACCGGAGGTGACATGGAATCAAGTTTTATTGACATCATCAAGTTCGTGGAAAGCAATTACAGAGTAAAGAAAGATAAAGCAAGCAGAGCTATTGCCGGTTTATCAATGGGCGGCTTTCATTCGCAGTACATTTCTGCATACTATCCTAATACATTTGATTATATAGGATTGTTCTCAGGTGCAGGATTGTTTCCTACTCTGTCTCCCAATTCGCAAGAAGAAATTCCGGATGTTTACAAGAATTTCGATAAAAAATTAGAAACCCAAAAGAAGAATGGATATAAACTTTATTGGATAGCCTGCGGCAACACCGACTTTGTTTTACAGGGAGTGACCGATTTTCGCAAGAAGTTAGATGATGTTGATATGAAATACATTTATCGCGAAAGTGAAGGAGGACATACCTGGTCAAACTGGCGTATGTATCTCACAGAGTTTGTGCCAATGTTGTTTAAGTAAGTGTACAAAATTCATGAAAGTTTTTTCATGCATCTTTTTAATAACGGTATTGCATATATCCTGCGTTTCGGCGCAGGATATGCGTAATACCGTATCTCGCGATTATAATCAGATATTCGGGATAGAGGCGAATTATGATTACAACTACTTTGAAGAAATGGTTGATGGAGGTGGCGGATTCAAACTATTCACCAGAATTTACCTTCCAAAAGGCGAAGGCGCATGGCCTGTAATCGTGACAAGAAATCCCTATGTTTTCGGACAGAGTGGAGACAATAATATTATTGGGCGCGAATATGCTAAACGGGGAATCGGATATATCCAGCAAGATTGTCGCGGTAAAGGTGGTTCAGAAGGTTTTTTTACACCAAATATTTACGAACGGGAAGATGGTATTGCACTTTACAAGTGGATTGCTTTACAAACATGGTGCGGATCAATTGGTATTTTCGGAAGTTCATATACCGCACTGACAGGCTGGATAGTTGCCGACCAAGTTCCCGATAAAGTCAAGGGCTATTACCTGAGTCATTATGGCGTTGACCGTTTTATTTCGCTTTACCGCGCAGGTCTTCTTCGACAGGATATTATTAGCGGATGGGTAATCGACAATGCTGAAGAAGATATCCGTAAACCGGAACGAAAAGATGGTCAGCTGTTTGGCGAGAATTATTATCCATTCTATCTTTATCGGCCTCATATAGAAGCTGACGTGGAAATATTAGGGCAAGAACTGCCCTATTATCGCGATTGGATTACTCATACCGATTATGCTGATCCTTACTGGAACACCGGTGTATGGGCAGATTTGAAGAGCATACCTCCGAAAATAAATGTGCCGGTTACAATAGTTGCCGGTCAGTTCGACCATCATGAAGAAGGAACTTTGCTCGGTTATGAAAGACTTAATCCTGCAGTCAAAGAGAACAGCAGACTTATACTCGGATCTTGGAATCATAGTTTTCAAGTTACGCCTACTCATGTGCCAACTACAAATGCTATGGATTTTTCAATAATGACCGATCAGTTCAAATGGTTTTATTCTTTGCTTGTAGAAAATATTGTTCCACAGGGTGAAATAAGGATTTATAACATTGAAGCTGATCGATGGGAAAATTTTGACAGTTGGCCGGTAAATGTGCGGAAACAAAAGTATTTTTATCTTTCGGATATAAAATATAATCATAATACTGAAGCATATAGACTAACTGAAGATTGTCAAAAAACAGATGCGGTTATCAGTTATAAATACAATCCGCTTAATCCGGTAATGACTGAAGGAGGTGAGACAACATTCACTTCTGTGCTTCGGCGAGGCAGCAAGTTACAACCTGAACCGGGTTATCGCGATGATGTAATAAGTTTTATAAGCGAGCCTTTAACAGAGGATATTACTATTGCAGGCAACATCATTCTCAAACTTAAAGTAAGTTCTGATGTAGATGATACTTGTTTTGCTTTTACATTGAGCGAAGTTTCCTCCGATGGCAAGGCATACAATATGCGTAATGCAATCACGACTTTAGGTTACCGTAATGCGCCTCTTGCTAATCGACAAAATTACAACTCCGGCGAAATAGTCGAAATAAACATCGAAGCCACTCCCATTCTATGGACTGTAAAAGCAGGAAATGCTCTGCGGGTGGACATCAAATCGTCGAACTTCCCGGAATATGCAGTACATTCGAACTTTGCGGGAATATGGTCTGAACAGTCGAACACAAGAATCGCTAATCAGCGTATCTTTACAGGAGGGGAGAATTCATCTTGTCTGATACTTCCCAATTTTTAAGTATTTTTGCATGAAATATTTAGTGTTTTTTAAAAAAATTATAAAAAATCAAATAATGTACAGATGAAAAAAATTATTATTTCTTTGTTATTTTTCTTGGCATGTTTATCTTATATATCTGCCCAACAATTACTTATTCGCTCAGATGATATAGGTTCCTCACATGCTGCAAATATTGGAGTTATTAAATCATATACCGACGGAATATCCCGTTCGGCTGAGTTGATGATTGTTGCGCCTTGGGCTCCCGAAGGGGTAAAAATGCTCAAGGAGAACCCCGGTTATGATGTAGGCTTGCACATTACTCTCACCAGCGAGTGGGAAAATATCAAATGGCGTCCATTGACCCAATGCCCTTCATTAACCGATGAGTATGGCTATTTTTTACCCTTTATTTTCCCGAACCAATCACATCCGGGAAAATCGTTAATGGAGCGTAAAGAATCAATCGTCCTATCGGAAGTGGAAGCAGAATTACGCGCCCAAATTGAGTTGTCAAAACAGATGATACCTTCGGTTACGCATCTGTCGGGACACATGGGCTGGGCTCTTGTCAGTCCTGAAATTAACGCTATCGCCGACCGCTTGGCAGAAGAATACAATTTGCCTTTTTTTGACGGCAGTTCTCAAGTCGGACAAAAATACGGTTTATCATTTATGCCCGCAGGTTGGGGACTTAAACCTAACGAACGCGAAGCAGCATTCATACAGGCTTTAGAAAAACTTGAAAAGGGAAAAACTTATCTTTATGTCGAACACCCGGCGATGGGAGGCGATGAGATGAAAGCATTCGGACATAAAGGCTACGAAAATGTTTCGGAAGACCGTCAAAGTGTAGTTGATTTATTTACAAATACTACCATCAAAGATATTATAGAAAAAAAGGGAATCAGATTGATAAGCTATGGAGATCTGATTAGAGAATTTGAGAATTGAGAATTGAGAATTAAGAAATAGAAAATAAAATGAAAAAAATATTAAGTATTATATTAGCATTAGTGTTGGGCTTAACGGCTTTTGCACAGGGCGGTGTGCAGATAGAGGGAGAAGTGGTTTACAAAGGCGACGATGTCGTTTTCCGCAAAATTGATAACCATACTTGGATTGGTACAGGCAAATTGGTAGCTAACGAAAGTCTGTATTTAGTAGAAGGCAACGATAGGGCTATTTTGATTGATGTCGGCATGAAGATTGCAGATTTAGATAAGATAGTTGCCTCTATTACTTCAAAACCTGTAAAGCTCGTGGCAACTCATGTACATCCCGACCATACCGGTTCTGCAATCAATTATTTCCCGGAATTGTGGATTAGTCCCGGTGATACAATTAATATACCATCAATGATGGCTGATTACAAAGGAGAATTGCGTTTTCTGAAAGATGGCGAAATACTCGAACTCGGCGACAGACAAATCGAAGTGATTTTTACTCCGGGACATACGCCGGGATCGGTAACTTTCGTTGATGCAAAATTAGGATATGGTTTCAGTGGCGATTCTTTCGGGTCAGGCAATCTGTTGCTTGGTGTAGATTTCTCGACTTTGATTGCAAGCTGTGAAAAAATGGATATGGTGATACGGAAATATAATATAAAACAACTCTATCCCGGCCATTTTATGGGACTTAATCCGGAAACACCTCAGCGAATCATAGATATGATAACCCTGAGCAAGGATGTAATGTCGGGAAAAGTAAAAGGCGAATCTAATCCTCGCGGAATGATGGGACTTGACTTAATTGTGACCGACTATGGAGTGCGCATCAATTATAACGAACAGAAAATCAAATAGGTAGAGATACTAAATACAATAAATAATTAATAATTTTTAAAATAATATAATCATCATGAAAAAGTATTTTCTTTTATTTTTTGCTCTTATATCCCTAACAGTGTTGGGACAAGAGCTTCAGAATTTTAGACCACGCCAAGTGGTTTCTCCCGAAATTGTAGATGGAAAGGTTACTTTCCGCATTTTAGCTCCTGAAGCTACTCAGGTTAAACTCTACGGCTCATGGATGCCAACATTCACATCCACAGAGGATCTTACAAAGGATGAAGAAGGAGTATGGAGTATCACTATTGATGCTCCTGCCCCCGAAATTTATACTTACAGTTTTATTGTAAATGGGGTGGCAAAGAATGACGACGCCAATATTTTCGTGCAACGCGATGGCCGCCGCTTCTTGAGTATCCTACTCATTGACGGACCTCTTACCGCGAATTACCGCGAAGCTACCAAACGCGGCAACCTTGATCATGTTTGGTATGAATCGCCTACAATTGGATTAACTCGACGGATGTTTGTTTATACTCCTTATGGTTACACAGAATCAAACATTAAATATCCTGTGCTTTATCTGCTTCATGGAGGTGGAGGCGACGAGGATGCTTGGAGCAATATGGGACGCGCATGCCAGATACTCGATAACCTTATCGAACAGGGAAAAGCAGTTCCGATGATTGTTGTTATGCCTAATGGCAACCCGGGTCAACAGGCCGCTCAAACATTACTACTGCCGGAAAAACCTTTCGATCGCACAGATCCCGCTATTGCAAATCTTTATATTAATTCATTAGTTAAAGATATTGTACCATATATCGAATCTCATTACCGCGTGATTGCCGATCCGAATCATCGTGCAATTTCAGGACTTTCAATGGGCGGTGGACATACTTTAGCGGCAACTAATGCATATCCCGGATTCTTCTCCTATATTCTTCCATTAAGTATGGGAATAAGAGATGGTCAAGATATGGATGCAAGTTTTCAAGCTGTCAAAAAAGCCGGATACAAACTCTACTGGGTAGCCTGTGGATCTGAAGATTTCTTGTGGGAAAGCGCAAAGAGTCTTGATGCGGCATTGACAAAAAACGGTGTTGAGCATACTTTTTTTGTAACTGATGGCGGCCATACATGGGCGAACTGGCGTAAATATCTTAACACATTCGCTCCATTACTATTTAAATAAAAACAAAATGAAACGAACATATTTAATTTTTGCAGCGCTGTTTTTCACCTGTTCTATTTTCGCACAATTCGGAGGATGGGGACCACAAAGTAAGGTTGAAACAAAAACCATTCAGAGTAAAGTGCTGAATGCCGATCGCGAATACAACATTTTTCTTCCTAAAAGTTATGAAACTGATGTCAATAAAAAATATCCCATTCTATATCTTTTACACGGAATGATGGATACTAATCAGGGTTGGTTTATGCGCGGCCACTTGAAAGATGTTGCCGACCAACTGATTGCAAGCGGCGAGATGTGCGAAATGATTATTGTAACGCCAAACGCAGGAGGAAATGTTTACGAAGGCGCTTGGAATGGTTATTTCGATATGCCGGGCTGGAATTATGAAACATTCTTCTATACAGAATTTTTGCCTCATATTGAAACCACTTATCGCGTAATTGGCGACAAACAGCATCGCGCTGTTGCAGGACTTTCAATGGGCGGTGGTGGTTCAACATCTTACGGACAACGACACAGTGATTTGTTTGCAGCAGTATATGCAATGAGTGCTTTGATGGACATTCCCGATCAAGGAGGACCTCCGCCTTCACAGAATGTGGATGACAAAATGGCAATTCTAACTAAATCTGTGCAGGAAAACAGTTGCGTTAAATACGTGACCGGCGCTGATGATAATCGCAAAGAACAGCTACGTAGTGTTAAATGGTTTGTTGATTGCGGCGACGATGATTTCCTGCTTGACCGTAATATAGAATTTACACAGGCAATGCGCGCTGCGCAAATACCTTGTGAATTTCGTGTCCGCGACGGTGGTCATACTTGGGAATATTGGCATTCGGCATTATATACTTGTTTGCCGTTTGTATCCCGTTGTTTTACAGTGAAATAAAATAATATTTTATCTAAAATCAAATTTAAATGAAAGCACTGTTTTTTTTCACTTCTATTCTAACAGTATTGTCTTTATCGGCACAGAAAATTGAACGTGGTCCCTATACTCTTGAAACAATTTCAGACGGAATCTATCAGATTCAGGATTACAACAGCACACGAGGTCGAGGTACTTATACAAATGCTGAAGGACAGATATCAAACAATAACTGTTCGGATATGTATTTAGTTGTCGGTAGCAAAAAGGCTTTACTTATAGATCTTTCAAATAAGATACAATGGGCTGATAATGCTGATGAATCACTTAGAAGCCTTGTCGGAGAATATTCGCAAGGGCGCGATCTTGTTATCACTATTACACATATTCATGGCGACCATCTCGGGATGCTATATGCCTATACAGATGATAATAAGGTAAATTTCTGGATTCCAAAATCCGATTTTCTTAATGGAGAACCATTCCCTAAAGGTCGAACAACTTTGTTTGATGATAATGCTACTATTGATTTGGGCGGCGTCTTAGTAAAAACACTGAAAGTTGAAGGTCACACACCGGGTTCAACGCTTTTCTTTGTGGAAGGCAGAGACATTGTTTTCACAGGCGATGCAATCGGTTCGGGTAGTGGAGTCTGGATATTTTCTGCTGAAGCATTTGCTCAATATAAGATTGGTGTTACACGACTTATAGATTATATTAATAGTCCGGAAAACGGCATTAACAAAGAGAAGTTGATTATTTACGGTGGCCATTCATGGCAAGGACTTGAACAATGGCCGATCGGCGCTAAATATATAACTGACATGGGCAGTCTTATTGGACGTATAGAATCCGGAACAGGTTATGAAAAAACACCTGTACCGTACAATTCATTCCTTGATACAAATTACAAATATGGTACTGCTACAATAACATGGAAAGATGCTGCGGAAAAGGAATACCTTGAATCATTAAGCGAAGTTGCCGGACGAGGTCCTACCCATAAAGATAGGAATCCTGAACTATTGAGGCTATTCGATGAATATACATTTCCATCTATTGATCCAAATGTGGGCGATATGAAATATTATCTTTTCGATCCTATAAAACATGGCGCCGACGCTTCTAAACAATATCCTTTAATTGTGATTTTCCATGGAGCAGGCAACGGTATGGAAGGTGTGCTTTGTGCTACCTATACCGATTGTGCCGTATATGCAGGACCTGAATATCAGGAAATGCTGGGTGGTGCATACATACTATTTCCGAAAGCTAATGAATATAGCGATCGGGGACGTAACGTGAATACTTGGATGACCATGGATTCTACAACAAAAACATCCAAATATGTACCATCAGCGGCAGGAATAATTGAGGAAGTTATATCGAACAACAAAATAGATCGCAACAAAGTTGTAGTAGGAGGTACTTCAGCCGGAGGATTCATGACATGGCGTTTCTTAGCTGCTCGTCCGGATATTGCAAAAGCAGCTTTCCTGATGGCGCCTGCAAATAATCCTACGGCAGAAGAGTTAGCTATGTACGAAAAAATGAAATTGCCA
>Ga0123356_10004645_pt1 | contig 14149 bp, 8 predicted proteins | sample TergutEmb28metaG_2_FD_92546 | JGI IMG/M metagenome (GOLD analysis project Ga0123356, IMG submission 92546) | Embiratermes neotenicus P3 segment gut microbial communities from Petit-Saut dam, French Guiana - Emb289 P3 | ecosystem: Host-associated > Arthropoda: Insects > Digestive system > Gut ...
GATTTTCTTCGGGGAAAAAGTGATCGCCTGTGACCGACTGTCCTTTCACATTCTCAGCCCATTTTCGCCAGATCCCTAGAGCACCGCCATCCTTTTGATAAAATGAATCGAGCGGGCCGCCTTTAGCCCAGAGGTGAAGCATCGCGCATGAGATCTTTTTGCCATCCGTTACATCTTTTTTATCGTGTTCAATATCCACGCCTGCCGCAGCGCGGTATTCCTCGCAAATCGCGTGAACCCTTTCGGGGTCTCGATACGTCTCCAGATACTCAGCCTTGATTATCTCGTCGAATGAGCCTCCGCCGAACGGATTGTCGAACACGGCGTCGGGAGCTCCAAGCAGATATTTCTCTGGAAGCGGCGCCTTTTGCGAGAGAAGAGCCCATGGCCAATAGGTCATGGCAAACTTGGAATCCGCGTGCTCCCACGCTTCCGAGATCGGGATAACGTCAAATACTGCGAGACGTTGTACCCTTTCCGGATGGTCCAGCGTGAGTCGATAAGAGACGCGACCGCCGCGATCGTGTCCGACGAGATCGAATTTCGAAAATCCAAGGTTCTCCATCACGGCGACCAGTTCGTTCGCCATGGCTCGCTTCGAATAGGGGAAATGATCTTCGGTTGAAGTCGGGGAGCCACTACGCCCATAGCCGCGGAGATCCACACATATGACCGTGTGCCTGTCGGCAAGCCGTGGCGCCACCCATCGCCACATCAAGCTGGTGCGCGGAAAGCCGTGCACCATGAGCAATGGCGATCCCTTGCCATAGCGCCTTACAAAGATTGTGTTGCCGTCGATGTCGACTTCGGCTGCCTCGAATTGATCAGATTTGGCAATCTGCTGAGCGGTGGCACTCCGCGGCAGGATCGCCGACGTTAAGCCCATGCCCGAAGCTGCGGCGACCGTGCGAAGCAAGGCGCGACGCTCGATGTCAGCGTCATGTGTCATTCTGTCATGATCTCCTAGGTTAAGCCATTTAGCCGCCGGCTTGCTTGAAGTGAGCCCGGCTGGGCATAACTGCGCTTGAGTCTTCGTGGCTATGTTCTTTTGTTGTTCAGCGATCTGCGCGGCGCGTGGTCTCGAACAGGAACCAGGTTCGTCGCTCGGCTTCATCAATCCAGTTTTCCAACAGGCTCGCAGTCGCCAGATCGCCATACTCATCACAGATGCCATGGATCTCGCGCATGCTTGAGGTGAGGCTCTTGTTGTCGTCGCGAAGCTCGGCGAGCATATCCATCGGAGTGACGAACTCTGCGTCGTTATCCAGAATGCGTTTCAAGCGTCCGATGTGCCCGATCGATCGAAGCGTCATGCCGCCGATCTTGCGAACGCGTTCGGCAATCGCATCTGTGGTTCCGAAGATCTGGTCGCCCTGCTCATCGAGTAGGAGATGAAAATCGCGAAAGTGCGGACCTGACATGTGCCAGTGAAAGTTCTTGGTCTTCAAATACAATCCGAACATATCGGCGAGCAGGATGTTCAATGCGCCAGAAATATCGCGCACTGCGTCCCCGCTTAGATCTGTGGGCGTATGAAGTGAAGCAGACTGTCGTTGTTTGGCGTCTTCAATGGTCATCAGTTCTCTCCTCTAGGGTCTGCTTTGCCGCGGATAAAGCGAGAACTCATTGCGTCGCTCCTCGTTGAACGATTCCACGAAAGGCATTCGTGCGGTGGCGCTCGCACGCAAAATGTCTTGTTTGAGCAGATAGACGGATGCGGCCAGTAGGACGAGGTCCTCACAAAAAGAAGGAACGGCAACGTCGGGGCCGGAGAACCACCGGCGGACGCGGCCCAGGCATCAGGGAAGAAGAGGATGATCGTGACAGTCGCCACGTAGGTCGCGCATGAACCCAACGAACCTGGGACAGCCAGCCTTCGGTTCCAGAAACCGAGCAGCAGCAGTGTGCCAATCACCCATTGTGGACTGCCAAGGAAGAAGGCGGCGCCGCGTATGCCAAATGCGGGGTACAGCCAGAAAATCGGCGGCCCATGACCGATGAACGGGATCAGGGGGTGCGCTTCGTAGTCGAAACATTTCTGGTAACCGAAGACATAGACCATCGCCGCACGGACAAAATGGAGGTTAAAGTCACCTCTCACGATATCGAGCTTTGAGATTTTTGCGATGGGTTGGTCCATATGGGTCGCTCCAACGCTCGGGAACGTCGCCCGGCACAGTGAGAGGCGCAATCTAGCCTACGAAGATAAGGTACGCAGCGATAAGGCCGCTCACGAGAATTGAGCGTAGCGAAGCTTCAAAAGTGGCGCTGCGCGACGACTATCGCGAGTTTCGCAATCTTGCCGATTTCCCATTCCGGTCACCGCAATTTGAAGAGCCGGTCTGACTCTTGCATTCATTGTTAATGGCACAACGGAGCGTCGTTTCGAAGCCTCTCCGGCTACTGCTTTTCAGTTTCAGAGCTGGTCGGTGACCCATACCATCGCGCGTGCCAGCACAACCGGCCAATCCATGGGGGTGTACGGAGATTTTGCCCGGCAACTAAATCTCCAGGGCGACATCAAGCCCAAAACCTGATTGTCCGGTCGACCAAGAACCGCTCGGTGGGCTCAGCGACGCCCGGCAGACGAACCAGCTAGGCACGTGGAACGTGAAGAGGACGTGAGCGGCATTCCTACGCTCCATCCCAGAAGCCGCGTAAGCGTGAGCACCTCACCAGCCACCCCGCAGCGGGGTCAGGCATGACAGGTCGTGGGCCGCCGGCAACAGCACGGGGGGCTGCTAGCCACCACAACGCGACCCCATCCTCGATTAGCAACTACTCGCGACGACCTCGACGCGGTCGAGGAGACTGTCCAAACAGCATACTCATACCGATGTGCAACATTACTGGCCCCAACGTGTAATTCGCATTGCGGACCCTCAGCGTGACGTCGGCCTCACTGGGGAAGGGACGCAATCTGTCTTGAACTAACTGCCAAGTACTTCATGATCGACCATGATATTGGCTCCTGCTTTTGAAGAGCCCCGGTCCGACTTAAGCTCGGAAGCTGCGCGCGGTTGTTCCTGGAGCTTACGAAAAGCGGCGCGTCCACCAATCGCATTAGCGCAAGATCCGTTCGATCGCAGCAAGACTCGCTAAGCTATTTGTCTCCGGATCCATAAATGTAAGCGCTCACACGCCCATGCATTCAGAACCGGCGGTCGTGGTCGAGAAATTTGGAGGCTGCGCGAAGCCGGTGACGAGGTCAGCGATGGCTTTGTGTAGGAGCAAACCGATGAGTGAACTCTGGAGTCTGCCAGCAAGTCAAGTCGCTCGCCTCGTAAGAGCCCGCAAAGTATCGGCCCGCGAGGTAGCGGACTCAGCCCTGCAACGGCTCGACTCCGTCAACCCGCGGATCACCGCGATCGTCGATTGCCGACCGGATCTGGTGCGAGGGCAGGCAGACCGGGTGGACAGTGTATTGGCAAGTGGAAACGACCCGGGTCCGCTGGCCGGCGTGCCGGTCACTGTCAAGCTGAACATCGACCAGGCAGGGTTCGCCACGAGCGATGGCAGCAGGCTGCAAGAAAACCTCATCGCCAAATTCAACAGCCCTGCCGTGGACAATGTGGTGCGGGCAGGTGCAGTGGTGCTTGGGCGCAGCAACATGCCAACGTTTGCCGTGCGTTGGTTTACGAGCAACCTGCTCTATGGCGGCACACACACTCACAATCCACGCGATCCGCTGCTGACTCCTGGGGGATCCTCGGGTGGCGGAGCAGCTGGCGTGGCGGCGGGCATCGGGCACATTGCTTTAGGGACGGATATCGGTGGGTCGGTGCGCTACCCCGCGTATGCTTGTGGCATTCATGGGTTACGTCCCAGCCTCGGCAGAGTCCCTTTCTACAACGCGTCTTTGCCTGAGCCCACTATCGGGGGTCAGGTAATGCACGTAGTGGGTCCCATGGCACGTACCGTTGAGGATCTTCGCGTCAGTCTGTCTGCGATGTCGGCTGCCGATCCACGAGATCCCTGGTGGGTGTCGGCGCCTCTGGAAGGGCCGCCCATGCCACTTCATGCCGTACTATGCGTGCGGCCGGCAGGGAGGCAGGTCGAGCGAGAGGTCGAGGCGGCTGTTCTGGATGCAGGGCGGCGGCTTGCTGACGCTGGATGGACCGTGGAGGAAATTGACGACACGCCGTCGTTGAACGAGGCGGCTGAAGCCAACGAATGGCTGTGGCTCGCTGATGGTTTCGCGCAGCTCGCGGACGCGGCAGAGCGCGACGGCGATCCAGGCGCTTTGGCGGTGGTGGCATTCGCGAGGTCTCGGATCAAATCGTATCCCGCCGACGCGGTAGCCCGAGCGCTCGTTCAGCGCGCTACGGTGAGGCGCGAGTGGCAGCTCTTTTTGGATAAGTATGCGGTGCTGTTGATGCCGGTTTCGGCAGAGTTGCCCTTTCCGGATGGTCTCGATCTGCAAGGCCACGGAGCGTTTGAACGGGTGTGGGATGCGCAGTTTCTGTTGCGCGCGACCCCTACGTTGGGTTTGCCAGCACTGACGGTCTCGACGGGGCTCGTGGGTCAGACTCCGGTCGGGGTGCAAATCGTTGCAAACCGCTATCGCGAGGACCTGTGTCTGTGCGCTGGTGAGGCAATCGAAGCTCGAGGAACGCCTCCCGCTCCCATTGATCCCCGCAACTGACAGCCAGGGCGATATGAATATCCGGAAAACGCGAACATTGATGCCGGTTTGGGTCAAGTTCGGCGCCAAGACTATCAACACAGGGTTTGATCAGTTGCGCGGCCACACTAGGAAGATCTGGCCCGACGGCTGCCGGCGCCGGAAGCTGATTTCGCTAGCCGAAGAATACATCTGCTACGCCGTCAACGTGAATTGAAAGACGGCTCCCCGCGGCTCATTGGCGCTTGCCCACAATCGTCCACCATGCGCTTCAATGATCGAGCGGCAGATCGACAAACCCATCCCCAAGCCGCCGGGTTTGGTGGTGTAAAAGGACTCGAACGACCGTTCGACGCTCTCGGGTGTCAACCCCGGACCTGAGTCCCGCACCGAGATGAGAACCCCAGGGTCGGTCTTTGTGGTGCTGATCAGCAATTCTCGCGGTCCCTCGCTCATTCCACTCATCGCTTCGATCGCGTTGATAAGCAAGTTGAGAATCACCTGTTGCAGTTGGACACGATCTCCTTGAATTGCCGGCAGGTCCTCCGCAAGCTGAGCTTGAGCTGAAATGCCGTTCTTCTCCATTTCCCGGCTGGTCAACGCGAGAACTTCCAGGATTACGTCGTTGATGCCCAAGTCATCCTTCTGCGGGGGCGCTTTTTTGACGAGGGCGCGGATCCGGTCCATAACTTCACCAGCGCGAACACCGCTCTCCGAGATAAGACCGAGCGCCTCCCGGACCTCCTCGAGATTTGGCGGATGGGCGCCGAGCCACCGTAAGGCGGCATCGGCGTAGGTGACTGCCGCCGCGATCGGCTGATTTATTTCGTGCGCTATCGAAGCCGATAGTTGCCCCATCGTTGCGACGCGATTCGCATGTGCGAGGTCCATCTGAACCTCGTGGTATCGCTGCTCGCTGTCGCGCAGATGTTCCTCAGCCTGCTTGCGCTCGGTCAGATCGATCACGAACCCCACGCCTTGATCTGAGCCTTCGCCAAACGTCGCTGCGCCTAGTAGCACCGGCACACGGGTCCCGTCCTTTCGTAGGTACTCGCTCTCGAAAGCTTTGCAGGTTCCAGTCGTCCTAAGCTCTGCTCTCGCGCTTAGGACCACTCGGTCAGCAGGGTTCCCTTCGGAGGGCTTCAGCGCCGTCCAGCGCATGCGGTCCGAAACTAGATCTTCGCGGTCGTATCCAACCATGTGCAGAAAGGCATCGTTGGCTTCAAGAATGCGACCTTCAAAATCCCATATAAAGATCCCGATGATGTTCGCATCGACCAGGCGACGGATCTTTGCTTCGCGTTCTGCGAGATCGCGGTACAAACGGGTAATTTCCAGCGAGATCGCTGCCTGCGAGGCGAGCAGCTTTAGGGCCGCAATCCGGCCCGGCGCGAAGACGCGGGGGGCCAGGTTGTTCTCGAGGTATAGCACCCCGATGAGCTTGGCCTGGTTAATAAGCGGCAGGCAGAGAATGGAACGAGCGTGGCGCTCACCGATGTAGCGATCCGCGGAAAAGGGGTTCGCGGCCACGGCGTCATCGAGGAGCAAGCTATCTTGCGCGCGCAGGACGTAATGCAGGACGGATTCCGGGAGCGCGGTCGCTGTCACCACAGCGTCGCGTGGATGTACGGTTACTACGTCGCCGCTGGTCGAGGCCTCCGCCGCGATGCGCGGCTCAGCGCCCCGCAAGAGAATCAACACCCCCCGTTCCGCGCCGGCCTGCTCAATAGCTGTGCGCATGAGTGTATCGAGCAGCTTCTCCAGGACAATTTCGCTTGACAGTGCTTGCGACACCTTGATGACCGTCGCGAGGTCCAGATGGTCGGCCGGCGTCCCAATCGTGCTCGTCGGGCCGGGTGCCGGTTCTTGTCGCCTGAGCTGCGGATGGAGCTGATCGAGCTGCCTGACCTTGCCATCGGCTCCCCATTGCAGATAGCAGTCGCGGGCGTCCTGCAAATACGTGTTTGCGGTCTTGTCGAAGCCACGGAGCAGGTAAAAGCGCGCAGCGAGCTCGTTGGCCAGCGCCTCGTTGTGGACGAACCTGCTTGCGTGCGCTGAATGGATGGCCTTTTCGTACAAATGCATAGCGTCAAGGTCGCGACCTTCGAGGCGGGCAATTTCGGCGCCAACCAGTGCGGCACGGTTTTCGAAATTCTCAGGGCAGTTCTCCGCCCAGACTTCGAGCTGCCTGTGGTGAGCTGTCAGAGCCTCGAAATGCTGTTGCCTGCGATCGGGAGCTGCGGAGTCCCAGGATGCCGCATGGGAAAGCGCACCATAAAAATGAAACTCTGCCGTTTCGAATTGTGACGGCGATGTCCAAAGGACCCGTTGCGCCCTCGATGAGGCATCGACGGCCGAAGGATAATCCCCTGCAAAGAAGCGGGCTTGCAGCTTTCGGATCGAGAACCAGCACTCGACTTCCGCCAAAGCCGGGTTTTTGGCTAGATAGCGCTCGAATTGAAGCTCATCGAATTCCGCATCGTTGAACGAACCAAATTTGGGCGTCAACCCGCGAAGCGTCCGGACCAGTCTGAGTTGCGCGGTGACTTGGCCAATGACGAGGCCGAATCGAACCTTCTTCGCAAACTCGAGGCCATTCTCGGCTTCACGTTGCACCTCCGCGAGCTGATCTCCCGCCGCGAGAAGGTTCGTGATCAGGTGGTTGCAGCTGTAAGCTGCATAGGTCAGGTCACCGATTTCGTTCGCGGCATCGAAGGCACGACGCACTAGATCGCGGCGGGCCGCGACATGTCCTGTCCATGGCGTGACGCTATCTCCAACGACCATATAGGTTCGAGCTTGAAAACGCTTCAATCCTCGCTTTTCGACCAGGTCATATCCGAGCCGACCGAATTGAGAGCCAGCCTTGTAGTTGCAGAAGCGCGGTCCCGCTATCATGGCAAGGTATACATAGGCAACACACGAACCATCGCTGTTGCCGTACTCGAGGCTGAGATTGACCGCCCTGCAGGTGATCAGGGAATGAAGGTTGGCATCCGTAAATAATGCCGGGGGCAAAGCCTTAGTCAGAACATCCAAGGTCGCCAGGGACGCCGGATCGTTCATCAACGGCAGCTCGATGAGCTCCTCAATCTCGCGGCTTCCGAGCTGGAACCAGATCCGCTCGTATTCTCGTTGTGCTTCTTCTTTTGTCGGATGCAGGGAGCACTCAACGCCCAGATGACGGAGGTAGTCGAGGCAGACGGCGACCGCGTGATCGCTCTGATCGAGGGCCGTGTACAAATCGACGCGCAAGCAGGTGACGGTCGCTAATTCGACCGTGCTCGCGGCGCGCGATGAAAGCATATTCAAGCGCTCTTCGGCGGCCGCCCACTGGTCGGTCAGAAACTCGCATTCGGCTCGCTGAAATTCCAGCGGGAAGATGAGATCATGCCGGCGCTCCCAAGAGCCATCCACTAGCAGTGCAGCGCCAGCGACCAGATACTTGAGCGCCGAAGCGTAGGCCGTAGAAGTTTTCGCGCGCTTGCCCGCGATCAGGTTGAGCTCGGCCAGCTGCTCGCGTTCTTCTCGTGAGGTGATCAAGGACGCGCCGCGGTTGAGCTGATTGACAACGTCGAAAATCGCTTCGCCTCTCCGTTCTGGAGGGGTATGGGCCGCGAGCAGCCTCCCTATTCGGAGATGGGCCTCGGCGCGCAACTCTTCCGGGATCAATGAATAGGCGGCCTCCTGGACCCGGTCGTGTAGGAACTTATAGGAATTTTCCGAGCGGAAGATGAGGCCCATTCGGACCGCTTCCCAAAGCTTGCGATGCATTTCCTCCTTTGAGTCCTGGTAAGCCATCACGAGCAGGTCAAACCCGGCACCGTTGCCCAGACAGGCCAGCTGTTGCAATGCGTTCTGGGTCTCGGCGGGTAGGCGCTTCAACTTCCGCACCACGAGGTCCACCACATTATCGGTGTAACCCTTCCTGTGAATCCGATTCAGATCCCAGTGCCATTGCGCCTTGGTGTGATCGAAGGTGAGCAGCCTCTCTTCGGCGAGCGAAGAAACGAATTGAATGGCAAAAAATGGATTGCCAGCCGTCTTTTGGTGCACCAGCTGCGCCAACGAGGCGACGTGCTCCGACTCGCAGTGAAGAGAATGCCCCATCAGCAGCGCGAAGTCGCCGTGGGAGAGAGGGGCGAGGATGATTTCTTGCACCCTCGCTCCAGTATGGCGGAACGCTTGGAACTTTCGCATCAGCGGATGAGCGGAATTCACTTCGTTGTCCCGGTAGGCGCCGATCAGCATCAAGTGCCGTACATCCGGTTGAATCAAGAGATCCTCTAGGAAATCGAGCGTCGCGGCATCGAGCCATTGCAAATCATCGAGGAAAAGAGCAAGCGGATGTTCGGGTCGGGCGAATACGCCGATAAATCGCCTGAAGACAAGCTGGAAGCGGCGTTGAGCTTCCTGGGGGGGAAGAACAGGGACCGGCGGCTGCTCTCCGATGATGTGTCTCAATTCCGGAACCAGGTCCACGATGAGCAGTGCGTTCGGACCTAAAGCTTCACGAAGGGCGTCACGCCAGCCGCCCAGTTCGGCCTCGCTCTTGCTCAGAAGCAGACGGACAAGGCTCTGAAAGGCCTGCGCCAAAGTGGTATAAGGAATGTCGCGTTTGTATTGGTCGAACTTCCCTGATGCAAAAAGGCCGCGGGGTGGAACAAGCACCTTGTGCAGCTCGTTGACAACGGAAGACTTTCCGATACCGGCATATCCCGAAACCAGTACCAACTCCGGCGTGCCACTCGCTACGACGCGGTGAAAGGAGGCGAGCAGGGTATCGATCTCACGTGCTCGCCCGTACAATTTCTCGGGTATCAATAGTCGGTCCGGCGTGTCTTTTTTGCCGAGCGGGAATTCGTCAACACGGCGTTGGGTCTCCCATGCCGCAAGGCAGCGCCGAAGATCACTCTCAAGGCCGGACGCAGTCTGGTAGCGCTCCTCCGGGGTCTTGGCGAGCAGCTTCATGATGATGGCAGAGACAGGGGCCGGGGTATTCAAGCGTTCGCTTGGTCGCGGCGGCATCCTGGCGGTATGGCAATGGACCCACTCCATCGGATCGGAAGCCATGAACGGGAGACTGCCCGTTAGCATTTGGTAGAACGTGACCCCAACTGAGTAAAGATCGCTCCGGGAATCTATCGAGCGATTCATTCGCCCGGTCTGTTCGGGTGCCATATAAGCGAGTGTTCCGGCGATGAACTCTGGAGGTTCGGGCGACTGGCGCTCTCGCGGCAGGCGCGAAGCGATGCCAAAGCCGGTCAGCCAAACCTGGCCAGTTGCGGCACTGACAAGGATATTGCTCGGCTTGATGTCCTTGTGGATGAGACCTCGTGCGTGAAATTGGCGGAGCGCCGACGACAAAGCCACGGCGAGCTGAAGGAATTTCCCGACCTCCATTGGCGCACCGAGAAGGCGCTCGATCGGCTCGCCCCCGGGATCGTTGAGCACAAGCATGGTCTGTCCACGCTCGCGCACAAGCGCCAACGGTCGCACTGCCCACGCCTCGTCCAATTCGTCCTTCAGATCGTATTCGTGTATCAGACGATTGAGGCTGCCAGGCGTCGACTGGCCGGCAGCGGGAACCACGGTCAGAATAGCACGCCAGTCACCATCGGTACCCTCGTGCCTTCCTTTGCAGAAGACACGGTCGCCATCCTTCCACAACACCTCGAAGCTACTATTCTGGCCGACGCCGGACCAATAGGATGGGTTCATCTGTCGGACTCGGTCGCCATTGGGTGGAGAAAATGCTAAACTAGTTCCGTCTCAGACGATGGGCAAGCCGGCGATCTGCCTTGCTGACACTGCGGGGGGCGGCCCGTCGTCCGCAGCCCCGACAGGCGACACGGCATGGAAAGTGTGCTGAACGCCACGTTCGAAGTTCTGACTTTCGGGGCCGTCATCGTCCTCGTGGTACTCGCGCTCGGCATCATCGCGGGCATGATGGGCATCTTCAACTTCGCTCATGGCGAGTTCGTGCTGCTCGGCGCCTATATCACATACCTCGTTTACAGTTACGGGTTGCCAGTTTGGCTCGGAATGCTCGCGGCACCGCTCGTGGTGGCCGCGATCGGCTTCATTCTCGAGCGTCTTGTGATCCGGCGCTTCTATGCCGTTCCCATTATCGCCATGCTCGGAACCTACGCCCTCGGCCTTATCATTCGGGAGAGCGTGCGCAGTCTCATCGGCGGCCTTTATATTTCGGTACCGGAGCCGATCGTCGGCTCGCTGACCGTTGCGGGGCCGTCACTTTCACCTTCGGCACGGCTCTCGCCGGCGCGCTGGTGGTGCCGGTGTTCTCGCTTTTTTGCCGATCTCGGCATCCGCTTCCTCATCCAGGGTTTCCTCGCGATCATGCTTGGCGGCACCGGCACCTTCGAAGGGTCGGTGGCGGGGGCCGGTGTGGTCGGGGTGCTGAGCGCGGCTCTACCATGGGCCGTAGCGCCGGTGCTAGCGGACGTCCTGGTTTTCGTGATCGCCATCCTGTTCGTCAAGTTCCGGCCGGGCGGACTTTTCCGGGAGGGAGAATATGAACGGTCAGAAGACAAGGAACGAATGCTGCTCTCCCACGATCAACCGACGGCGGTTTCTACATAGCGTCGCCTGGATGAGTGGAGCGATAGCAACCGGCGTCAGCAGCTGGTCCGTCCAGTCCGATTGGGCGAATGCGGCGGAGGCACCGATCAAGGTCGGTATCGCCACCGACCTTACTGGCGCCATCGCCTACGTAGGCAATGCCTGCGCCAACGTCGCCAAGATGGTAGTGAAGGACGTCAACAATGCCGGCGGCATTCTGGGTCGCCCGATTGAACTCTTCATCGTAGACACGGCCTCCGACGAATGGGTTGGCCTCGCCAATGTCCGCAGACTCATCCAGCGCGACAAGGTCGACGTCGTGCTGGGCGGCATCACCAGTTCGATGCGCAACGCCATCAAAGACGCCATCGTCACGCACGGGAAGAAGCTCTACATTTATCCAGAGCAATATGAGGGGAAGGAGTGCACGCCCTACCTCTTTTGCACCGGACCGACCCCGGCGCAGCAATGCGACCAGATCATCCCCTGGCTGATAAAGAACGGCGGCAAGCGTTTTGCTTTCCCGTCCGCAAACTACATCTGGCCGCATGTCCTCAATAAGTACGCCCGCGAGCTCATCGAGAAGTATGGCGGCGAGGTGATCTTCGAGGAGTACTATCCACTCGACCAAATGGACTACAGCGCTACCGTCAACAATATCATGACCAACAACGCCGAAGTGGTATTCAACACCATTATTGCGCCGGGTGTAGGACTCTTCTTCAAGCAGCTCTACCAGGCTGGCTTTGGCAAGCGCGGCGGGCGGCTCGCCTGTGTCTATTACGACGAAAACGCGCTGAACTTCAACGCCCCCCACGAGATAGAAGGGCTGGCCAGCTGCCTCGACTACTATCGTGCAGTGATAGCCCAGGATCCGATCAGTGCAGCGATCCAGGCGGAGTATGACAAGCAATTCCCCGGCAAAATCCTCTTTGCGGGCGCTGCGACGGGCATGTATCGCGGCTTGAAGCTGTGGGAACAGGCGGTGAAGGAAGCGGGCAATCTCGATCGCGAGCACGTCGCGGCGGCACTCGACCATGCCAAGATCAGCGAGGGACCCGGTGGGCCCGCCGAAATGGTGCCGGGTACGCGTCACTGCAGGATGAACATGTACACGGCGGTCGCCAAGAATGGAAAGTTCGAGATCGTCGCGCGCAGCCCAAGTCCCGTCGATCCGAGGGAGTGTGCTGGCTGATAATTCGGCAGTGCGCTGCAGTCACGGCGTCAGGTGATTCCGATACTGGAGATCACGATCCTTGTCGTGTTTGCGGCGGCGCCGATCATGCTCGCGGAATACCTTACCGTCTTCGTTACGCACGTACTCATCCTCGCGCTGCTCGCACTGAGCTTCGATCTCGTGTGGGGGTACTCCGGCATCATGAGCTTCGGGCAGGCACTATTCTTCGGCGCCGGATACGGCGTGGCGCTTCTAGCTCGCGACCTCGGCATTACGTCCGTTTTCATTGTCCTGCCGGCTGCGCTCGGCATCGGCCTGATCTTGTCGTTTGCCATTGGCGGATTCCTACTGCTCGGACGGTATCCGCCGACCACGATCTTCGTCGCCATGGGTACGCTCACCAGCTCCTATGCAGCCGAGCGGCTGGCGCGTGGCTGGTACTCTCTCGGCGGCTAATGCTTCCATCATAAACCCCTGGCGCACAGCGCTTTTGGGCGACGATACCCCGTGACTATCGAATGCATGTCCAAAGGGAATTTCTAATTTCGTCCGTTGCATCCGATCCTAGGGTCCACCGGGCTCGCCGAACACGCTGGCCGCCTCGACATCGATTGGAGCCATTGCGCCGAGTCGCGGATGTGGCCGCAACGCCGAACGAGCGAGCTTGGAGAAGAACCCCGATGAGATTGAGCCAGGTCGGCACTGCGGGCATAGTGTGTCTTTGGCGCCATTCGCGTACTCCAATGCACGACATAGTCCATAGCCTCTATCGGGCAGTTAGTACTACTGCGTCAAAAAATGAGTCGCGCTGTCCGTTTGATGCGCCGGGTGCAACACGGATCGGGCATGCGGCACCGAACCCTTTATGTTGCTTTCAGAAAATGCTTGATCAGCCCTTCAGTCTGTCAAGTATCCTTTCCATAGTCGCAATAGTCTCGGCGTGGTCGCCCTTAGTGAGGTCCACGAGCAGCCGAAAGCTATCGTGCTCCTCTCGGATGATACGGCCATCCTGTTCCAACTCGTCGTAGATGCCGACAACCCGATATACCCGGACGGGGCGGGCGAATCCCTTCATAGAGACAGCGTCCTGTTCCTCGGTCAGGATAGTATCCTTGATAAGGGTAGCTGTTTCATGAGTGACGAGAATTCCGCCAGGCTCAGCATGGGACTGGAACCGCGCTGTCAGATTCACCTCGTTGCCAATGATTGTGTAGTCCATCCTGTCCTCACTGCCGAAATTGCCGACGGTGCAGAAACCCGTGTTGATCCCGATGCGTAGCCGAAACGGCCTTTCTGAGCCCAGATCCAGCCATTTATGCTGGAGTTCCCGCATCCGTTGCTGCATGGCGATCGCCATTTTGACGCAGGCAATGGCGTCTTCCTTGATTCCTCGGCTCGCTGGATCGCCGACAAACCCCATGATCGCGTCCCCCACGTACTTGTCGATCGTGGCGCCGTGACTGAGTGCGACCTTGGACATTTCGGTCAGATATTGATTGAGCAGGTTCGTCAGCTCCTCGGATTCGAGACTGTCTGCGGTCTCCGTAAAATCAGCGATGTCCGAGAAGAAGATCGTCAGTTTCGTCCGCTTGGCGGCGACTCTGGTAGTGTGGGTGCCGGTAAAGATCGAATTATACAGTTGGTGCGGCAGGAATTTGGCCAATTTGGACGACAGGTCGGCGAGAAGCTCGTTCTTTTCAGTCAGTTCGATTTGGGTGCGACTGAGCACGATAAATCCGCTCGATATGGCAATCATAGAGAACAGA
>Ga0123356_10004646_pt1 | contig 14147 bp, 10 predicted proteins | sample TergutEmb28metaG_2_FD_92546 | JGI IMG/M metagenome (GOLD analysis project Ga0123356, IMG submission 92546) | Embiratermes neotenicus P3 segment gut microbial communities from Petit-Saut dam, French Guiana - Emb289 P3 | ecosystem: Host-associated > Arthropoda: Insects > Digestive system > Gut ...
AAGATTTATAAAGCCTGTTTTCTTAATCAGTTCAGAAATGCTTACAACAGCTTGATGTAAAACTCCATCAGCTATTTCGAAAGCATTAGCGAAAGTTAGTTTTTGCTCAGATACCGCTTTTAGTCTGTCGTTTGGAATAACAAGTAATGAGTCTACTTTACCGAGAAGGTTCTTTATCCCCTCATCAGCCTGCTCCATCCTACGGCGTCCTTCAAAACTGAACGGCTTTGTTACTACTCCCACGGTCAGGGCTTGCGCCTCACGTGCAATATCAGCGACTACCGGCGATGCTCCGGTTCCCGTTCCGCCGCCCATTCCGCATGCAATAAAGACCATATCAGCATCTTCAAGAGCTTTTGCGACAGTATTTCTGCTCTCTTCAGCAGCTTTTTTTCCAATTTCGGGGCTTGAGCCTGCACCTTGACCCATTGTCAGCTTTTCTCCGATTTGAACCTTTTCCGCTGCATTTGAAGCAGATAGTGCGGGCTTGTCGGTATTAATAGCTATAAACTCAACACCCTGAGTTCCTGCGGATACCATTCTGTTGACAACATTATTACCGGCGCCGCCAACTCCCGCTACCTTTATAACAACTACATTGTCAGGAGCGCTCTCTATTGAAACCGCCATGTATTCAACCTCCCGTACTGAATTATTATCATTTTGCATTTGCATTACATACCTTATTAAAATTATTTTGTATTATATCATGTGCAGCTGTAGAAGCGTTATACTAGCTTGGAAAAGCGCACATCATCCGATATTCTATATGTTTTTACCTATAAGGTCAATACTTTTCTTGTAATTAGTTACAAATAGTTTCTTTTTATACAGCGACATCTACGTAGGAGTAAATCTTGGTGAGCCGGATTCATCAGACATATTAATATCACCTGATGTATTTGGATATCTCTCAACAATTCGCGTAACTGTTTCACTAAGTCTTCCGAAGTTATGTCTCAGATTGCTCGGTCTGAGGCTCTCGCGCCCGCCCAGAATAACTCTGTACCTGCCCATGTATCCAAAGTAAACATTAACAATATTCGAAACGTCAAGATAAGTTATCTCTTCTATATGACCCTCACGTTCCGCAGCCTCGAGAATATCTTGAATGTATTGCAGCTTTATCTCAGAACCAAACAGAGACCTCAACTGATTTCCAACCGCTGTTTCCTCTATCTCAGCCCCACGGATTTCTATTAAATCCTGAAATATCTCAGACATTGAGACATCTCCCGCCGGTGAGCGGGAAAGCACTCTGCCCGTCGAGTCAATAACGTATATATCACCGGCAAATGATATTGAAGCAACCGCAATACTTTCTGTTATCTCAATAGATATAGTATCAGGAAGTATGCGTTTTACATTGACCGCACTCACAAACGGCAGCTCTTCCCGTATCTTCTGAGAAATATTTTGTGAATCCAACAACAGCAGATTATCACCTGCTGATAAGCCTGATGATTCTACAACCTCTTTTGCGGAATACATCGATGCTCCGTCAACTACGATATCCTTAACTCTCAAAAAAGCACTTGTACCGACAATAGTCATGATTGTAATGAGTAAAACCCCAATTGTTATATAAACGGTCGATATTTTGCTTAACCGCCTTTTATTACTTACCGCCATGACTACTCCCCTTTCTGAATATATTTATTGCTGTTATGAAACCGCCGGCGCATTACCTGTGCTGCATTTAAGAACTATTTCAACGATTCTTGCCGCAGCATCGTGAACCGAAAGAGATTTTTGCAATTCGGACATTCTTTCAAGTTCTTTATTGTCCTCCAGCATGGATACTACTGTGTTGTAAAGTGTTTCGCCTGTACATTCATTTTCACGAATCATAATAGCACCTCCAGCATTTTGTAATTGTTTTGCATTCTCCTCTTGATGGTTCTCTGTAACATTCGGGGAAGGAATGAGCACTGCCGGTTTTCCCATCGCTGTTAACTCTGCTATTGTTGAGGCTCCGGACCTTGCTAGTACTATTGAAGCCGAGCTCATAACCCTTGGCATATCATCTATGTATTCTCTAATATCAATTGACGGTGCTTTTACCTCCGGAATACCCATTTTCAGTAGGTCTTCCTTCATTCTTTCCGCACTGGCGCTGATACCTGTTGCATGAATATGGTCGAATCTGTGCTCCCTGCTGTTTCTCTCGATGAAATCCAGTATTTTTTTATTCATATTAACCGCGCCGACTGAACCCCAATAAGATACAACCAACGGCTTTTCTCTTTTTTCATCGCCTGTTACCAGCTCTATACTAAAGAACTCTTTTTTTAGAGGTGTTCCCGTGTAAACAACACGTTCAGGACGCTTGTAACGGTCTTCCAATCCTTTATATGTTACAAAGACTTTATCCACGATTGCGCTGAGCATTTTGACAGTAAGACCCGGATGTGCATTCGGTTCCAGAATGAATGACGGTATTAAGTATCTTGCTGCTTTTTTAATCACCGGATAGCAAATGAATCCGCCTGTTCCGATAATCGCGTCCGGTTTATAACTTTTCAGCAGTTTTGCCGACTTGAAGCTTGCTGTAATAAGATTTTTTGCTGTTTTCATATTATGGAAAATATCACGAACCGAAAAGCCTCTGCGGAGCCCGCTCATTTTAATATTCACCAATTTAAATCCCGCAGCCGGAACAAGACGCTTTTCCAGTTCCTTACCTGCACCCACAAAAAGGATATCTGAATCCGGTAGCTTTATCCGCATTTCTTCGGCAATCGCAATAGCAGGATTTATATGCCCCGCCGAACCGCCGCAAACAAACAGAAATTTCATCACATGCTCTTTTCTTTTTCACGTGTAAGCGGTATTTCACGTGATACGGCAAGTATTATGCCAATTTGAACCAATTGAATCCATAACGCTGTTCCGCCGTAACTGAAGAACGGCAGAGAAATTCCTGTTGCCGGCAAGAGATTTGTCACAACCGCAACATTCAGAAATACTTGTATAGCCAGAAGACTTGTTATGCCTATCGTTATTAGTGAGCTGAATTTATCATTAGCATTCATTGCCAACCAGTATCCGCGAACAATCAGTAACGCAAACAGCATCAAAATCAACATCGCCCCTATAAATCCCAATTCTTCACAAACTATAGCAAATATATAGTCGTTGTGCTCCTCCGGAAGATAAAGGTGTTTTTGTCTGCTTTGCCCGAGACCCAGCCCTAATAATCCTCCCGACCCGACAGCGTTGAGAGATTGACGGATTTGGAAACCGTCACGCAGAGGGTCGGCATCCGGATTGAGCCATGCTGTTATCCGCCTGCCCTCATATCCAAGCCCTGTAAGGTCTATGTTCTCTCTGACAGTATCCATAGAAACATCTCTTATCTCCACCTCCGGCACAGTGGCTCTGAGTTGGAAAAAGATAAACCCGCTGATCATGGCAACAAGAATTGTTACCGCAAAAATAAACCATCTGAGCTTTGTTCCTCCGGCAAACATCATTATTGCCGCAAGTGCTGTTACAATTATTATCGCGGAAAGATGCGGTTCCATTCTGAGAAGAATAATCATGACTACGGTAATTGCGGCAAAAGGTAAAACACCGTATTTAAATGTTTTCATTCTTTCTTTTCCGAGTTTGCATGTCATTTGCGCAAACGAGAGAATTAACGCAAGCTTGGCTATTTCCGAAGGCTGGAACGTTAAGGAACTGTTTTCGCCTCCGATACCAATCCATCTTCTCGCTCCGTTAACCCTGATTCCTATGATTAAGACAAGAACAAGCAGCACTAATGAAACCAGAAGCAACTGCATAGTCCAGCGGCTGATCGTTCTTACACTCATACGTGAAGTGATAAGCATTAGCGCCACACCGCTGACAGCAAAAACAAACTGTCTTGAGAAGAGACGGAGAGGATCGCTTTGTGTATAAAAACCACGTGCAAAGCTCGCAGATAAAACCATAATAATACCAATCAGAAGTATTACAAGAGTGATTATCAACATAGGCTTATCGATACCGGGGCCTTTTTTTCCGGCATTTATAAACTCATCCGACAAATCACGCTCATCCCAGTCAATAAGAATATCGGGACCGATGTCTACATGTCTGCCTTCGGGCTCCTTATAGTTATCAATAGTTTTTTTCTTATCCATATTTCACCTTTTATGTTTGTTTTCAGACACTTTATATTTCAATTCCTCAGCCGTATCTTTGGTATACGCCAAAGTACGATATCACCGCAAAAATTGCGGACACTGTGGTGAATACCGCAAAAACTTTATACTCGCTCCATCCGCACATTTCAAAATGATGATGTATCGGTGACATTTTAAAAATACGCTTACCTTTTGTTAATTTAAAATATGTCACTTGTACAATAACCGACAGTGTTTCGATAAAATAAACAATACCAAGCGGTATTAGTATCAGAGGTATGTCCATTGAAAATGCCAATGCGCAGACCGCGCCTCCGAGGAATAAAGAGCCGGTATCACCCATAAAAACTTTCGCGGGGTAGAAATTAAAGAACAAAAATCCAATCAGACCGCCGACTATTGCGGCAGCAGTAATTCCGTTTGCTGTATCTCCCCACAAAAGCGCGATTGCCGTAAAGGATGCAGCTACAGGAATTGTCACACCTGATGAGAGTCCATCAATGCCATCGGTTATATTGACGGAATTTACAGTTCCCACAATAACAAACGCGGCAAAGATATAATAAATAACCGCAGGCAGAGTGAATGAGATGTTGACAAAAGGAACATAAACACTAGTGGTTAAATTGCCCGTAAGCTGCATAGTAAGCACAAAGGCAATAGCAGCGATGAGCTGCAGTAAAAATTTCTGTTTTGCCGTCAAACCCAGATTTTGCTTTTTCTTAAGTTTTTCATAGTCATCAAGGAAGCCTATTAAGGAAAATATCAATGCAAAGGACAAAACGATAATGTGCGAATAATTGCCTGCCGTCATTTCTCCGAAGCCTGTTATAAGACAAGCAATAATAATACCTGAAATGAAGATTATCCCGCCCATTGTCGGTGTCCCTTCCTTTGTACTGTGCCATACGGGACCGTCTTCTTGTATTGGCTGACCGACCTTCATACGGCGCAGAACAGGTATTAATACTAAGCCCGCTGTTACCGAGACAGCCAGAGCTACAGCAAAAGATAGCATTACCTGAATAATCATTTAGTCTAAGTCCTCCATTGGTTGCTTTCTGCTCTCAACACGTAAATGCCTAATATGTTCCGCTACAACTTCCCTGTCATCAAAGTGGATTTTTGAGGTTCCGAGAATTTGATAAGTTTCATGTCCCTTGCCGGCAATTATCAATACATCGCCTTGCTCAAGAGTATCAAGTGCCCAGCAAATTGCTTCGCGTCTGTTTTCAATAATCTTATATGCCGTAAAGGATTCTTCTATTCCTGACGAAATCCCGTCTATTATTGCATGCGGTTCCTCAGTGCGCGGATTATCGGATGTCACCACAACAAAATCAGATAGCTCAGACGCAATCCTGCCCATCAGAGGCCGCTTTGCTTTATCCCTATCACCACCACAGCCGAAAACTGTAACAACTCTGTTTTCCGCATAACCACGGACAGCTGTAATTATATTTTCCAGCGCATCAGGGGTGTGCGCATAATCAATAAGAACTGTATAATCACAACCCGTCGGTACAACCTCGGCTCTTCCTTTAACACCCGCATATGTCTGTAACGCAGGTATTGCAATATTTATATCCAAACCTAGTAACACTACGGCTGCAATTGATGCAAGGGCATTGTAAACAGAAAACATTCCCGGTATTTGCAGCTCAACTCTGTTAATATTCCCGACCGTAACAATACAAAACTCAGTTTTTTCGGCTTGCAGCTTTATATCTTTGCCAACCAGATCCGCAGAGCTGTCATTTATAGCAAACGACATTACAGGACCTGCCGAGTTTTCTATCATAAGAGGGGCATATTTATCATCAATGTTGATGACCGAGTTTTTGCAATTCGGAAAAAGCAGTGATTTTGCCCGCGCATACTCTTCCATGTTGCCGTGAAAATCAAGATGCTCCGGCGACAGATTCGTAAAAATCCCTACATCATATTCAATACCGTAAACTCTGTTGAGATAAAGCGCATGAGATGAAACTTCCATTACAACATATTCACAGCCTTCAATGACCATTTTTTCAAGAAGTTTTTGCATTTCATACGACTCGGGAGTTGTATGAACAGCAGGCAGTTCTCTGTCACCAATAAAGTTCCCGTTTGTTCCTATGAGACCGACTTTACCAATAGAGCATTTCTCTAATAAATGCTTTATCAGATTGGTTACACTCGTTTTTCCGTTAGTTCCTGTTACTCCGATCAGCTTCAATTTCCGCGATGGATTTCCAAACCAGATAGCTGAAATTGCTGCCAGGGATTTACGGGAATCCTTTACAACAATATAAGGAATTTGCAAATCAGGTGCTTTTTCACATATGACGCAAACCGCACCTCGCCGTACAGCTTCTTCTATATAATTATGACCATCGGTTTCATATCCCCTGATAGCAATAAAAAGTTCACCGTCTCTTATATGTCTTGTGTCATAGCAAATCCCCGGGATACTGACACCGGTATCCGCTTTGTTTTCAACTATTTCAACATTTATAAGCAGCTTTTCAAGTGTCATTTGTTCATCCTCTGTTCAACTCAACGACATTTGCATTTATCAGAGTTATTTCTACTATTGAGCCAAATAATACTTCACGGCCTCCCGGTATCGACTGAACCGATACATACGCGTTTGTGTCTGATTTAGGAGCGCCTCCGGCTCTTATAAACAAGCCTCGGCTTTCAAGCTCTCCCCTTGCCTGCGCATATGTTTTACCCGCCAAATTCGGCACGGTCACTTGAGTTCTCTGAACCTCGGAATCAGTGTAAAGAATAACTTTTGTTCCTGATGCGACATATGCGTTACGCGACGGCAGCTGTGCTGTTACAGTATCGCCGTCTCCGACAATCGTATACTCGTAGCCCTGTTCTTCTAAAAGTGTTACCGCATCTTCTGTTCTCAGGCTTGTAACACGTGGAACATGAACGTTGATATCTCTTAGGTCTTCTTCAGAGTATTCGGGCATTATTCCAAGGCTCATCGGAAGTATATCCTCTAACATTCTTCCTACCACCGGCGCGGCTATTGACCCGCCGCTAATATAAATGCCGGTATCATGACTTGGCGTGTCAAGAAGGAGTAATATCATAATTTCCGGGTCGTCCGCAGGCGCGAAACCCAAAAAGGACACAATATAGTCTTTATTTGAAGTATCATCCTCGTCTCTTTGCGCCAGTTGTTCTATGTTTTCAGATGTACCTGTTTTTCCGCCAATTCTGTAACCTCTGACCTGTGCGTTTATACCGGTACCTTGTGTCACAACTTCTTCAAGCATCACTCTCATTGTTGCAGATGTTTCTTCACTAATTACCTGACGGAGAACGCTCGGCTCAGTTGCCTCTATAATATTACCGTCACTGTCGGTAATCTGTTTAACAATATGCGGCTGCATCATATATCCGCCGTTAACCGTCGCGGCGGCGGCTGTAATCATTTGAATCGGTGTTATTTTAAATGTCTGACCAAAGGACGCGGATGCAAGCTGAGATGGATTGTTTCTGTCATAGAAAACACTTTCATCCCACCATAAGCTTCTGCCTTCAACGCTGTTATCAAGCCCTGTTTTGTCAAACAGACCAAAAGCGTCAATGTATTTGTAAAATTTTCTCGAACCCACACGCAAACCGAGATTTATGCAAGCGACATTACATGAGTTGTACATTGCCGAGTTTAACGACATTGAACCATGACCCCATCTTCGCCAACAATTTCTCTCTGTCATTTCTCCGTGAACATCTAACTCAATCTTGCCCTCGCAATAGAAATTACTTTCAAGATTTGCTGCGTCTTCCTCAAGTGCCATTGCAAATGTAACAACTTTAAAGACTGAGCCGGGTTCATATGAATCCGCAAGTGATTGATTGCGCCACTGCCTGAACTGCGCCGCACTGTATGCTTCCATGTGCTCTTCTTCATCTTCAATGAGGCTTAATCTTTCCATTTCCGCTTCGCTTAATCTTAGAAAGTTATTCGGATCGTAGTTCGGATAGTTGGCAATCGCAAGAATCTCGCCTGTCTTTGGATTCATAGCAATACACATGGCTCCGCCTAAAATGTCATAATCGACGATTGCTTGAGCAAGGTGCTTTTCTATGTAAAACTGCACGGACATATTCAGTGTGAGCTTTATATCATTTCCGTCTCTTGCATCGAGATAATCTCCAAATCCCGCAAGCATCAAGTCATTTCCTTTTGCATTTGTGAGCCTGATCATTCTGCCGCTGACACCTGTCAACTGACTGTCAAACCGTTGTTCAATTCCGTCAAGACCGATTTCATCCGTACCTACAAAACCTAAAACCTGACTTGCAAGGCTATCATTAGGATAATAACGTTGTGATGCCGGCTCAAAGTGTATACCCCTGAGTCTATTATCTTTTATAAACTCTCGAACCTGTTCGGCTTCATCGTTATTTACTCTGAACTTAACAACCTGATATTGTGATGAGCTTCTGGACGCTTTTTCGATAATATCCGAATAATCTATATTGAGAATATATGATAAGCCCTCCGCAATGAATCTTACATCCTGCTCATGCAAGTCAAGTTCAACAGGGCTGATAAATACGTTCTCAACAGGACCGCTCATTGCAAGAATTTTACCGTTCACGTCATAAATTGTTCCGCGGGATGCGGTAATCGTGGTTTCTCTTAATTGACTTGTAAGAGTGCGGGATTCGTAGTATGAGCTGTTTTCTATCTGCAAACCGTACAGTCTGACAGCAAGTATTACAAACGCAGTAATTCCGCACACCGCGCAAAGAAAAAGTGTGCGGACCAGTAAAGCCCTGCTTATTTTCTGTTCATTTTTTTTGTGACCGGCTTTAGTTCCGTGCCTTACCCTGCTGCCGGCACCGGCTCTCGTTCTCTTTCTGTTTCTTGAGCCGACTTTTACTCCACCTGACATGTTAGAATTCCTTTCTTCATGCCCTCTATCTAAAGTACTCCGTGAGTGATTTTAAGAAGTTTCCAAATCCCTGTATTCCGCGTTCCTCTCCCGTATTGAGTACAATCGCGGAATCACGGGGTGTTGAACTGATAACAATTATCTGCCCCGCGTCCGGTCTCGACATACCCAACTCGTCTCTTGCAAAGCGTTCAACCTCTTTTATATCAACCGCGCTCTCAAAGGATAACTCCAATGCTCTGTGTCTTTCAGACAGTTCATTCAGATGTAAACTTAGCCTGACCGACTCTGCAGCAGTCTCGTTAAAGTTTATTTGCGCCAATACTACAAAAACCATAAGCACTGCTACAAAAAGAGTTCCCAGAACCGCGAATACGGAAATGCCGGGGATGGTTTTTTCAACAGCCGCTTTTGCCATTTCGTGCTTTTTTATCCGTTTTTTTTTGGCGGAGGTTTTAGTTTGCGGCATTTGCATTCTTCTAGTCTCTGCGTCAACCATTGCCTGAATTGTCGGAGCAACTGAACCGTGTGTGTAGTAATTAAGTGCTCTTGCTTGACTTTCCATACCGGCATCCTTTCTTTAATATTTTCCGGGAACAACGGATTTAAAGTCCGTCGTTTGTGTTATCTATATTCTTTCGGCAACTCGCAGTTTCGCGCTTCTTGCCCTCGGGTTTAATAACGCTTCACCATTACTTGCAACAAGAGGTTTACGATTTATCAGTTTTAATGACGGTTTTACACCACAAATGCAAACCGGTGTACCCCGCGGGCATACGCAGCCTTTTGCGCTTGCCGTAAACGCTCTTTTTACCAGTCTGTCCTCCAAAGAATGGAAGCTTATAACGCTAAGCCTTCCTTCGGGTTTGAGCAATGTTGGCGCTATGCTCAGCATACTGCTTATTGAACTCAGTTCATCGTTAACAGCTATTCTAAGTGCCTGAAAACATCTTTTGGACGGGTGCTGAGTTTCGCGTCTTGCCGCGGCCGGTATTGCGGAGATAATAGTCTCGTTTAGCTTAAATGTTGTGTCTATTTGCTTTTCAGCACGTTTTTTCACTATCGCCCGTGCTATTAGCTTTGAATACCGTTCTTCACCGTACTCAAAGAACATTTTACGAAGCTCGTTCTCATTCCAGTTGTTTATTACCTCTGATGCCGTAAGCGAATCTCTTTTATCCATCCGCATATCAAGATTTGCGTCTTGCATGTAGGAAAAGCCGCGAATCGCGTCATCAAGCTGCGGCGAGGATACTCCCAGGTCAAACAACATTCCATCCACTTTTTCAACACCTTCTTCATTCAAGATTTTTTCTATGTCCTTGAAGTTGCCGTGTATAACTGTGAAACGGTCTTTATAATCAGAAAGAATAATTTTCGCTTCGTTTATCGCTTCTTCATCCCGGTCAATCCCTATCAGCCGTCCGCCGGTTAGTCTTTTTATTATTTCCAACGCGTGCCCCGCACGCCCCAGTGTGCCGTCAACATATATACCGTCCGGTTTTATATTCAGTCCTTTAATGCTTTCATTAAGCAACACAGGTGTATGTTCCATTTACCTACCAACTAAAAGTCCAGTTCATCCATAACATTTGCGATGTTTTCCGGTGATGATTCTATTTCATCAATCAGTTTGAATTTCCCGGGCTCCCAAAACTGCACAAATGTTCCTACGCCTACTACTGTTACATCTTTTTTCAAACCTACTCTGTCGCGAAGCTTTTGAGGAAGCGGAAATCTCCCCTGACTGTCCAGTTCGCATCTTGCCGCGTTTGAAAAGAAAACACGCATCCTGCGGCGTTCGCTCGATTTCATGGCTCTTGTCTGCTCCAGTAAGCGTGTCCAGCTTTCTTCGGAAAACGCGTTTAAACAATCCTCATCGGAAATCGTAACATGAAATATATCTCCAAGCTCTTTGCGCAAAGATGACGGGATAAACAAACGGCCTTTAGCGTCGATTTTATGATCAAAACAACCGGTCATCGCTTATCCCTCCTTTTAATATTTGCGGGAATATTCAACATTTCGCTCCACTATTCACCACTCGTATGCACCCGATTATACTCTATCACCACCTTAATGTCAAGAAAAAAACAAGGATTTACGCTATTTTTTGAAAAAAATTAATAGCGCAAAGCCTTGCAATCACTAAATATACTATATCTTGTGTCTGGGTGGTTTATCGGACACAAGATAGCGACCCGGTATTATCGGGCCGCTATCTTGTGTTTATATTATGTATTAAAATTTGGATATTATTACACTTATTTTATGTATTTTAAGAGATAAACAATAAGCCGGCCGCTTAATCCTCTTCCTCTTCAGCAGCAGCATCATCAGACTCCGAGCTGCTCAAAGTATCCCAACTCTCCCATACCGCAACTGATAAGTCGGTGCAGACACTGACCATGCCATTAGGCTCACGGTCAGTCCTTGCACCCGTTGTAACAACAACGATACCTCTGTTGAATGCAATAGTATCAGAATATATATATTGAGAAAACAAGCCGTAAGCGCTGCCTGTGTGCCAAAAGAAACCCGCACCAGGTATAAAATCACCAAAGGAAAAGCGTGTTGCCAGACCTTGCTCATATGAAATACCATCAACATTTGTATTGTGCATATCGCGCACCGCTTCATCCGACAATATCCTAACATCACGCAAGACGCCGCCGTTTCCAAGCATTGCAAGAATTCTCGCATAGTCAATCACACTGATAGTAAGATTTCCTTGAGCCAGATGCAGGTCATGCCCCAAAGTCGCGGACTCAATAGTTTCAAGCTGATCCGAAACAGAGCGTGTAACCACATGCCTTTCGTTGTAAATAACGGCGATGTTCTCCGTGTCCTGCATATTTGACGGTACATATGCAGCGTCTATATCAAGCGGCTCAAATAAAACTTCTCTTGCCAAGGTGTCAAGAGATTTACCCGAAACGTTCTCACAGATTGCTCCTATAACGGAATAGCCGAAGTTTGTGTACTCAAATGTCGAGCCCGGCTGATTTCTTCTGAATGAGCTGCCCCTTTCCAGTAAGAATCTTATCGATTCGGATGAGTTTCTGTCCCGCGATACCTGAAAAGCACCTGAGTCAAAAATTGAAGATGTATGCTGCATGAGCATGCGCGTTGTAATCACAGCACCCGGGTAATTAGTATTTTTTACTTCATATCCCAAATATACTGAAATATCCGTATCTAAATCAATTAATCCTTCATCGGCCAATACCATAGCGCATATAACTGTTGTCAGCTTTGACAGCGAAGCTACACGAAACTTTGTATCAGCATCAAGCAGCCGTCCCGCTTCGACATCGGCGTGGCCGTACTCGTATGTAAAATACTCCCCTGTCTCACCGTCAAAAACCACAAGACCCGCCGCAACAGCATTATAATCCGATGAAATATCATTAAGCTCTCTAAACAGCGACGGATTCAGAGATCTGATATCCGTGACTATATCATCCTGCGGGATATCGAACCATAATATAGGTTCAGGTTCGGGCTCAGGCTCTTCCGGCTCGGGTTCAGGTTCAGGTTTTTCGTCATCTTCAAGCGGTTCGTCATCAATTCGGTCTACCGGCTCCGACGGCATCGAAGTACGCCCGAGACTTTCAGAATCCAACAAGTTTCTCGAAACTATAAAATACCATGGCAGCGCGGCAATTAAAATCAGTATCACCAATACGAACATTACCAGTATTATTGCTTTTCCGTCTTTATTAATCATACTTAACCCTTCTGAGTCTGTTTAATACGCATCTCAACACCATTAGTTTATTTCATTAAAGCCTAAACCCCGCCACGCAATTTCCGAAAGATGGTTGCAAACATTTATCATGCCGTTTTCCATACGCCCGGTGCTTGCGCCTGTTGTCACAGCAACGACACCCCGGCTTGTAAATACTCCGCCGGCACCTTCGTTGGTGCCGCTTCCCGCAACATAAATATACTGCGCAAATACACCATGCGCACTGCCGGTGTGCCAGAAGAAACCTTCACTCGGTTCCGTTAATCCGTTTATCGTAATGTTTCTCCATATCTCTGTGTCGTCACGTTCACCACTTTGAACAGTCAAAGAATCAACGTCTTCGTCTCCTGTAATGACAATAGCATTAATCTCCGAAGCAAGTTCAGCGTCTCCGCCGTCCGTAAAACGTGTTGACAAACCATGCATATATCCGGGGCCCGTAACATCCGCACGGTGAATTTCAGCGACCGCTTCTGATGAAAGTATTCTATCACCAAAAAGCTCTCCTCCGTTACCAAGCATTGCAAGTATCTTTGCATAATCAAACGGACTTATCGTAAGACCGCCCTGCGCGATATGCTGGTCTTGTCCGATATCGCCGGGTCTGTTGTTATCTATTTGCTCCTCTGCAGTGCGGATAACATTATGCGCGGAATCGTAGAGTACTGCTATATTTGAATTATCGTTCAGATTAAAAGCATGGAATGCGGCATCAATATCAAGCCGGTCAAATAAAACCTGCTTTGCATAAGCATCAAGCTTCATACCGGAAATAAACTCTATTACAGCCGCAAGAACGGAATAGCCGAAATTTGAATAAATAAATGTCGAACCCGGGCGCGCAATCATGTATGATGAGCCTCTTTCCAAAAGGCTCTCTGTAGATACTCGCGCACCTCCCATAATTGAGTCATTAAATGCTGCCGAGTCATGAATTGATGACGTGTGCTGCAAAAGCATCCGTGATGTAATAGGCAAATCCGGATAATGCGGACTTCTCACCTGGTAACCAAGATATGATGAGATATCCTCATCCAAATCCAATCCGCCAGTATCAACAAGTTTCATTGCACATATGGCAACAACAAGTTTTGACAATGACGCGACACGGATTTTTGTGTCAATATCTATCGGACGTCCGGCAGCTCTGTCGGCAAAACCATGCTGATATGTATAAAACAGACCCGCATAGCCATCATATACAACAAGACTGACACCGGCTGTATTGTGACTTAATGCCTCATCATTTAACTCCGCCGCTATTCGAGGAAATCCGGGATTTGATTTTACCATGTCTATAATATACATTCTATCCGCGGGTTCAGCACGCGCGGATGACGATTCGGTTGCCGGGAC
>Ga0123356_10004647_pt1 | contig 14147 bp, 12 predicted proteins | sample TergutEmb28metaG_2_FD_92546 | JGI IMG/M metagenome (GOLD analysis project Ga0123356, IMG submission 92546) | Embiratermes neotenicus P3 segment gut microbial communities from Petit-Saut dam, French Guiana - Emb289 P3 | ecosystem: Host-associated > Arthropoda: Insects > Digestive system > Gut ...
CGGCATAATGACCCATGTTCGCTGCCGAGGCCACGCCAGAGCGGCACCCGTCAGGCCACAGCACGGCTGCCGCAGGATTCAAGGCCCTCGACATGCTGCCACCGGTCCGTGTGCCGCGCCCTGCAGCCGCATGGCCTTCCGCTTGCTCGAGGACCTTGCCGTGCATGTCATTCGCAATGCGCAAGCCACGCTGACCACTGCACCAACACCCCTGTGTCGTGTGTACGCCATGTCGAGCGCTTCCAGTTGTCGCATGGTCGCTACGGACGTTCCCGCTGGCTTAACGCCATTGCACGGCGTTGGGCACTGCATCATCGACACACGCCGGGCACTTGCGCACTGCCAAGCGAGGGGCTGGCTCCGAAGCCATGGCTGCGGTGGAACGCCTGGGACTTTTTGCCGCGCCAGGAGATCGTATGGGCGCGAAGCACGCTCGCTGGATAAACGACCATGCGAGCGGGGCATTCGCGGCGTCACGTCACCAGACCGAAGCGTCTACAATACGCCGCCAGTAACGGCGTGCCTCAACGGAACCCTCTTAAACCCTATGCCCCTGCCTACACGCGTATCTGTGCTGCTGATCGCGCTTCTCATCGGTTCTGGAGCGTACGCGCAGAGCAACTACACCGGCGCCAGCGGCTCCACCACCAGCGCCAGCAGCACCAGCAGCTCGACCAGCGCCCGCAGCTCCAAGCCCATGTCGGCGCAGGCGGCCACTGATAAGACCATCGCCGCGCAGGTGCGCATCGACGATGCCATTGTCGTCGTCGGCAAGATGAAATCCGACCCGAAGGTGGGTGAGCTGCTCGGGAAGGCCAAGGGTGTAGTGATCGTTCCACACTTCACGCAAGCTGCCCTGGTCTTCGGTGGCCGCGGCGGCGCCGGCGTCTTGCTGGTGCGCCAGCACGGTCACTGGAGCGATCCTGCTTTCTACAAGCTGGGCGGGGGAACCTTTGGCGCGCAGATCGGTGGTACCTCGGGTGCCCTGGCCATGCTGTTGATGAGCGACAAGGCCGTCGAGGCGTTCGAGAACCAGGCAAGCACGTGGTCCATGACCGCCACCGCCGGGCTCACAGCCAGAAGCTACTCGCGCAACACCCCCGAGTCAGGAACGCTGAGCGACGTCATCGTCTGGACCGACATGAACGGATATTTCGGCGGAGCTGCCATCGGGGCGACCAAGGTATCTCGGGACACGAGTACCAACCAGGTCTACTACAAGAATCCCGATGTGACCATCCAGCAGATCCTGAGCGGCGCCATCACAAACCCGGATGCAAAGCTGCTGGTCGATGTCATGCCACCGGAGCTGATGCCGAAAAAATAGGCATCGCCACACGGCAAGCCCCCACCCTGTACGGGTGTGGGGAGCTTGCCATGGCTGCGCCAGCCAGTCTGGCGCCTGTTCGCGATCGCCGCTGCAACTAATGCCAAGAGGCGTGTGCTGAGCGTGCCGCACGGACGATGCCTACCAAAAGGCAACGTTGCTCCACCCGTCTCGCTGGCACTCAAGACTGCGAACACTCGCGTCTCACGCCGCGCCCACCCGGAGAGCCTTTGGAGCTCCCGGTGGTCCACCTCTGCGTGGCCGCCGTTGCGGTGAGCGGTGGCCCGACCTGGAGGGTCGGCGAGCGCGTGCACGTCCGACTTGCGGACACCGCCGGGAGGTCAGGTCCTGGCCGGGCCTTGAATGTCCCTCTTGAACGCATCGTGTGGCAGCCATGTGACGGGACATGAGCCGACGGATGCCTGCCCGAGGTGCGAACACGCGCCGCGAGCGGCTGGCAACCGGCCCTTCAGACCTGCTCGACACCGACCGGATCAGTCCTGCATTGCCAGGGGATCTCGCCATCCTTGTGTGAGAGGGAGTACGCTGTTCAGCAGCGCGGCGGCGGGTAGCCGCTGATGGGGGGGCGATGGCTATCAGCTTCTGTGAGCTCTGGCGCACACATTGCGGACGCATCCGAACCGGGCTCTATCAGCTCGGCGCAATACTCCTCGCTCTCGGCGCGGTCGGGGCGGTGAGCTCCGCCCCGCCACCGCCCCCTGCCGCCATGCCACCGCCCGGGAGTCCTCCTGAGCGCGGCCCACAGCGCCCGCCGCTGTTGTTTCGAGAGGAGTGGAAGCAGGCTCCGCAGGGCGGCGAGAACCCGGTCTCGGCAGCCTCGGTCGGCAACCCAAGCCTGCAGATGCAGCTCCTCGTCCCGGCCGGACAGATCATGCTCACGGGCAATCCGGGCGATGAGAACAACCCCACCCACATCTGGACGGGCCTGTGCACAACGCCGTGCGGTCTCGCCTTTCGTGACCTGCATCGTGTGGCGGACCTCTCCGGTCTCGCGCGCCTGCGCTGGACCACGCGAACCTCCGGTTATCACCAGATCCGGCCCGTGGTGCGCCTGGTCAACGGCTCCTGGCTGGTCGCGGATCGCGCCGACGGCTCTGCGCGCGACTGGATCGTGAGCGAGATATCCTTCGCCGATCTGCACTGGCTGAAGCTGGATGATGCGCGCGTGGTCACCACAGGCACGCTCCTCGATCACGTCGATCTGTCGAAGGTCGATGCGATCGGCTTCGTTGATCTCATGCCCGGCAGCGGACACGGACCCGGCGGCTGGTCCGACGTGGCTGCCTTCGAGGTGTATGCCAAGGCCGTGGCACGATGACGGGCGGCGCCCCCGCCCTGCCCCGTGTCAGAGATCCGGCGGCGATCTGCAATGAGGTCCAGCCGACGGACACGGGCTCCAAACAGCAACTCCTGGCGGCTGTCAGGAATCGATGCGCTCACCTGTGCATCATCGTCCGCGAGAGCTCAAGGTGAGCGTTGGCGCCAAGCTCAGGGCCGTGCTGGGCGACGCATGGCGCCGCGGCTCGCAGCGCGCCTCCGAGGAAGCGAGCCGGGCAGCCGAGCCGAGGGGGTTGAGTTGGCGGATCGTCCGGGCTGCTGATCGCCGATCAGTCAATCAGCAGCTAAGCATTTGTTTTTACAGACATATTGGCATCCCGTTGCGCGTGGCTGACGATCCGCCCGCGCCGTGCGCTGAAGCCCCGCGAACCCGCCCACCCGCAAGCCGATCACCGCACAGCGGCACGGGGGGCAGCATTTAGCACCCCCCGATACCGCCTCATTGCTAAAGTTAACTTCTGTTGCTAAGCGGCGCCGCGAAGATGTGTGACCCGGGAGCGCTGTCCTATTGGGGGAGTGGAGTTCTATGAAGGCTCGATCCGCGGCTTCTACAGGCATCATCGTGCCGATGATCGCCATTGCCAGCATTACGCTGCTGCCGGCCGAGCGGGCGAACGCTCAAGCCGGTGCGCCCGCGGTGAGCGGCAATCCGGTCTTGACCGGCCAGCCAGAGCCGCCACCGGCTGTTCTCACGCCTGAGCAGCGCGGCGATCCGGAGGTCCCCCGTGGGGGATTCATATTCCGTCCACGCGACCCGCCGAAGCCCGTCTCGGAGCCTCCGCCGCCCGGAGTGAAGCCGCTGCCGGTTGATCTATTCACGTCCAAGAACTTCTACAAGGACAAGGCTTCCTGGATGGACCCCCGCTACTACCGCTGCAACACGCCGCGCCAGATGGTCGAGGCGATGTGGGAGCGCGGCAGGATGGGAGCCAATCCCCCGACTTCCGCCTCCTGGGGGGACTGCCGGGTCGACTATCCGCGCGAGCGGATCGTGAGTCCTTTTCCGTACAAGAGCGCCAAGGAGCACTACGAGGCGCTGCAGGCTCAGGCGAAGGCGCACGGCGGCCCCACGATGTACACGAAGGCCACCACCCCTGACTGGGATGGGTTCTACATCCGCGATCCGAACGGCACCGACTCGCCTGGCTTCACCGGCGCCGACCGAGGGGCCGGCGGTCCGGGTCGGGGCGAGCGCTGGCAGTGGGGCGGAATAATGCAGGCAAGCACGGTGCTCTCCCTGCTGACACCCGAGTACCAGCGGCGCTACGTCCAGATGCTCTACCATGAGACGGTAGACAATTCCAAGCAATGGAATGCCTCGTTCTGTCTGCCGGAAGGCTTCATCAGGTGGTGGGCGAATGCCTCCCGTGGCGCCAACTTCGAGCTGTCCATCACCCCCACGCGCGTCGAATTCCTCTCGGGAATCGCTGACAACTTCCTGCGCGAGGTCTTGATCGGCCGTCAGCACGTGCAGAAGGTCCCGCAGTGGTTCGGCGAGACCGTCGGCTTCTGGGATGGCGATACCCTCGTCACGTGGACAGCCAACATACAGGGCTGGACCCAACACACCATGTTCGAGTTCTCGAGCCACATGGAGTCCGTGGAGACCTTCAAGCCCCTCTACGATGCCGAGCACAAGCTGCTCGCCCTTGAGCACGAGGCCATCTGGTACGACCCCGATGCCCTCGTCCAGCCAGTGCGGGTCAAGGATCGTTTTGTGCAGCGGGCTCCTGCCGGCGATCCCACTGCCCGCCGCACCGAAATCGAATGCCTCTCGAACATCAAGAACGTCAAGGGCAGACCCCAGCAGCTCACCAAGGGTGACCCGGGCTTCATCGACTACTATGGCCGGCCCTGGGCGCAAAACTGGGAGCAGTGGTTCGAGCAGGGCTGGGAGAAGCCGGACACGGGCGCGGCTCCCAAGGACGTGCTTGACCTCTTCAAGTAGACGCAACAACGCGGCGCGCGCCGTCCTGATGGCGCCAGTCTGGCGACCGGACGGCTGCCGCGAGACCATAAGGAGACTATCGTGAAGACGCAATCGATCACGCGAACGGCCAGACTTGCGGCCCTGGCTGCGGGCGCGGTGGCAGCTCCCGTCCTGGCGCACCACTCCTTTGCCATGTACGATCAGACCAAGACGCTGACTCTGACCGGCGTTGCGACGCAGTTCATCGCTCAGGCCAACCACGCGGAGCTGCACTTCTACCTGATCGGCGCAGACGGCAAGCTGGTGAAGGACAAGGACGGCAAGAACGTTGACTACGGCGTCGAGATGGCCGGCGCGGCGGCGATGGCCCAGCAGGGCCTCACGGCAGAAAGCTTCCCGCCCGGGACGATCTTCAGTGTCAAGGTGAATCCGATGCGCGATGGCAGCAACTTCGGCTCGCGCGCCGGCGGTTCGGCCCTTGCCAAGTGCCCGTGGAAGGTGCCACCGCAGCCCGGCAAGACCTGCGACACCGTCGAGGGCCACCAGCTGATCGGTGGCGCCACCTTCTGAAGGCCAGTGCCTGCGCGGACCTCAAGCGACGCTCACGGCGCTCGGCACGCTCAGCCCTCCCTCCTAGCCGCGAAAAGATAGTTGAATGAAGGATTTTGCCGACTGGCTCGCCGCCACCTCGCTCAGCGTCCTGCTCCAGCGCAACGAGAACTGGGTGATTCCCGGCATTCAGTCCATCCATATCATGGGGATCGGCATTGTCCTTGCCAGCGTGCTGATGATGACCTTGCGTGTGCTCGGCGTGGCCGGCAGCGATCGCACCGTGGCGCAGACGCAGCAGCGCTTCGGACCGTGGCTGACGGGCGCCCTGCTGTTGCTGCTGGTGACCGGGCTGGCACTCATCGCGGCTGAGCCGGAGCGCGAGCTGCTCGCCTTCTCCTTCTGGCTGAAGATGGCCCTGGTCGCCTGCGGAGCGGGCCTGTCCTGGTGGTTCCAGCGCTCGGTGCGCAGGAACCAGCAGCTCTGGGAAACCCTTCTGCTGCATCGAACGTACGTGCGGGTGCTGGCAGCCGCGGCCCTTCTGATCTGGATTGCGATCATCTTCCTGGGCCGCTTCATCGCCTACGACCACATCTGGGGGTCGCTGTCCGGGTCCACCAAGGCCTGAGCCGCGATGTCGAGCACCGCCATCCTCAAGTCGCTGCAGTCCCTCGGCGTGGCGGAAGCCATCCGCCAGTCCCTCTACCTGTTTCCCACCCTGGAAGCCATCCACGTCGTGGCCCTGGGACTGGTGTTCGGGACGATCATGGTCGTGGATCTGCGCATCCTGGGCCTCGCCTCGACCGAGCGGCCCTACAGTCGCCTCTCGCACGACATGCTGAGATGGACCTGGATTGCCTTTGCTGTCGCAGCTCTCACCGGATCGCTGATGTTCATCACCAACGCCAGCGTCTACTGGAGCAACACCTTCTTCCGCTTGAAGATGCTGCTGATCCTCCTGGCTGGTATCAACATGGCGGTCTTCCAGCTCACAGTTGGTCGCGCGCGCGAGTGGCACGAGATGCGGCGCGCCCCGCCGCTCGGCATCGTCTGCGGCATTGCTTCCATGACCATCTGGATACTGGTGATCACCGCGGGACGCTCGATCGGCTTCACGACCACGGGTGCTGCGGCGAAGCAGGCGCCAGTGGCGCCCAACATCGACTTTGATTCGCTGGTGAGCCCGGCCGCCACCGCGCCAGCCCCTGCCAGCCCGCCGCCCGCTGCGAGGCAGCCGCGCTCCGGCGAGCGAGCACCGGGCAGCCAGTGATCTGAAGGCGGCGACCGTGCTCGGGCGCCGCCGCCAGCTACTTCTTGCCGACCTCAAATTCCAGGTGCTGCGCGAAGAACGGCAATACGTTCTGCTCGAAGCGCTCCGGAACGCGATTCGTATGATTGCCTTCGTAGGTCTCGAAGGTGTGCGGGACCGAGAACAGCCTGAGCAGACGGTCCATCTCCTTGTTGTCGTTCAGCAGGGGGTCTTGCAGGCCAACCTCCATCTGAATGGCGCGGTACTGCTTCAGGCTCGCCACATACTGCGGCAGCATCGCGTTCGGTGAGTTGGCGGCGTAGCGCGCAATGACGCTGGGGTCCGGCTTGCTCTCCTTCGTGGGCAGGTCCAGATACAGCGGCGGGTTCTGCGGGTCCGGTGCCCAGGCGGCCGATGCTGCCAGCGTCGTGCGGGGGCCCATCGTAAGCTTCGTCCCCTCCTCCGGCGACTTGATCTGCTCGAGCGCCGGATCGTTGGGCGACGCACCGCGTGGCGAGAGACAGCAAGCGCTCATCGGATAGAGCACCGCGAACACCTCGGGACGCTTCATGCCGATGCGCCAGGCGCCATAGCCGCCCATCGAGTGGCCCGACAGGCCGCGGGATTCGCGCTTCGCGATCGTTCGATAGTGGCCATCGATGTACGCGACCAGGTCGTGCGCGATGAAGGCCTCCCAGTCGCCGGTGGTCACCGAGCTGGAGTACATCGAGCCGTTGTGCAGGCTCATCGCATCGGGAAAGACCACGATCATCTCGCGCGCGGTCCCTGCCGCGATCGCTCGATCGATGGATTCACGAGCCTTGAGGATATCAACCCAGCGTTGCGCGGTCAGGCTGTAGCCATGCAGGTCGTAGAGAACCGGATAGCGGCGCCGCGTCGCGGACGCGTAGCTGGGCGGCAGGTAGACGAAGACCGTGCGGTCCGCGGAGTCCCCCTCGAGGTTCCCGGCCAGACTGTCCCCGTGCACGGTGACCGGGCTCAGCGTGCCGGCCGGTGCCTCCTGCGACCCGGCGGCGCAGGCGAGCCCCAGTGCAAGGCTCGCGGTCAGACCGAAAGCGGCCACGGTCAATCCGCGGCGCAGTTGCTGTAGCAGTGATGTGATCATCGCCCCCCCTTTTTGCGTCAGCCGCCTCTGACCGCGGTCATCCGCAGGTGTGAGCTTGCAGCTTGCCGCCGCTTGCGCTCGAGCAGCCGTCGCTCGCACCGGCCCCGGATCGGCATCCGGCCCCGCACCGGCGCGAGCTTGCTGTTGAGCAATCTAGGGCTTGATCTGCCCTCTGATCTCGCCCCCCCGGTGGTCGGCGCTGTGCACGTTCACGTACAGGTTGCCGGCGGTGAAGCTTGCATACTGCTCGTCGGTGAGCTTCGTGCCGTCCGGGACCGTCCAGCTACCATCAGCCGCCTTGACCAGGGTGATGATGGCTTTGCCGCTCGTGCCGGGCGCACCGACGTGGATGTGCGCCATCACTCCTTCGATGCCGCTTGTCTTGATGGAACCTGTCACAGTGTGATCCTTGCCGACGACCGAGATCTTCCCCTGGCCGGTGGCGGTGCTGGTCACTGGCGGGGTCTCCTCCGCACCCGTCAGCGTCACCTGCACATCCTTTGCGAAGGCCGATCCTGCCAGCACGGACAGCGTCGCCGCGGCGGCGACAGCGAGGGCACGGTGCGTCTTCTTGCTGCCAGTAATCATCGAAACTCTCCTTAAGCTTTGAGGAATAGTTCAATTGATGACCGAGCTTGAGTCTGTAGGGCACTTCGTCACAGAGCTTGGTGCTTGGACCCTCCTGATTGATGATTTTTGAGTTATATGACCGACTGTCAGTGCGACTTTAGCGCCCTGCAGTCTGCCGCGCCACTGGCGTTGTCGGCGAGCCACCGCGGCGGACGGGGCGCAGGCCCGCGCGAGCGACCCACTTGACTACTGCAAGCGCCTCACGCCCTGCAGGCGCCCTTGTGCCGGGCCGGTTGCCGCGGTGCGCAGCAACCCCCTGGCTGGCGACCAGACCTCCCGAGCACTGCTCGTCGGGCCTGACGCCGCTACCTGAGCTGTCTAGCGAACGCTCTGCCCGTTTGTTTGCTGCACACGACGGTACGGCAGATACTGCGGCGTCCACATCGTTGCGTCAATGCACCGCCCGATGTCGCCGTCGCTCATGCTCGCCACCAGGCCCTCTCGTATGGCCTCGCGCGCCACGGCGATGGCCACCTGGCGCGATACGACCCGCACCTGCCGCAGAGACGGGAGCAGTGATGCACCGGGATCATTGTGCGCCGGTGACATGTCGCTCAAGGCGCGTGCCGCCGCCACGAACATCGAATCGGTGACACGCGGTGAGCGCATGGCAAGCACGCCCAGGCCGATGCCGGGAAAAATATACGAGTTGTTACACTGTGCGATCTCGAAGCGCTTGCCGCCGTACTCCACTGGATCAAACGGGCTGCCTGTCGCGACGACCGCGCGTCCCTCGGTCCACTGGATCAGGTCGCTGGGCAGCGCCTCGCACTTCGATGTCGGATTGGAGAGCGGAAGTATGACCGGGCGCTCGACGTGACGTGCCATCTCACGCACGATCTCCTCGTTGAAGGAGCCCGCCTGCGCGGCAGTTCCGATCAACAGTGTCGGGTGCACCTGCCGGACCACATCCAGCAGCGCCGGCGCCTCGCCAGAGCCTCCCCTGCCCTGAATGGCCGACAGGGGCTGGGCGTAGACCCTCTTCTGCGCATCCAGGTCGCGACGGCCCTCATGCACCAGGCCCTGGCTGTCCACCAGCCAGATACGGGCTCGCGCCTGCTCCTGCGTCAGGCCGTCTGCGATCATGGTGGTGACGATCGCCCCGGCGATGCCCACCGCCGCGGACCCTGCGCCGAAAGCAACGACGCGCTGCTCGCTCATCCTGACGCGCGTGACCGCCGTGCTTGCCAGGACAGCGGCCAGCGTGACGGCCCCGGTACCCTGGATGTCGTCATTGAAGGAGCAGACGCGATTGCGATAGCGCTCGAGCAGCCGGGCTGCATTGCCCTTGGCGAAGTCCTCCCACTGGAGCAGCACGCACGGAAAGCGCCGGTTGACTGCGCCGATGAAGGCCTCGATGAAATCATCGTAATCCGATCCGCGCACGCGCTCGTGGCGCCAGCCCAGATACAGGGGGTCATCCAGCAGCTGGGAATTGTTCGTGCCGACGTCAAGGCAGATGGGCAAGGTCGAGGCCGGATGAATTCCGGCGCACACGGTGTACAGCGACAGCTTGCCCACCGGGATACCCATGCCGCCGATGCCCAGGTCGCCCAGGCCCAGGATGCGTTCGCCGTCGGTGACGACGATCACCTCGATGTCATTCTCGACACCCGCGAGCAGCGCATCGATCTCGTCCCTTTGCGGGTAGGAAACATAGAGCCCGCGCGGGCGGTGATAGATGCGGCTGTATGCCTGACAGGCGGCCCCGACCACCGGCGTGTAGATGATCGGCATCATCTCGGTCAGGTGCTCGCTGACCAGGCGGTAGAACGCGGTCTCGTTGCGGTCCTGGAGCGCGCTCAGGTATGTGTAGCGCTCGAGCTCCGAGGTCTTGGCCTTGTAGTTGCCGTAGATCCGCGTCAGCTGTGCCTCCAAGGCCGACACGGCTGGGGGCAACAAGCCATCGAGCCCAAAGTCGCGGCGCTCCTGCGGCGTGAACGCCGTCCCCTTGTTGAGCATCGGGTCCTCAAGCAACGAGCGCCCGCTCGATGCCGTTGCCAGATACATCTCACCCGTCGCCAGATCGCGATGAATTGAAAACGGCCTGCTCACTTAGCCCTCCGAGCGCGTCGATCACGAAGGCTCAAACGGTAGAGTCTGGCGAAATTCTCACACCATGGCCTCACTACCCGAGTGCCGCAACCGCCCCTCGGACAGCCATTCAAGTCGCTGTCATGTGTATTCTTCATTTGCGGTGTGTTCTTCATTTCCACGCCCGTCGCCGGGAACGGCGCAGACTTCGATCTCCGCGACACACTCGACAAAATCTGCGCACGCTTTCCCGGACTGCAGCGCGCGCAGGCTCCGGCTCGCCAGCCGTCCGATGCGGCTCGCTCGAAGCTACGCACTGCCGCCCCCATCATTCGCCGCTCCAAGCGCGCCAGCAGCTGGCACCGTGCCGGTGCAAAGAGCGAGCGGCGGTACAGGCCTTCAGGAACCACCGGCGGCCCTGTGGATAGCGGCCCTGATGCGTGGATAAGTGCCACAACGACAGAGATTCCCGCTCATTGCGGCGTCCACATCGGCATCGCTCGGCCGCGCAACCTTCCTGAGCAGGGCGCAGGCCGACATGAGCTGACCGCTCTGGCAGTAGCCACACTGCACGACATCGAGCTCGGTCCAGGCCCGGCGCAACGCCTCGATATGCGGTCCTGTCACACCCTCGATCGTGGTGACCTCGCGGCCCTGGACGGCGGAAACAGGGATCACGCAGGAGCGAATCGCCGCGCCGTCCAGGTGCACGGTGCAGGCTCCGCACAGCGCCCTGCCGCAGCCGAACTTTGTGCCGACGAGCTTGAGCTCAGCTCGTAGCACCCACAGGAGCGGCGTGTCCGGCTCGGCGCGCACGCTCACCGGTCGTCCGTTGACTGTGAATGAGGTCATGGCTCGAGCGCTCAGGCCAGGCGCAAGGGCAACGAGCGCAAGCGCTGCCCGGTGAGGGTGAAGAGCGCATTGGCAAGGGCCGGGGCAATCGGCGGTGTCGCGACCTCGCCCACACCCTGCGGATGCTCGTTGCTTGCGATGATCTCCGTCTGGATCGCCGGGCACTCGTTCATCCGCAGGGGCTCGTACGCATCGAAGTTGTGCTGTTGCACGCGGCCGCTTTCGACCGTGATCTCCCCGCGTAGCGCTGCCGACAGACCGTAGATCAGCCCACCCTCCACTTGCTGGCGGATGAGATTCGGGTTGACCGGCAGGCCGCAGTCGAGGACGCACACCACCCTGTGCACGCGTATCTGCTTGCCGGCTCCCAGGGAAACTTCAACAACCTGCGCGATGACACTGCCGAAAGCACGGTGCAGCGCCATGCCGCGCGCAACTCGAGCGCCATCGGGCGCCACGGCGAGCGGCGTGCCCCAGCCTGCAAGCTCGGCGGCCCGGTGCAGGACACGTGTCATACGCGGGTTGTCGGTGAGCAGGGCGGCACGGAAGGCGATCGGGTCGGCACCCGCCGCTGCAGCGGCCTCATCGATGAAGCTCTCGGTGAAGAAGGCGTTCTGCGAATGCGCAACCGAACGCCAGATGCCCACGGGCACCGGGTAATCGCAGCTCACATAGCTGACCTTCGCGTTCGGGAAGGCATAGCCCGTATCGTAGGCGCCAAGCAGCAAGGTCCCCTGGAGAAAGGCCGGTGTGCCCATGCTCGGACCCGCACTCGTGGACTCCCACGCGATCAAGCGGCCGTGCTCATCGAAGCCCGCCTTCTGGCGCGCCACGACTGCAGGGCGATAGAAATCGTGCGTCATGTCCTCTTCGCGCGACCAGAGCAGCTGCACGGGTGCGCCCTGAGCCTCGCGTGCCACAAGGGCGGCCTGGACGAGGAAGTCAGTGCAGTAGCGGCGTCCGAACCCGCCACCCAGGTAAGGTACGACCAGCTGGACCGCCTCGCTCTTGATGCCAAGGGCCTTGCCGATCGCGGCGCGAGCACCGCCTGGGGCCTGCGTGGCGGCCCAGACTCGCGCGCTACCCTCCTTGACCTGGACCGTGCAGTTCATGGGTTCCATCGTGGCATGCGCGAGCAGCGGCGCGCGGTACTCCGCGCTCAGGGTCCTGACGGCCGCCTTGAAAGCCCGAGCCACATCACCGTTCGTAAGGTGAGCCTTGCCCGGCTGGGTATCGAGCGCGCGCAGCAGCGCGGCATCGATGCTCTGCGATGAGACGTGGGCTGCAGCACCGGGGTCCCATTCGATGCTGACCTTCTTGAGCGCCTGCATCGCGCGATACGGGCTGTCGGCTATCACCGCCACGCCGCCGGAGGTCTTGCCCGTGCCCACGATGCCGGCGGGCAAGGGACCGAACGACACCACGTGGCTCACGCCTGGTAGCGTGCGGGCGACCGAGGCATCGAAGCGCGCAACCTGGCCACCAAGCGTCGGACACATCGCAACGCTGGCATAGAGCAGCCCCTCCGGCAGGGCATCGATGCTGAACAGCGCCGACCCGTTCAGCTTTGCAGCGCTGTCGATGCGGGTCATGGGCTTGCCGATCAAGCGGAACCGGGCCGGGTCCTTGAGCGCCACCCTCTCGGGCACGGGCAAGCGGGCAGCGCGGGCCGCAAGCTCGCCGAAGGTGGCGCGGCGACCGGATGAATGCACGACCAGGCCTGCCTGCGTGTGGCACTCGGACAGGGGCACCTGCCAAGCGCTGGACGCGGCGGTGAGCAGCAGTACACGCGCCGAGGCGCCGGCTTCCCGCAGGGGCAACCACTGGTCCTTCACGCTCGAGGAGCCGCCGGTTCCGCTCATACCGGGGATCGCACGCAGCAGCTTGCCCGCCAGGTGCCGGGTCGCACGCTTCATCCAGCCATCATCCTCGGGCTGGAAGGGCAAGGAGTCGAGCACCGCCGCCTGGTTGTTGTAGATAGGATCGTCGCCGCTTTGCTCCAGCCGGATCTTCGTCCAGTCCGCATCCAGCTCCTCGGCGAGCAGCATGGCGAGGCTCGTGTGCACACCCTGGCCCATCTCGGACTGCGACATCACGAGAGTGACGGTTTCATCGGCAGCGATCTTGACCCAGCCGTTGAGCGCCACCTGACCGCGCTTGACATCAAGGGGCCGCGCAGTGAGCAGCCGCGCGCGCTGCGGCAGAGCCGCCCAGCCGACCACCAGCGCGCCGAGGGCACCCGCGCCGCCCAGGACGACAAGGCGGCGCGTGATGCGTGGCCGGCCGTCAGGGCACCGCACAGAGGCATCGAGAAGCTGAGTTTCGCTCGGCATGGCCACTGAAAGGTTGTCTGGAATGGACAAAGAGCCCCTGCAACAAGAAGGGGCTTGTCCCCACGGGACACGCACATCGCCTCGCCTGGGATCGCGCTCAGCAGCGCTCCAGGGCCTGTTGGCCTTAAGATCCAGTCGTCACTGAAGCATCGCGCATGCCCGCCACGCGCAGGCTAGCTCACTCGCCTGCCATGCGCTGCCGCAAGGCCAACTGGCATCGTGCGCGTACGGCTCCGCAGCGTGGATCAGCGCCGTGTGAACCTGTGACAGCGACGTGAGCTCGCGCTACAGCGAGGCCGAGCAATCCTGCGGCCCCCAGTTAGCGGGCTTAGCGGCCCCACCCTCTCACCGCCTTGAGAGTCCCGCTCGCAACCAGCGCGCCGGCGGACGGTGCGCACCACGCAGGTTGGGTGGGGCGCACCGTCGCGGGCTTCACCTTGGGACCCTACACGGCTCGTAGCCGGGTACCTTCTCGCCCAGATGGATGTCGCGCGTGGCCACCCAGCCAGATCCCTTGCGCTGCGGCGTCACCACAGCCGGACCGCCCGCGCCAGGGGCTTCCCGCTCGCGCTCCGCGGCGCTCAGACGCTGGAACATCGGATCATCGGTGAACCACACCTCGTCGATGACGTAGGTAGCGCACCCCGGCTCGATCACGTGCATGTGGATATGCTGCGGGATGGTAGAGTTCGGATAGTTGCCCGGACGGATCGTGTCGAAAGTATAGCGGCCCTGTGCATCGCTGCGCGCCCAGCCGC
>Ga0123356_10004648_pt1 | contig 14146 bp, 10 predicted proteins | sample TergutEmb28metaG_2_FD_92546 | JGI IMG/M metagenome (GOLD analysis project Ga0123356, IMG submission 92546) | Embiratermes neotenicus P3 segment gut microbial communities from Petit-Saut dam, French Guiana - Emb289 P3 | ecosystem: Host-associated > Arthropoda: Insects > Digestive system > Gut ...
AGCAACTCCGGCTTTTCACCACTGGCACCACACCAACGACGGCCCGGCTTATGTGAATAAGAATTACGCGCCTCTTCTGCCGTGGGTCGATCGTTTGTTCGGCACTCTCTACCTGCCGAAAGACAAACAACCGGCGCACTACGGAATCAACGAGACCCTTCCCACCAGCTTCTTGGGCCAATTGGTCCGGCCGTTCTTGATCTCGCCGGGCGCGACAGCCTCGCAACCAGTCATTCAGCGTCACGGTCGTGATCTTGATCTGACGATAGAAAGATGAGTGTGAGACGAGTAGTGCTCTTGACGCTCTTGGCCGTGGCTGTGTCGACAGCTGCGTGGGCCGACGATTACGGTGCAGTATCAAACCGAGATTCCCGAACCACGGGTGGAATGAATTGAATTTCGCATTCGCCTGGGGCGCTGCTGAAGTTGTCGACGCAGGGTGCAAGGGCGGCATCTGCGGCAAGTCTCCTCGGCGCTAGGCAGCGCCGCGTCGCAATTGGGACCGCGGCCATCGGATGGGCGGTCCTGCTGAACAAAGGTTTGGGCTGCCCTATAGGGAAGGCAGGGGCCGTGTTGGAGCAGGGCTGGGGGCTGAGGGTAAGTCGTGGTGGTGTATGCCAGGCACTGCAACGGATGGCGCAGAAGGCCGAACCCGCCTACCAAAGTATGCTGCAGCGGATTCGTGCTGCGCCCAGCCTAACCGCCGACAAGACTGGGTGGAAGTGGCGGCGCACCTGTGGTGGATGGGAGTGTTTTGCCGTGCGCAGGTGACGGTGTATGCCATCCCAGCCCGGACGTGGGTTTGGGCAAACCGCTGCAGTCTTGGGCGGAAGCTTTCGCTGGATTTCAGGTGCTTGATGGTTGGCAGGTGTATCGCCTAGTGGGTGCGCCTTCCATCAGACTTGCCTGGCCCATCTATTGCGTCGCTGCAGCGAGATGATCTTGTGGCTGGATCGGGATTCCGAGAGTTTCCCCGCCGCGTGCAGGAGATCCTGCAGCCTATGCCTCTCTTCCTTAGTGAGAGCTGTGCCAATACTCGAAGGCTCGCGCCCTTGCCGTGGGCACCAAAACCGGAGGTTATGACACAAACCATGACACCAACACCCAGCCTGAGAGCGCTCGCATTTGTCTAAGGTGTTGAAAAGATGGTAGGCCCGAATGGATTCGAACCATCGACCTCTTCCGTGTCAAGGAAGCGCTCTGGACCAACTGAGCTACGGGCCTGCAGGCGAACTCCTCAATTCTAACGGTCAACAGGCGATTCCGGCAACGTTTCGAGTGGAATTTCGATCCGCGATCACCGCCCAATCGTCGGGCGTCGGAGTCGAGTGGACGATTGTCGAAGAACGATCCGCTCTCCGTGTACTATTCCAGCGAGCGTATATTTTCTACAGGCCCTGATGGAAAGAAGAAATTTTCTTAAACTCATTACTCTCAGCGGCGGCGCCGCTGCCCTGCCAACTGAGTGGTTGCTGGCTGAGCCATGGTTCGCCACCCAGGCATCCACCGGCACGAGTCCAATCCTTTTCAACCAGCTGGGATACCTGCCTAATGCGCCCAAGCTCTTCACGCTTCGAGAAGCTTCTGCAACGTTTTCGGTTCGGGGAACCGGCGGCAGTACCGTTCTCGTCGGCAAACCGGGCGCTTCAGTCGAAGATTCCGCTTCGGGCGATCATATTCAAATCTGCGATGTCTCTCCTCTGCGCCAACCCGGCAGCTATATTTTCAAAACCGACACCGCCCAGAGCGCGCCCTTCGAAATCGGAAATGACGTTTACCGGCAAGCTCTTTGGCTCACCATGCGCAGCTACTACGGCCAGCGCTGTGGATCGAATGTCGACCTCGGTGGTGGATACTCTCATCCCGCCTGCCACCTGAATGCAGAGTTCCATAAGTCCTCGGGCAAAACCGGCCCCGCGAAGAATCACGGGGGGTGGCACGATGCCGGCGATTACGGCCGCTACGTCGTGAACTCCGGTATCTCCACAGGCACACTGCTGTGGACATGGGAACTATCAAACCCAGCGGTGCGCAAGCTCGATCTCAAGATTCCCGAGTCCGGGGGAAAGATTCCAGACTTCCTCGCCGAAATCCGCTGGAACCTCGACTGGATGCTCACCCTGCAGGACGAAGACGGGGGTATCTGGCACAAGCAGACGAGCGAGAATTTCAGCCCCTTTGTCATGCCGCAAGACGACCACCTCACCAGCTACGTCATCGGCACCGGGTTGGCACCGTACAAAAGCACTTGTGCCTCGGCCGATCTGGCTGCGGTGGCGGCAGTCGCTGCGCGCTGCTACGGCCCCTATGACGATGCCTACGCCAAAACCTGCCTGGAGGCCGCAAAACGCGCCTTTGCCTGGGCCGCGAAAAATCCCGATGTAAGCTTCAACAATCCCGAAGGCGTTCACACGGGAGAGTACGGCAATGCGGATTGTCGCGACGAATTGCTATGGGCGGCGGCCGAACTCTGGCGCACTACCGGCGACGAGCAATATCGCAAAGCGTTCGAGTCTGGCATTGCCTACCTTCGAACCGAAGGCGGCCTGAAGATCAAGACTCCCGGCTGGAATCAACTATCCGCGCTCGCGCTGTGGACTTACGCCATATCCGACAGGAAAAATGCCTCAACTCAGCTGGTGGCGCAGATTCGCGAATCGAGCGCACGAGCAGCCGAAGGGCTCGTCGAGAATAGCCGCCAGAACGGCTACGGCAATACCCTGTCGCTCTCCGACTATGTCTGGGGGTCGAACGGAGTCGCCGCCAATCAGTCTCTGCAACTGATGGTCGCCGATCACCTGCAGAAAAAAGACGAGTTTCGCCAGGCGGCCGCCGAGAACCTGCACTATCTGGTCGGGCGCAATTGCTGGGATCTGTCATGGGTTACGCAGCTGGGGCGCAAGCCCTTCGAACATCCTCACCATCGCCCCAGCGGCGCCGACAATGTTCCCGCCCCCTGGCCGGGCTTGCTCTCCGGCGGACCCAACGCTCATCCCGTCGACCCTCCAGGACGCCTCATGCCGCAACGCCCGCCCATGCAAATGTACAAAGACGAGCAGGCCGCTTATTCGATGAACGAAGTCGCGATCAACTGGAACGCCCCGCTGGTCTTCCTGCTCGCCGCCCTGAATAACGAATAACGAATGAGGATGCCGCGCCGGAGGCTTCTAGGAGGCCTGAGACAAGGAAGCAGATTTCTCCGCAACCCGACGATAGAGTTCCGGCGCGCGAATTCGCCGGCAGAGTTCCTCGAACCCTGGTCGCGGTCGATTCCATAAAAGCTCCCCAACTGACTCAAACACCGGCACATCGAGCCGCAAGGTAGCGAGCTTGCGAAACAACAGAGCCTCATCCCAGGCGTTGAACAATGCCTCGGCCAGCGGCCGCGCCCGCTTGATCGAGGGATGCCAATGCTTCCAATCTTTCGGAATGTCCTCCAGATGCGCATAGCGAGCGAGCACCGCCGCGGCTCCCTTCTGCCCCCAGCCGGTAACGCCCGGATATCCGTCAGCACTATCCCCGATGAGCGCCAGAAAGTCAGGGATCGACGCCGGCTTCACTCCAAACTTCGCTTCCACCCCCGCCTCATCGCGCACAATCTCACGCCGGCGATCCAATTGCACGACCCGCGTGGCCATCACACTCTGTGCCAGATCCTTGTCGGGAGTGCAAATGAACACCTGCTTCACACGTTCATCGACGGCAGCTTTTGCCGCGGCCGCAGCCAACGCGTCATCCGCCTCGAAGTAAGTTTCCGGCCACACCACGACGCCCATCGCCGTCAGGGCCTCCTCCAGAATCGGGAACTGCGAGAGCAACTCCGGCGCCACGCCCTCGCTCGTCTTGTATCCGGAATAAAGTTCATTGCGAAACGACTCGACGACGTGATCGGTAGCCACGCCAAGATGAGTCGCCCCCGCCTCGATCATCGAGAAGACCGATCCCAGTACGCCGCGAACCGCACCAATCTCCTGCCCGCCCGCATCCGTGGCGGAAGGCACGGCAAAGAAATAGCGGAACAATTCGTAGGTGCCATCGATGAGGTGAACGTCCATGAAAGTCGGCGCCTTCCGATACCAGGCTAAGCGCCATCCATCGCCATGAACAGATTGTTCAACGACTCCGCCAGTGTCGGGTGCGCGTAAGTTGCATCGCGCAGCGCCGTGTAGGGCAGCCTGCCCATCATCGCAGTCTCCAGCACTGACATAATCTCTCCGCCTTCGATCCCAAGCACGGCTGCTCCGAGAATCTGATTGGTCTCCGCATCCACCACGGCTTTCATGAACCCGCGCGTCTCGTCGACTTCGAGCGCACGGGCCACGGAGCTCATCGGCAATTTCGCAACGCGAATCTTGCGCCCCTGGGCCCGCGCCGCGGTCTCGCTCAACCCCACTCGCCCCAGTTGCGGATCGATGAACAGTGTATAAGGTACCTGCCGGTGCTTGGTGGACCGCGACTTGTGCTCCAGCAGGTTCGCGCGCAGAATCCGAAAGTCGTCGTAGGAGATATGGGTAAACGCCGGGCCGCCCTTGATGTCGCCGAGCGCAAACACACCCGCAGCCGAAGTTTCCAGCCGCTCGTTCACCCGGATGAACCCGCGCTCATCGGTTTCAATTCCCGCCGCCGCCAAATTGAGTGTATCGGAATTGGGTACCCGTCCCGTCGCAACCAGCAGATGCGATCCCACCAGAATCGTCGATCCGTCCTTGGACTCGATCTCCAGCCGAACCGCCCCGCCCGCATGATCGGCGTACTTGGCCTGGGCGCTGAGCACGACATCGAGGCCATCTGCGCGCAGAATCTTCGCCACTTCTTCCGCGACGTCCGCATCCTCGCGAGTTAACAACTGCCCCCCCGTGTGAACGATCGTCACGCGGCTGCCAAACCGCCGGAAGAGCTGCCCAAATTCCAGGCCGATATAGCCGCCGCCTAGAATCAAAAGATGATCGGGAACAGTTCCCAACTCCATGATCGACTCGTTGTCGAGCGTGGGGACCTGATCGAGCCCTTCCAGCGCAGGCTGCGAGGCCCGCGTGCCGGCATTGATAAAAATGCGATTCGCGGCCAGTGTTCGCTCTCCCCGATCCTTGAGCCGGACCTGGACTACCCTGGACTCAAGGAAACGAGCATCCCCGAGCACGAGTTCCAGATTCTGAGTCTTCGCAATCCGACTCTCGTACCCGCCCCGAAAGCTCTCGACAATGTCGCGCTTGCGCTGACGAACCTTTTCGAGGTCAATGGAAACCGCCCCCACCTGCACGCCGTAGTCCGCCGCCCGCCGCGCCAGGTAAGCCACCCGGCCGCTCGCCACCATAGTCTTGGTGGGGGTGCATCCCTCGTTGATGCATGTGCCTCCCACGTGCTTGCGTTCAACCAGAGCGGTGCGCATTCCCGCCTTTGCCAGTTCGATGGAAAGCGGCGTCCCACCCTGTCCGGAGCCGATGACGATCGCGTCGTAGAGTTGCATGTGGCGAAGCTTTCTGAGCGATCTCTGCGAGCCCTCAGCGATCTCTGCGGTAAAGGTTCCTGCCAGCGGCTCTCGGTGAAAGGTTCACGCTGCGGCTCCGAGAAGGAAGGTTCGGAATTAGTTGGCAGCTGCCGTCAGCGGCAGCCAGACTTGGAAGCAGGTATCCCCGGGCTTGGAGCGGACTTGAATACTACCGCGATGTTTCCGCACAATTCGCTGTACTATATCGAGGCCCAACCCCGTGCCCTCGCCCACTCCCTTGGTGGTGAAGAACGGTTCGAAAATGTGGGGGAGGACTTCCGGAGAAATTCCCGGGCCATTGTCGCCAATCTCCACCACCGCGCACCCATCCTGCTGGTAGGTGCGCAGCCGCAGGTCGCCCTTTCCACCCATGGCGTCAATGGCGTTATCGATGATGTTGGTCCAGACCTGATTCAGCTCGCTCCCAAACGAATTCACCAGAAGCGGCGTCTTGTCGTAATCGCGCTCCACCGAAACGCCGCGCTTCAACTTGTGATGCAAAATAGTCAGTGTGTTTTCCAGAGTTTTCACGATGTCCACGTTCTGTTTCGGCGCCTGATCCATGAAGGTGTATTCCTTGATGGCGCCCACGAGATCTGAAATTCGTGAGGTACAGTTTTCAATTTCTCTGAGCAGTCCCGCAATCTCGACCGAGGCGGAAATCCTCACCAGTGCCGCCCGGGCCGTGTCGTTACCGAGGGTGGCAAACAAACGCTCCAGCGCTTCGGGCTTGAAATTCCTCCGGGCCAGGTCCGCGGCAAGCTGCCACAAATCGTTCTGCCCGTGGCTGCGCAGCAGCGAATCGATCTCATCCTCGAGCGCACTGGCGCTGAGTGGATCCGGCGGAGGCCCGTCGGCCTGCATCAGCGATGACTCCAGCCGCTCAATCTCCGCCTTCTGCTCCGGGGTCAGCTGGCGCCTGCCCAGCTCATGACTGGCGTTCTTGAGACGCTTCAGCAAATCGCGGAGCTGGCTGCTGGCCCGCTTTGCCGCCGACGCCGGATTGTTCAGTTCATGCGCCAGGCCTGCCGAAAGCTTGCCCAGCGCGGCCAGCCGCTCGCGCTGCTGCTCGAGGCGCGTAGTCTCGCGGATTCGATCGGACATGAGCCCGACCAGCCGCGTCGTCAACTCTGGACTCTTGCGGACCAGCTCGGGAAATTGCGACGACGGAAATCGCAGCCCCCACGCATCCGTCAGCGCCCGCAGGCCCACCGGATAAGTCTTCATGCGCGAGAAGGGCAGAACTCCGCCGACTGCGCCGGGCTTTTGGTCCCACACAACGGTTTCGCCGGCGAATTCGCCGCGCACTTGCAACTGTCCCTCCAGCAACACAAACATTGCATTCGCCGGATCCCCCTGCCGCACCAACGTCTCGCCCGGCCGCAGCCGCAGCTCCTCGGACTTGCTCAGAAACCAGTTCACCTGGTCATCGGGAATCCCGGCAAACACTGGCACGTTCCGCAGAAGTTCGAGAGTCTCAGCCATTACACCTTGCTCAAGTACTGATGAATGAATTGCACCGCAACCGATCCCTCACCCACCCCCGAGGCCACGCGCTTTACCGACCCATGGCGCACATCGCCCACGGCAAAAACGCCGGCAATGTTAGTCTCCAGCAGATAGGGATCGCGCTCAAGCGTCCATCCCTTCGGCCGCTTCCCGCCCGACGTCAAGTCAGGCCCGGTAAGAATAAATCCGCGATCGTCGCGCTCTACGGTGCCCGCCAGCCAGTCGGTTCGCGGCAGCGCACCGATAAAAATAAACATCGAGGTCGCGGGCACGCGCTCCACTTTACCAGTATCGGAGCACAGCACGGAAAGTTCTTCCAGATGCGTGTCCCCATGCACTTCAGACACGCTGGCATGCTTCCACAACTGGATACTCGGTGTCTGCTCGATTTGATCGATCAGATACTGCGACATGGTGCTCGAAAGCGAATCTCCACGCACAAGGATTACGACCTTTTCCGCGAACTTCGAGAAATTCATCGCGGCCTGTCCGGCGGAATTTGCAGCGCCAACCACGTACACGATCTCGCCCTTGCACGACAGTGCCTCGGATGTTCCGCCGCCATAATAAACGCCTGCCCCCTGCAGCCGGTCAATCCCCGGAGCTTCCAACCGTTTCCACTGCACGCCCGTCGCAATCATCAAGGCCTGACAGGAAATCTCGCTGTCATCCGCCAGCTTGATGATCCGGTACGACCCTTCCGTCCGCATGCTCACCACCGACTGCGGCATGAGAATCTCGACCCCAAATCGCTTGGCTTGCACCACTGCGCGCCGCGCCAGATCGCCTCCGCTCAGCCCGCTCGGAAATCCCAGGTAATTCTCAATCCGCGAACTCATTCCGGCCTGCCCGCCGGGAGCCTCGCGCTCCACGATCACGGTGTGCAATCCCTCAGAAGCTCCGTATACAGCCGCGGCCAGCCCGGCCGGCCCTCCGCCCACAATAGCCAGATCGTAAAACGTGGTTTTCGCACGCGTGCGCAGACCTACCTTCTGCGCCACCTGCGTGGGTTCGACGTTCAGCATCGTCGCGCCATCGGGAAACAGCACCACCGGAAGCTCGCTTGAATCCGACCCCAAAACTTCCAGCAAGGTCTTCGTCTCCGGATCGCTGGCCGAGAAATCCACATCAATCCACTGATAGGGAACGAGGCTGCGCGCCAGAAAATCGCGCAGTTCGTAACAGCGCGGCGACCACCGCGTGCCCAGCACACGAATTCCCTGAAATGGCGGGTGGTAACTCGCGGCCCAGTCATCCAGCAGATCGGTGAGCTGGGGATACAAGTGCTCAGCGGGCGGATCCCAGGGCTTCATAAAGAAGTAATCAATGTTCGCCTGATTGATCGCGTTGATCGCCGCGTTGGTATCGGCATATGCCGTCAGCAGCGCGCGCTTCGCATTCGGATAGATCGCCCGCGCAGCCTGCAGAAAATTCACGCCATCCATGTGCGGCATCCGCTGATCGGCCAGGAGCAGCGCCACTCCGTCATTGCGGACCTTCAGCCCCTTCAGCAAGTCGAGTGCCGCTTCCGGACCATCGCTGCTGATCACGCGATACTCCGCGCCATACTGCGACCGCAGATCGCGCTCGATTGTTCGCAGCACATCCAGATCGTCATCCACCGTCAACAAAATAGGTTTCGCCATGACCGCCTTGTGGACCACTCGAGACTTCTGAAATGGGAATGTTTTCTAAGTTAAAGACTTTAGATACTCAAACCGGCGATTTGGTCGCGCCAACCTGCTGGTCGGAGCCTCAATCTGCCAGTTCACCGGCTTCGACCTCGTCCACATAACACCACATCCACGATTCCCCTGGTTCATTCGAACGAATCAACGGGTGCTTGGTTTTATGAAAGTGTTTCGTCGCGTGCTTGTTCTTCGAGGAATCGCAGCATCCTACATGCCCGCACGAGAGACACAGCCGCAGGTGAACCCAGGTGTCGCCAGTCTTCACGCAGTCTTCGCAAACGTGTTTGTCGGTGCTCCGGACCTTGATCTGATCCAGATGTGTGCATTGACTTCGCATCTGACCTCCAGTCGATCCCGCCCGAGTCGAGTGACCACCGTCAAAAATAGTGCTCGGAGGTTCTTTTCATTCGTGGTTCGTCTAGATTATCTCTCTTGTCTGCTGACGGGCGCATCCACGATCCTTGTGGGCCGCCGTTCCTGGGAAGGTTGGGCGCTGGCCGGCGTCAACTGCTTCATCCGGTGCGTCACTGGGCTGCGCCCGGCACAGTTGGGACTTATCCCCGCCAACGTCTTCGGTATCGTGGCTAGCGCAATTCAATCTCCGGGCCTGGCGCCAATCTTGAATCGACAGGCGTGCCACCCTTACTCGGCGATCAGCAGATTCTCTGCGAACGGCCACTGCTCGTCAACCCATTGCACCTCGCAGCGGAAGCCCGCCGCCCTTGCCATCTCGTAGATCTCCCCCAGCCCATACTTGTGGCTGCTCTCCGTCCAGATGGTCTCGCCTTGCTGAAACTCAACCACGACTTCAGCCGCGGGGATGCTCACGATCTGCCGCCGCCGCGATTCCAGATGCATCTCCACGCTCCGCGCCTCTTCATTGATGCGAGCCAGGTGGGCAAACTGGCTCAGATCAAAGTCGGCGCCCAGCTCCCGGTTCACGCGTGCCAGCAAATTCAGGTTGAACGCCGCCGTCACTCCCAGCTCGTCACTGTAAGCTCGCAGCAACTCTGCGCTCGACTTCTCCAGATCCGTTCCCAGCAGCAGGCAATCCCCGGGCTGCAGAATGCACCGCACATCGGACAAAAACTTCACTCCCGCCGGCCGGTCAAAATTCCCAATCGTGCTGCCCAAAAAAAGCACCAGCAACTGCTCCCCGCTCTTGCGAAATGCCGCCACTTCGAGCAAGCCATCCAGATACTCTCGTTCAAATCCCACGATGCTGATCGCGTCAATATCGCTCAGCTCGCGCTCGCACATCACCAGCGCCGAGTGCGATATCTCCACCGGATAGTAGGACGTGCGCTGTCTGCGGCAGAACGCCTCCAGCAGCCAGCGAGTCTTTTTCCCGCTGCCGCTGCCCAGCTCCGCGATGGCAACGGGGCCGGCGACGACGCGCTCCGCGATATCATCGGAGTATCGGCGGAGCAAGCGCTCGTCTGCCCGGGTCAGGCCGTATTCCGGCAGGTGACTGATCACCTCAAAAAGCGCCGACCCCACGTCGTCGTAAAGATATTTCGATGGAAGTTCTTTCTGCCCCGCCCGGGCTAATCCCGCGCGCACTTCGGTTGCAAATTCGTACTCCACATTGCTAGGGATTGCATGAACCAGCATGGACCAACTCCTCGAATCAGACATTCACACAGCGGAATCCCGCATACACGTACTGGTAGTGCCCCTGGAACCAGTTGCGAAATGTGGGACGCAGCATGCAGGCGGCCGTGCGCGGCGAGCCGCCCTTCAAGACGAAGTGTTTGCCATCAAAAAAATTTGCAGAGTACCCGCGATAAAACGGAAAGGCCTCAAACCCGGGGAACGGCGCGAACGGGGTTGAAGTCCATTCCCACCCGTTCCCCAGCATGCCCTCCACTCCAAACCCGCTCTGCCCTCGCGGATGGGCATTCACCGGGGCGGGTTCCCACCGTTCAAGATCAAAATTTCCCCGGCTCGAATTCGGCGCCTCGTCGCCCCAGGGATAAAACCTCTCGCTTCCGTCCGCACTTCCGTAAGCCGCGCGATGCCACTGCGCTTCCGTAGGAAGCGTCTTTCCGGCCCAGCGCGCGTACGCCCCAGCCTCGGCGTGACTCACGTACACCGGCCAATCCAGGGGAAGCGGAACTTCGGCAAACATCGTGCGCGCAAGCCATCCTTCGCCCGCGCGCTTCCAAAACACCGGATGCGAGACGCGGTTCGCGTTTTTCCAATTCCAATCGTCTTCACTCCAGAGCCGGCGGTTTTCATATCCGCCCGAGCCCATGAATTCAAGGAACTGCCCATTGGTCACCATGTATCGATCGATGGCGAACGCCGGCACCTGGGCCGGGTGTGCCTCGAATTCGTTGTCCCAGCCAAAAACGCCCGCGTGGCGCGGCAATCCGAGGGTCGCCGTTCCGGCAAGGATCGCAATCATGGACGAAACAAGCGGAGAAGGGGCTAAAAGCGGCGGGGTGGTTTGGGGGGACTTTCTTTCGTAGGGCAACTGATGCAGCATGTACGCCAGCGTCTCGACATGCATCAGCCGATGCTCAATCGCCACGTCGAGCAAGGTGTCGAGCGAAAAGCCGTCGCGCATTGGCGAATCGTAATCAAGATTTTCCGCCAGCTTTCCATCCAGCGCCTCGCGGATGTTCCGCACATAGTCGCGCACCACACCCAGAGGAGGCCAATCGTCAGGCTGATCTGTCGGCAGCCCACCACCTAGGGGATCGATGCCAAACGCAAATAAGCGGTCAAACTGCGGATGAAAGCTCTTCAACCCAAAGACGTTTTCGTGCAGCAGATTCCAATCAAACGCTTCCAGATGCCCGACATAAAAGATGATGCGGTGCCGCTCCGGAATCGGCCGTTCATAGATCGAGTCCGCGCGCACAACCTCGAAGAGCTGGTCACTTCTCTGGCGCGCATCCGCAATTCTTTCGAGCAGCGTCAGTCTCACATCGCTGTCGCGTTGAACGGTGAGCATAGACCCCCTCCTGGTGAGCATTTTCGGGAAGCAGCGAAACTGCTACGAAGGCGCGTAAAGGAAAGCACGGGCAGGTCGGCCTTTGCTGTCACGGCCGTTCTCTGAATACCGCCGCGGGACGGGGGTTCTGTGCCGCCGTCGATAAAGTGGAAAGACTATACACTCTCCAGCACCTCCCTCGCAACCGGGCCAACACGAGCAAAACCCTACACCACCGTGCCCGCTAAAATAAAACCATGCGCCTTCCTGTGTTTCATGTGGACGCATTCACCGCCCAGGTCTTCCACGGCAACTCCGCCGCCGTCTGCCTTTTGGACTCATGGTTGGATGACCGGCCACTCGAAAAAGTCGCGCGAGAAAGCAATCTTTCTGCGACCGCCTTCCTGGTGACCCGGGAGAACTCCCTAGATCTTCGCTGGTTTACCCCGCGCCGCGAAATCCGCCTGTGCGGCCACGCCACGCTGGCCACCGCCCATCTCATCTTCACCGTGCTGCGGCCGGACCTGGACGAGGTACACTTCACCACGCGCTTCAGTGGCGTACTCACGGCCAGAAAGGAGGGCAAACGAGTGGCGATGGATTTCCCGGCATTCGCTCCCGAACGCCGCGCCAGTGTTCCCCGAGACCTGCCCCGCGCCCTCGATCTGGAGCAGCCTCCGTCCGAGGTGCTCGAGGCCAACGACACCTGGATCGCGGTACTCGACGGTCCCGAGATCGTCCGCAGCATCCGGCCCGACTTCTCACGGCTGGAAAAGCTCCATCCCCACGCCGTTATCGTCACCGCGCCGGGAGATGACTCGGATTTCGTCTCGCGCTATTTCGCTCCCGGCTATGGCGTCCCCGAAGATCCCGTAACCGGCTCGGCACACTGTTCCCTGACACCCTACTGGTCCCAGCGCTTGGGAAAATCGCAGCTACACGCCCGCCAACTCTCCGAACGCGGCGGCGAACTGTGGTGTGAACTGGTGGGAGGGCGAGTCCTATTGAAGGGGAATGCCGTCGTCACCATGCAGGGATCGCTGACCATCTGATCGCGCTCCAGTTGGAGCGGACACCTATTTGAGGAGTTTCTTCTCCCGCAAGAATTCGCGCACCACCTCAGCGGCATCGCGATGCTGCCCATCCACGGCGTAGTTCATGCGCTGCATGTCGGCATCGGAAATCTTCCCGTCCAGTTCCGCCAGCGCCTCGGCCACTTCCGGATGCACCCGCACCATCTGCTGCCGCATCACCGGCACGGCCTCATAGGGAGGAAAGTAGTGCCGGTCATCCGCCAGCACCGCTAAATCCAGCGCAGGAATCAGTCCGTCCGTGGTGTTGCCCGCCGCAAAATCAATCTGATGATTCTTCAAAGCACGCGCCAGCAGCCCCAAATCCATAATCCGCGGCTGCTCGGCAAAATGCAGCCCGTAGGTCGCCACCAGTCCGCGAAATCCATCCGGCCGCTCCATGAACTCATACCCAAATCCTGCGCGCCACTGCGGAGCCCACCCGGCCGCCTCCGACAGGGTTCTGACATTGAGCCGCCGCGCATCCTCGCCGCGAATCTCCATGGCAAAGGTGTCGTTGAATCCCAGCGCCGGACCGAGCGTCAGTCCAAACCGCCGTTCATACTCGCTCTTCACCCGCTGATATACTTCGGCGCGGTCGCGGCCAGCATCCTGCTTCAGGACCGCAGTCAGCGCCGTCCCCGTATATTCGGGATAAACATCGATCCGCCCCGCCAGCAGTGCCTGGTGACAAATGTAAGTTCCGGCCAGATAAAACAGCCGCTCCACTTTCAGGTTCGTGTGCGACTCAATCTGCTGCGCCATCAGCTCGCCCAAAATGAATGACTCGGTAAAGTTCTTCGACCCCACCACAATGCGATTCGGGTGTGAAGACGAACAAGACATCAACCCGACCGTCAGCAGTAGCGCAATCAGACTCAATCGCCAGCGCTTCATCGCGGTCGCAGCCGCCCTTCCAGCCATCCCACGCCGAAGTCCGCGAGCAGGGCCAGAATCGCCGCCGGAATCGCCCCCGCAAGAATCACCCTGTTATCCACCATCGACAGCCCGCGGAATATGAAAGTCCCCAACCCGCCTGCGCCAATCGCCGCCGCAATCGTTGCCAGCCCCACCGAAATCACCAGCGCCACTCGCACTCCCGACAGAATCATGCTGGTCGCCAGGGGCAACTCGACTTGCCACAAAACTTGAGACTCCGTCATCCCCATGCCCCGCCCCGCTTCCACCACCGCCGGATCGACGCCGCGGATCCCGGTATAGGTATTGCGAATGATCGGCAGCAGGGCGTAAAGCGTCAGAGCGAGAATGGCCAGCCGATCGGAGCGAGCACCAAGCCACGGCACCGGAAGCAAAAATCCGAACAGCGCCAGGCTCGGGATGGTCTGAATAATGTTCGCGCTCCCCAACACCGGGCTGCTCAGCCGCGGACGATGGGAAATCAGAATCCCCAGCGGAATCCCGATCAGCATCGCCAGCACCGTCGACC